>Ga0210057_1010136_pt1 | contig 10742 bp, 10 predicted proteins | sample CryGeyCG2114_010_2_FD_183968 | JGI IMG/M metagenome (GOLD analysis project Ga0210057, IMG submission 183968) | Groundwater microbial communities from aquifer - Crystal Geyser CG10_big_fil_rev_8/21/14_0.10 (SPAdes) (version 2) | ecosystem: Environmental > Aquatic > Deep subsurface > Groundwater ...
GGCTCCGGTTCAGCACCCTTGAAAACAGAAAAGCCAATTGCTTCAGTGCCTGGTTCCAAGTCCTTAAACAAGAGAATCTTGGGCTTAGTCGCCCAAGCATTAGAAGCAAAAATACAAGTCAAGACAACAACAGAAAGAAACCGCAACAAACTTTTCATTTCGTCCTCTTTTCAAAGAACTGAAAGAATCTGAAGGAAGTATAAGTTAAATAGTTAAAAGTCGCAATATGCGCTCTACCCCATCGCCCCTCTCCAACCGTTCGCATTCCCTCGCGAGGAATGCTCTCTTCATTCTCGGTCCGAATTTTGTCAAGACTTTCAGTCGTTGACAAACCATGCAATCCGGATTCGAAAGATTGTCGAGAGGCAATGGTTGGGTTACGCTTAAATAAAAAACGGCATTTAGCCGTATCTAACCACACAATGACATAGCTGTTACAGAACCCTTGCCACACTCTGACTTAGCAAGATTATATAGTTGCTTTACAAGAGATTTTAGTTCTAAGGTTGGCGCATCATGGTACTCAATATAATGCTGCTGACCGGTACCATCAGTAATTCTTAGCCAGAGATGCCTATTCTTTTCAGGTGTATCTGTTGGATATCCTACCGTTACTCCAGCAAGTCGTCTTCCTACCTTAAACTCAAAATCTTCCTTTGTTTTTATTTCACCTGAAGGAAATGCTTCGAATCTTTTTTGGTTGTGTTGACTCACTCTCCAAACAAGCAGACCTTCTTTTGACAGCCTCATAAGAGATTGGAGTGAGTTTTCAAAAAGCTCTGGATTATCAAGAACAAAACAACTCGTTCCTGTCTTAGCCATTTCTAATCCTGCTTGGCAACAAACTGGATAGGATATTAACATTTTCAACCCCAAAATCAACACCCCCAAGTTTTAATTTATCCGATTTTTTACTAAGCTCTCTTTGCTTGTGGACTCTATCTCTTTCCAGTCGTCTTCACTAAAATGTCTACCATTGTCTTGACTGTTGTAGTATTCCTCCCAATGTTCAACATATTTTTTATACATCGCATCTAATAATACCTTACTCAGTGGATGAATACCTAACTTACCAGCAACTTCGTTAACTTGATCTATGCTATTCGATTCAATTTCGGCTGTATATCCATAACCAGTTACGTTCTGTACATCAATTTTTGTATTTTCACCCACACCATAAACTCGTCTGTTACTATGCCAGATTGATTCAGGTTCGACTCCATTTGCAGCGAAACCTTCTAAATAATTTTCACTAATATCACTACTTTCAATCTCAATTCGCTCAGTATCATGAAGTGGGTTTGTGCTAGCTTTGAATGCTAATATAAAACTCTTACCTTCATTAAAGTTTTTCCTCCGCCTTAATCGGACGGTTATAGGCATACCTTCAGGAATTTTTTCTAGTTTGGCTAATAAATCTGGGCCCTCGTCTTTTCTATAACGCACAACAAGAGTCAACAACTGTCGAGCTTTGTCTTTGGTTATTTTAGGAAAATAATATGAAGTTTCTGAATAACCACTAACAAAATGAGAGTCCGGAAAAATTTGTTTAATTTTTTGTTCTAGTTTACTAGCGTCCTCCGCCGAAGCTAGAAGGTATTTTCTTTCCACTTCAACATTTGGCTCGTGTTCGGTTTTATTAACACTGGGAGATTTTTCCATGTCTTTATTTTATCAAAAAAAACTCACAACGTCCATTAAAAACTCTGATTAAATACTTACGTAATCGACAATTTTCCTCTGTCATTTTCTAAACCATTGTGGAGGGATAGATACAAACAAAGCTTTATAAACCGACAAGGAAAGCCAGAACTGACCCTGCATTTTCTTTAAAAAATGCAGGAGGGAATTCCGGAAGGCCTTCCGGAGGTTTTAAAGCTATTGTTTGTCTAGTCCCGATTCTTATCGAGGATCCTCGATTGCTTTGCAATCGGGACCCGGAGCACAGGTTGAGAAAATGATGAGGAAAATAAAAACAAACAAAACAATCAAACAATTAGTCCCGAATCCCTTTCTTCAGCATAAGTAATAATGCCAAGTTGTTTTAATTTTTTATTGTATTTATCAATAGCAAAAGCCTCAAAAGAATGAGGATGAAACTCCAGTTCATTATCATTAAAAACAACCCTTCCTCCGGGTTCGTAGGTTGCTGGATTATTTTTTATTCTTTTTTGCTGGTATTTTTTGGCCCAACACTCCAACCTGTCGCCCAACGGAGAATCAAGAACAAACTCCCCAACCTTACCCATACCGGACAAAAAAGAGTTAAGAGAAACTTTCCTTAAAACAAACTCCCCAGCTGGTTTAAAATTATAAACATATTTATTTAGCCAAATATTTTCAGTATAAAAACGACTAAAAATTCCATTCCTCGCTAGAACTGGTTTGAGATTGGCATAGGTTTGAGCATTATATAAACTCTCGTATTTAATATTCAAATTCCCGTGCTCGGAGTTTAGGTTCCCGTGCGTAGCCGGGAAATCTCTGTCGGTAATATAATGATTAAAACAAAATTTATCTGGCGCGCTTCTTTCATATCTCGTCCGCCTTGCTCTAAAAAACGAGGCGACTAAAGACAAGATCACTCTGCAAATATAAAGACGGCCGGATTTTGCAACCACAAGAACATCAAAATCACTTTGTTGTGTTGTGTTGTTGATAGATAAAGAACCTGAAGCTAAAACCGCTCTCAAATAGGGCACCGCCTGAAACCATTTTGCAATTCTCAAAAATTTCTTCCATTTTTGAGCAGCTATTTTTTCTCTCTTTATTCTCAACTCATAAAGATCGTCTCTTTGTGACAAAAAATAAAAACCATTCTTTGAACCGATGATTTCCGCTTTTGTCATATTGTCCAGCACCACAGCAATATCCCCCAATTTAATGTCAAAAACCGAGCTTTTGACATTTTTATCCAATCGCGACGGATTTATCAAATACTTATTCACTTCAAGTAGCGTTAATGGAAAATCCAAAATATCGTAATAAATAAGAGTCGCCAGAATTGAGTTTCGCAAATCATACATAATAAAAGACTATCAAAAAGATAGTCTTTATCAAAATTTAGTAATTCCCATTCCCGTAATGAATACTGCCAAAGCTACCAACAAAAAATACTGCCAAAGATCTTCTTTATCATTTCCAGAAACAGGCTCCACAGACACACTGCGATGTCTGTCAATGGATGTTTTAATAAATACGCCGGCATCAGACCTGAAATTTTCAATAGCAAAACTTTTCCCGCCCGTAACAGATGCAAGATAATTTAAATTGGCCATATTAAGTCGTGATACTTGGTCTTTTAACTCCTCCAGTAGAGCAGGGTCGTATTCTGTGACCTTTTTATAATCTTTCAAAATATCTGTAAGTCTTCCTCCTGATCTTGTCCCGATACCTATTGAATAAACTGGTATATTTCTTTTTTTAAGTCCTTGAAGCTCTGCGATAAGGTTTTTCTTTTCTAATGCAACAAATTCTCTCTCGTCTTCATTGTAATGGTTAAAAAAATCTCCATCGCTAAGAATTATAATGAGCCGATTCTGTTTTGGCTTTGGGTGCCAATTTTCAGATTCTTTGCGGATTTCGGCAAACATATCCTGTCTATCCATAATTTCTTGAGCTCTTTTGAAGGTTGTGGCAATTGCCGTTCCCCAAAATAAATCATTGTTCAATAAGGTATTCGGTCTTCCAATCTTATCAATCTCGGTTGCAAGTATACCTAAATCTTTAGTCAGGAATAATGTGGGCGAAACCATTTTACCAAATATCAAAATTGATGCCCTATCGCCTTCTTTAATAATGCCCCCAGAAAGACTTCTCATTATTTCTTTTGCCGCAATGTCAATTCTGGCCCAACCAGTATCTTTAAGAAACATAGATGCAGAGTAATCTACAATAAAAATCACCTCCGCGTTGCCCCTTGAAAAAACAACCCTCCCTTTAATCAAAAATGGCCAAGCATAGGCAAGGATACAAAGCGACAAAACAACTGGGAGACTAAACCAAAATTTCATGGTCCCTAAAAATGGATATTTTGAACCATGTGTTCTTTTAGGTCGTAAATATAATTTTACCAACAAGACAATTACTGAAGTAAAAAATAAAGCTGCTGCCACATAAAGAAGCTGCAGTTTTTCTGGTTCTGAAAAATAAAGATTTTGCCAGTCTAAAAACATATCATCCAACCTTTCTGGCTTTGCCTTGACCGGGAGATTTATTATCACTTGGTCCAGTCTTTGGCGAACCCTTTTTTGCCGGTTCTTTGCCTTGACCAGGATTATCGCCTTCTGTTCCCAAAATGTATTTTATCTGTGGCTTAGGATTTGCTAATGCTCGAACTGCTGAATAAGGATCACTTGTCATGTCATAATCAAATGAACAATTGAAATTTTTATCCGGTCCGGGACCTTCCTTAACGCATTTCTCAAAATCAGCCCTGACATCTTCAAGCACAATCCCAAGAATTTTCTTCATTGTAGCTCTGTTTTTCTTTAACATCGCTTCCTGATAAGCGGCATGAAGAGCCCAAAACTTGGATACCGCTAAAATATAACTAGCCTCCCAGTCTTCGTGGTTTTTAAGGTCCACTTTTCCTACTTTTTCATAATCCTCATTCAACACTGAGACACCAGCTTCATATTGATACATCTTGTTAAACAAGAATCGGTCTGCAAAATAACCGAGCTTCCATTTCACAAAATGCCGATAATCTTCCTTGAGTATTTCCAATCCCTTTTGAGCTTCGTCTCGATCATAACTTTTCACTGCATGACTAAACTGGTTACGATGGCTATTATAATCAGCCAGCCACGAAACTGGAAAAGAAAACAATAACAACATGATTGCAATCAATAAACTAACCGTCAAACCGATTCTGGATTTCTTTTCAGAGCTCATATCACTTCTCCAAGATTGTAAACGTACAAAGATTAAGAACAATATAACAATAACTCCAATGATTAGTCAAACAATTAAAAACCCGCATTTTGCAGAAATGCGGGACTAAGGATATCTAAACAATCTAGCAACCAGACCGGCAGGAATAATTATTATCAAAGCCAAAATAGCCATAAAAATAAAGTTCTGAAAAATAGGTACTTTGAAGGTTTTCTTAACTATCTCTATTCTTGATTTTTCAAGTTTATCTATTTCCAGATATGCCCTATTCAAAGCGTCCGTATCAGAAACTAGAAAAACTTTGCCACCATGTCTTTCAATCTCTTGCAATAAAAAAGGAGTGTCCGTATTTACTGAAATTTCGTTTCCTTCTTCATCATATTGTGGTCCATTAAGTCCGTTAATAAAGATTATATATGGCATGATTCCTCTTTTGCCAAATTCCCTAAAACCAGCTTTGATTTGATCGAGATCATATATTTCTGCATCACTAATAATAAGGACAGATCTTCCGTTTGATTTATAAAGAGATAGTTTTTGCTTTTTTGCATCATCGTCAAATAGCTGGATAATGACTCTTAAGGTTTTGAAAAGTTCGGTACCTCCTTGACCAGCAACCGAAAGATAACGGGATTTGGGCATAGTATACTTTTTCCACTGAGTATCCGTCCAATTAATATTGCCACCAAGCTCCCAAGGAGCATCATATGTTTTGAGATAATAAATCTCATCATCTACAATAAAATCTTCTTGCACCGGATAAGGGTCACTACTGAAAATCCAAAATGCAGTCCGATCATTTTTTCCTCGGCGCATTTCTAGAAACTTCAGATGAGCATTCATGGCAATTTCAGCTTTTGACTTTCCGGTTTTCTGAAACAATGAGCTCATTGAACCGGACACATCCCGGAGATCTACCCTAGTTCTGGCTTCTACATATCTCTTTTCTTCTTTAGTTGTTGCCAAATAAGGATTAGCAATGGCAAATAACACAGCCAAGAGAGGGGCGAGTAAGGCAAGTGTCGGAATCACCAAAATAAATCTTGCAAATAGATATCTTTTATTTCCCCCAGAAATTAAATGGCCGGATTCCTTGCGGGAATATTTTTCCCAGCCAAACCACCGGCCAATCAAAATCCAAATAATCTTCAACAGAATCAGAAAAACAAGTATGGTGCCGACTTTTAATGCCAAGTCTGTTTCCGAGTATTTAATCTGACTGAAATCTAAACTTGCCAAATCTTGCAGGCCTCTTTGAAAAATAAATGTAATTTCTTCCAGACTAAACTTGGAAAGTAATTCCATTACCACCTCCGACGGAAAACAGATGCCAAATAATTAATTATGGACATATGCCAAGAAAGAGCTTTTAATGACTTCTTCAGTAGCTTAGCATCTTCAAAAGGGTTGACCGGCCAGTAGTCGGACAATTTACCTTCTTCAAGGCAACACTGATAATAAGTGGCCCTTTCGGCAAGTTTAACGAGGGCTTGTTTATTGGCACCGTCTCTTAATTTTTCAATAAGTGCGGACATTTCTGTACCAGTAGTCCCAACTGTAGATTGCTGAACTTTGTTCCTTAGAAATCCCATCAGTGCCAGATACAATTCTGGCATAATCTTTAAAGCGCTATCAATATTCTTGCTAGTACCCATTCTTGTTAGCCTTCTTATGGCTTTCTTAAGTTGGCGGTTAGTCTTTCGTTTTGATATCTTAACAACCTTGCTTACAGGTTCGTCTGTTTGGACGATTTTAGCCTTCTCCTCTTTGGGATGAGAGCTTGAAGACCTAAATCTCCAAATAAAAAATGCCAACCACAGTCCCGACGGAACAATTGCAAGGGACCACGAAGCAATATTCAGCACCAAGGCATTCATTTTGAAAGTTCCAAAATCCATTTGGTCTCTTATCGCTAAATAAGGATCTTTTTGGGGAATAGTAGAAACATAATTTAGGTGGACTTCTTTTGTTTTCATATCATAGTCATACTGAACATTGGGATCGTCATCCTGCTGTCCAAACTTTTTAAGTTTCCAGGGCACCACAAACGAAGGAATTACCTTGGGTCCCTTTTGAGGATTAATTATCCTCAAGGTGTAGTTAACATACCAATAATGCTCCAGAAATTGTGCTTGTTTGCTTTCATATTCAATCTCAAAATCCACCACCTCAAAATCACCCAAAGTTTTCATATCAAGGTCTTCTTTCTTGATAATTATTTCCTCATTCTTGTGAGTAAGGTCAATAAATTTAATAGCGTAGGTTTGTTTAAGAGTCTGACCAGTAATCACCGTGGTTGGTTTAGTTGTTCTAAGAGTTTGAGTAAGAATGGGAACTGATTTTTGGGCAAAAACTGGAGTTGCGATTAACAAAACCGCGATGGCTGAAGAGATGACTTTATATCTCATTACTGCCTCATGTGAAATGTAAAAGTTCTTTGGGTAAATGGTAAATAAAAAAAACGCAACCGTCAATGTTGCGCTTTACTTTCTTAATGATTCATGTCTGGCATCAAAAGCCCTGTACAGCCTCTGAAAACCTTTACCATATTCCAGAACCATACTATCAATACCCATACTTTGAATCGTATTTCGCATTTGTTTTCTTTTTAATCGGCTCAGGGCATTCTCTCTCCTGAGCTGATTCATAGAAACCACCTTCTTTTTACCCGTTTCCATGTCTTCCGTTCTTATAAAACCTGGGACCCATCCTATGTTGAATTCTTCCGGATCATCAAGAAACAGAAAAACTACTTCGTGCTGACTGGCAACATCTTTAAGAATCTGGGAACGGAGAAGTTCTTCTGCTCCCACAAAATCAGAAATGACCACCAAGAAGCATTGCTTATTGGAATATCTTTCATAAAATATTTTAAAGGCTTTAACAAAGTCGGTTTTATTTTTATTAAGATTATCTTTGTCATCAGATATTATCTTTTCAAAGAATCTATAAACTTGCTCAATTAGGTAATCAACATAATCACTACCCATCCTGGGCTCTTCATCAAAAATTATATCTCCAGCAAAGCCCATAAGACCAAGAGGATCCTGTCCGCGCACGCATGTCAGACCAATGTCACCGATAGCCTCAAGAAGCATTCTCTCTTTATTCTGGTGATCAACCCTGAATGTCATTGACAAAGAAAGGTCGGCCAAAATAACCCCGTCGAATTCTTTGGGGGGGATTCCGACTCGTACATATAATTTACCGTCAGGCCCGATTTTCCGCCATTCTATATCTGATACCAAATCCCCCATTTCAGGGTCATATTCCCTAAATTGATAAAACTCGCCCCTGTCCTTATAAATACTTTTGTGTTCAGCGAACCTCGTTCGGCTGGATAGATTTTCTATTGGAATCTTATCAGCAACTCTGTCAATGCTGGAATAAATATCATTGAGAGAAAAGGTCATCATAATTTCATTCCGTTTTTGTGTGTTGCAATATTTGCTCAACAACATGGTGTTGCTTGATTGAACGGGCCCTTGCTTCCCGCTTCAGAATTATTCTATGTGTCATAACCAGAGGGGCAACATATTTGATGTCATCCAAAGAAATATATTCACGCCCCTGCATGAAAGCCCGGGTTCTGGCTATGGCTTGGAAATGAAAGTTTGCCCTAGGCGACAAACCGGCCTTTACAAAATCATCAACATACTTGCGAAGTTGAGGCATGGCAGATTCTCTCTTGCAACGAGCGATCTCTCCGGTTTCCGAATCTTCATAAACTCCATTTGGCCGGGAATTTTCAGTAAGCCTCATTCTATACTCTTTGGCATCTGGATTTTCTTTAACGATATCTATCGGCATGTGGCATATTTCCAAAGCCCTTTCGGGGCTCATGATAGTCTGAACTTCCGGACCGGTGCCGTCCTTGCCATAGACCTCTTCAACACATATTCTTTTCTCATCTTTCCTGTTGGGAAGATTAATGCCGCAGCTTATTGCGAACCGGTCAAGCTGAGCTTCAGGCAGAGAATAAGTTCCTTCCTGTTCAAATTGATTGCCGGTTGCAATACAGAAAAACATCAGCTGTTCATCGTTAATATTATCCGAAATAGGTGTAAGGCGCCGGCTTTCATTTTTTACCTGAAGCAATCCGTCTCTATTCATGACTGTCAGATTCAGGGCCACTATTCTCTCCTCAAGCGCCTGAAGACTAAATGCCTGAGTCTTAGGCGGAATACGGTTTATTTCATCAAGCACAATAATGTTGGAAAATATCGGTCCGGGGACCCATATAAATTTTCCCGTTGGCGGATGATACAATTCATAGCCCTTAACATCGCTTTCCTTCGTGTCGGGAGTGCCGCCAATAAATGCATATTTGCAATCTATCGTATTAGCAATAATCCTGGCCGAACCGGTTTTGCCGTAACCGGGCGCTGACATCAGAAGAATATGGGCATTGCCTAATCTTTTTCTTTTGCCGTCGTCGTATGGAATCTGTGAAAAAAATGCTGTTATCAACGTATCTAAAAGTCTATTCGCACCGAAGATAAGTTTCTGGCATTCAAACTTAATTGCATTCATCTCAACAAGAGCTTGCCTGTGCTCAGGACCGATTTTCATTGCTAATAATTTCTCTGTTACTGACCCAAAATCAGTTTGATTGGTCATTGGAATCTTTCCTATTTTTTAATGTGCTTTGTCAAGTACTGTAATTAAAAAAGCCCTTCATGTAAAGCCCCACACTCATACAGATGAGTGTGGGGCTAAAGGGCTATCTCTTTCCTATATATTGCCTTAGGTCAGCAACCGATTCTATGGGCGTAAAACCAAATGTTTTATAAACTCGTTTCAGAAACTGAATATCACCCATCCTTTCGCCTTCTTCAAATTCTTTCGGGGGTCCCATCGTGAAAATACCGACTATTTCACCTTTAGTATTTCTTACAACGCTTCCGCTTAGACCGCCAAAAGACAGCATGTGATCCTTGTCGGCCTTAACTATCGTATAAGTGTTAACCAAATCTCTCGCTTCGCCAACAGTGGTCCTGTCGCCGAAATCTGCATAATCATTAATTTTAGACACCTTGCCTGTTATTCTTTCAAAAACAATTTCGGTTCTTTTATCAACATTCTTAGTTCCCAAGTTATAGTATTTATCCCAAATGGGAATAATTGTTTCATCATATCCTTGTCCTTTTTTGGATTCAACGATCAGATAGGGATGGACATGAAAACCTTCATCAATAACCACGTCGCCTACTTTTACTTTTTCTTTTGCAATTGGCGCCGGTTCGGGAAATTCTGATGAATCAAATTCATCAGTTATTCTTATGATTGCAGCGTCACGCAACGGTGGCACCTTAACAATCTCTGCATTATAGAACTTACCATTAAAATATATCTTATGGCTTCCCTTGCCATAGCTATCAAATTCGTTTACCACATGCTTGTTGGTGTAAAATGCCCCATTTTCTTTATCAATAAGAAATCCTGAACCATATCCGCCAGGTTTGCAATTCCATTCCATGACTATCCAAGCAACATCTGTCTTAAGGCTCTGAGGAGGCACGGTTCTCTCTCCACAACCATCATCTGTTTTTTGGGGAATAACATCCGTCTTCGCCCTGCATGATGACAACAAAACAAAGAAAATTAAAATAATAACGCTTAAAATGTTAAACCTAAGAATTGTTTTCATTTTAGTTTCACCTTTTCAAATTACTGAAAATATAGTATAATAATGGCCTTAATGAATCAAGTCTCAAGAAAATAAAAAACGGGAATTACACGTTTAAGTTTTTACTAATAGCTTCTTTGACCGTTTCAACCGTAAGATCAATTTAATTTTGGTTGTTCCAAGAACCAGTTCAATTCCGACCAACAATCCCCTTCCC
>Ga0210057_1010137_pt1 | contig 10740 bp, 11 predicted proteins | sample CryGeyCG2114_010_2_FD_183968 | JGI IMG/M metagenome (GOLD analysis project Ga0210057, IMG submission 183968) | Groundwater microbial communities from aquifer - Crystal Geyser CG10_big_fil_rev_8/21/14_0.10 (SPAdes) (version 2) | ecosystem: Environmental > Aquatic > Deep subsurface > Groundwater ...
GGGTGGTAGTTAAGTTGGTTATAACGTCCGCCTGTCACGCGGAAGGCCGCGGGTTCGAGTCCCGTCCACCCCGCCAATCAACCAGAAAATGGTTGATATGGACCAGAATCTGGTGGATAATGATCTCCATGTTAGAAGGAATATTCGGCAATAAAACCGCCGAGAAGGTTTTATTGCATATTTATCACTATGGTGAGTCTCATGCTTCCGCAATAGCGCAAGACTTTGGGATTGCGCTAACTCCAGTAATTCAGCAGATGAATCGGTTTGAAGTAGCTGGAGTTTTAGTCTCCAAAGTAGCTGGCAGATCAAGGGTGTATTCATTCAATCCGAAATCACCGCTTACAAAGCCCGTCAAAGATCTCATTGAGATGACTTACGAGGCAATTCCTTTGTCCCAACGTCAAAAGCTCTTTGAAACCAGACGCCGTCCGCGCCGGAAGGGAAAACCAGTTACGTGAAAGAGCCGAATTGGGAAAATTGTTCTGAGGAAGAGGTTTGGAAATACGTCGGTTGGCACCTTGCCAAAAATGGCATTCAAACAATTCTCGTTGGCGGAGCAGTGGCCGCTATTTACTCCGAAGGAGCCTATAAATCAGGGGACCTTGATTTTGTTTTAAAGACGTACATTGATGGAAAAATAAACGAAGTGATGGCCGAAATTGGTTTTCGGAATGAGGGTGGTCGGCATTATATTCATCCAAAATGCGAAAAATTCGTGGAGTTTATGTTTGGACCTGCGGGAATCGGCGACGACATTCAGATTAAACCAGATAAAAAGATAATCGAAGGACAGACCCTTTATATTTATTCACCAACGGATTGCATTCGGGACCGTTTGGCATCTTATATTCATTTCAAAGCAAGGGAGTGTCTTGATCAGGCAGTTCTTGTCGCGAAGAAGTTTCCGTTCAATCAGAAGAAGGTAAAGGATTGGTGCGCTAGCGAAGGCTCGCCCCAGGCCTTTGATGAATTGATGAAAAGAATTAAAAAATGATAAAGATCTTAAAAATTACTGACCCAAATATGAAATCATTATTGAAAAAGGAACTATTTAAAAAGTCGGTGGTCATATGGAACAAGCGTGGAAGAAAATTAATGAAATTCTGTGGGAGTGTTCTTATAAATTTAGTTCAGGGATATCTAGATCCCTGCTGGTTAAAATTAATGAAAATAAATTTCTAGTTTATAGCCCTGGCGACAAGAGAACGGCTGATCTCGCCAAAGATATTGTTCCTGAAGGCAGTGAGCTTTTTTTATTAGCCCCAAATTCTTATCACAACTTGGGGCTGGCGGTGTGGAAAGCAAGTTTTCCAAACTCGAAACCCGTGGCGGCTGTCGCTGCCATGGGTCGCTTAGAGAAAAAAACGGGAATTAGATCAGAGAACCTTGATGTTTTAGAAAGCCAGCTTCCGAAGCATATTTCGTTGATTGAGCTGCCATACAACAAAATCGGAGAGGTCTGGTTAGATATTCAAGTGCCAGGTGAACGGATTTGGACAGTCTGCGATGCGATCTTTAATTTTTCGACATTGCCCGGTGGTTTTATGGGATTTCTGATGAAGCTCAACCGGATGGGACCTGGAATTGAAATGAGTCGGATGTATCAATACCTAGGGACTTCGAATAAAAACGGATATGGCCAGTGGCTGCTGAATGAGATTCGCGAAAAAAAACCAACTCGGCTGATCCCTTTGCATGGGGAGATTTATCAAAGTGATGATTTGATAGAAAAACTAGAGACGCTTGCTAAAAGTAGGCTGTTAAATTTCGCTGACTGAGAAAGCTTTTTGTGGTTGCGGGGATAAATAGAAATTAAGTAAGTTCAGAAGATTATCGCCTACTTTTAGAAGATGGCGCAATAGATCCATTTCTGGAAAAATTCTAGACTAAGGTCCGAGAGCAAAATAGGGCTTAACGACGATAAGAAGCAGATGAAGGCTTTCATTTTTTTCTTAGGGGTCGGTTTTTCTGCTTTTGCTGTCAATGCGGCCCTTGGGGAAATTGAGAACGGGTTTGCGCACGAGCAAAGTGATCAGAAAATTTTGACAATTTCAGTCCTTGACTGGGCAACGGCAAATTCTTTGTTTAGGGAGTTTATACAAGACAAGGATATTCCCTTTAAGTATCCGATTGATGGTTGTTATGCGCGAGCCACCGAAATGGCAAAAATTGCCGAAGACAAAAAAATTTTGATGGGTAGGGTTTATGCCGAAGGGATTCTGGTGGCAAAAACGGACAGTGCAGAATCTCCGGTTGTAGTTTGGGGATATCATATTGCCACTGTGGCCTACGTTAAGTCTCAAAAAGGGGATGTCGAATTGATGGTTTTTGATCCGTCTCTTTTCGATAAGCCGGTAACAACTGAGATGTGGAAGCAAAGGATGTTGGACCGTTCAAGTGCAGATAAACCAGTGATTCGAGATTTCTATTATGGCTCAAGATTTCAATACTATCGGCAATCAGTGGAAGACAATAGGGAAAGTTGGAGTCAAGTCGACTTGGCAGATGCACGTGATATGATGAAGCGCTACCAACCATTGCAAGATTTGTCATCAAATAGGGAAGCAAATGCTGAACGACCAAAAGCACAAGGTGCAAAATGAAAAAGGCTCCTTTGTTGTGGAAGGCGACTGTCGGGATTTTTATCTCTTTGTTCTGTATGAATACCGATGCCTCAAAGTTTAAAGGTTACGGTCGCGCCCCTGGCAAAAAGCCGATGATTCTGACCGAGTCCGTGGAGCGCATTGAGGAGGGGGGTAATGACTTTCTGATTTTACTATCTCGTCATGCTGCCCTCTATCGGTTTCCAAAATCCAACGAATATGCATCGCAGGTGCGGTCTTTTCTTAAGCAACGAATGAAATCCAAGAAGCCAATTGTTGTAACAATAGACCCTCTAACGGCTCAGATCTTTTATATTGAAGACCCTGCGCCATAGGTAAATGCGTATCTCTCCGATTGTCGGTGGAGTGCCGTCTCGACTTCTGTCCAGAAGAATTGGCCATGCGGAAATTGGAAGGAATACCCTCAAGACCTTTGCTAAAATCAGTCAATATCAAAGGAGATTTCAATGACAAAATGGGTTTTGATCCTGACGGGCCTAACGGCGATGACGGCCCATGCTCAAAAACTTGGTTTATTGACACTTCAAAACCAAAAATCTTCCTTTAGTTATTCCGATGCTGAAAAACGATTGGTGTACAAAGAATCTTCGAGAAAGAGTTATGCTTGGGCTGTAGATAAAGATTGGGCCGAGCTTCATCAATCAGACATTATGTTGATCGAGTCTCATCTGGCTGCTGGCGGGACTGTTCATTTTCCGGAAAAGACGAGTGATTCTTCTCTGACGAAGGATTTTATCAGAAAGAGTCAAAAGGAAATCGCTCAATCACCCAAACAGATCTTAGAGGGCACATTGGCAGATTTTAAAAAAGAAATTCAGAGCAAGGACTATCGCACACAAAAATGTCTGGATACCTTGAATAGAGTGGTCATAGATGATGAAAAAAGAAAGGCGCTGAAGGGTCAGATTTTCTCTGGCGGCGAAGCGTCCGCCAAGGACTTTGCAAAGAAAGTAAAACGAGAAAACAATCGTTGGGATTTTCGTGATCATGATTGGAGCATAAAAAATCCCTACGAATATCTGGTTCTGAAGGCTTTCTCGGAAGTCGGTGGGCAGGTGCCCATCACCAAAGATGCTTCATTGAAATCTCTGCAGCAGCACATCGATAAACAGGTTGCCAGAGCACTTTCAGACGATTCTCGTGAGGCAACGCTGGGGGCTCTTTATCAGGTCGAATCCAGCAATGAGTTTGGTTTGATGAACTGTGAGTATTTTGTTGCCCAGGGAGACAAAGACCCAAAGAAAAAAGAAATCCTGCAGGGGATTCTGCGAAACTTGGCAACTGATCCCTCAGCGGGGCATACTGGGGGCGGAGCCGGCGCGGATGGTTCTCGCTAGCTAATATATTGAAACCCCAGGCACAAGAATTTGCGCTGGGGCTATTCAGAATAAAATTTAAGCAGTGGTGGTTTCTTCGGTGCTGGCTTTTTTGAAAGAGCCTTTAAGAACTTTGGCATCGAGCAAAAGTTTTACTTTTTCTTCGCCGTTGATGTTTTTACCTTTGCTGTTCAGGACTTCGAAACGGCCAGAGTTTTTTTGTTTAATGGTGAAATCTTTGAAGCTCATCGGTTTGAATTCGATCGCTGGTTTTGCGCGACGTACTTTTTTCTCGGTTGCTTTTGGTTTTGCTTTATTTCCTGCCATTTGCTGTTCTCCGTGTTTGTAGAGGCCTTGAGTTCTGGGGCCTTTGGGTTGTTTAATCAGGGGCCAGACTTAGCTTATCGAGCCCGCAGGGTCAATTGAAACTCTGCTCTGTTGGCCCCGACCCTTCAGGGTGTTTTCGAGTTTGGCCCGGTAGACCTTCATGAGCAGCTCATAGGAGGTCTCGCCCTCGATGATTCTAAAGGCCTCTGCGATGGCCTGAAGCGTAGCCATGCCAATCTCTGAGGACTCTGCTCGCAGATGCTCACGGGCCATATTGGGCTTTGTGATCATCACCCGGGGGAGGGTCTTCAGTTCAGGGTGGCGAATGGCGACTTTGCTGGCCTGGCGCCAATTTCCATCAGGCACCAACAGATGAATGGGTTTGGAAATATTTTTAATAAAGCTTTCAGTGAGCTGGACGGCATCGTCGGCTGGGAAAAAAAGTAGGCTTTGGTAATCGTCGTTGATCAAGGGGCTGAGGTCCACCGGCTCGCGATTTTGTCCACGGACAATCATCTGACTGTTTTCAAGGACCTTGAGAGCAAGTCTTCCTGTATTGGTAGTTCGTTTTAATTCTTTGGCGTGAACGATCAGGCTTAACTTGGCTTTTGTCTGGATACTGGTGATCACTTCGCAGATGCAAAGATTTGGGTGCAAAAAACATTCGGGGCAGGGTGATTTGGTTTTTCGTTTACGTTGTAACAAGGTGGTTCCACGGCAATGTTTGAATCAGATGGTGGAGATCATTTGCGACAGGGCAGCGGATCAGGATCGGTCGGTGGTCCACTGGATGCGTGAAAGAAATTTCTGTGCAGGCGAGCATCAGGCGTTGAATCCCAAAATGCTTGGCAAAAAACTGATTGTGTTTTCCATTTCCATGATTCACATCACCGACAATGGGATGGCTGAGATGTTTGAGGTGCTTTCGGATCTGGTGCTTTCTTCCGGTCACAGGCTGCGCTTCGATCAATGAATATCGGCTCGTGGGATAGCGATCCACCGCAAATGGCAATTCAATATGGGCCAGAGGTCGAAAATAAGTTTCGGCTGCTTGCGCCGGTTTTTCCGCCTGTGCTTTTTTGTCAGAGATTTTGTCCAGAGATTCTTTCAGGGGATAGTTCAGGTGAACTTCCTTGTGCAGATGTCCTCGAACAATGGCCACATATTTTTTGCTCACCTGTTTTTCACGAATACTCAGGGACATGGAGCGTGCTGCAGTGGGGGACAGCGCAAAAATCAAAGCCCCCGAGGTCGGGCGATCCAAACGGTGAACTGGATAGACTCGGTCCCCAATTTGATCCCGCAAAATTTGCAGGGCGGCTTGGTCTTCACCCTGTGCTAAATTGGTTCGATGAACCAAAAGGCCCGCCGGCTTATGAACCGCGATATAGTGTTGATCTTGATACAGGATATCCAAAGGCATGGGGATTTTTATCTGTTCAATAGATCAACGTAAAGTCATTTCACAGTGCCTTTTTAGGCAGATCGGGCATTGAGGCAAAAATCCCCATCTTTGGGTGGATGTGAGGGTGGGGTGGGTTGTTTGCGAGATCAGAGGCGGCATGTTCCTTGTAAATAGAGATATCATGGTGAAATCAATATGATGTCTTATGAAATTTATCGACGAATGGTGACCTATGTTTTGTTGCTGATCATTTGTGGGGGAATGGGGTTTTTGCTTTGGCCTTTTTTGGGGCCCATGGTGATGGCCCTGATTTTTGCCGTGGCAATGGAGCCCTTTCACCAAATGCTGGTGGATCGTGGAATTGGGAACCGGTCGTCGGCGCTCATTGTGTCCTTGGTATTTTCCGTAGTGATTCTTCTGCCGTCGATTTTATTGGTCGTTAATGGAATCAATACCCTTTTGAATTTTATTCGAGAACAGACTCTTCTGCCAACCACTGAAAAAGTGGGAACAGCAATAGCCGGTGGCAAGGGGGGCTTTGAGCTGTCGCCATTCATCGGACAGATATTTGCCCATCTGGGGCTGTCCCCACTGCAGCTCTCAAACCTCGTTGGAGCCACAATAGAAAAAATCAGTGGATTTGTTTTGCAGATTTTTAGTGGATTTTTGAAAGGGCTTCCTCAGTTGGTCCTCAGTCTTTTGATCGGAGTTCTGGCCATCTATTTTTCTTTGGCAGAAAAGAATCAGATCCAAGATTTTTTGGTCAGATATTCTCCTCTTTCCCAAAAAAAGATGGAGGCTCTCGCCAGCGCCTTTCGTCGCAGCAGCAATACGGTGATTTTGACAAACCTGGCGGGAGGCTTGATTCAGGCATTTACCTTCGGCGCCGCAGGTTTGCTTCTGGGAACGGAGCAATTATTTTTGATCTTTTTCAGTGCTTTTCTTCTGTCATTTATGCCGATCGTTGGAACGGCTCCTTTGACGATTTGTTTGGCGGTGAATTATTTCGTGGTAGATCAGCCATTGTTGGGAGGAGCGTGGGTGCTGGCAGGAATTGTTGCGGGCGTGTCTGACAACCTGGTTAAACCCCTGGTGATTCAAGCCGGAGTCAGGACGCATCCCTTTTTAGCACTTCTGACAGTTCTCGGCGGAGTGATCACTCTGGGAGTTCCTGGTCTATTTCTAGGTCCTTTGTTGGCTGGACTTTTCACCACCTGTGGGCCCATTTTAACCGAAGTCCCCACCGAGAATTCCTGATCAGCAAGAAAATATTGGCCGTGCCTGAATTCTTCGGACATACTGTGGACATATGAATTTCCTCAGGTTGTCGGATCCTCTGCTCCAAGTATTGTTTGAAGATGAGGACATCATTGCCATTGATAAGCCTTATGGGTTCAATGCCCATACCAATGATTCGAAAATTGAACATTCAGAGCTTATTCAAGATGGCCTGATTGAGATTTTTGAAAAACAACGAGGAAAAAAACTGCATATTATTCACCGTCTGGATCAGACGACGACCGGAGTAATGATTTTTGGCAAATCCGTTGAGTCCGCCAAAAAATATGCCGAATATTTTTTTAACCGTCAGGTAAAAAAAACTTATTGGTTTATTACCAAAAGTGAATCTGCCGAGAAAAAGTTTTGTATCGATCAGAGCATCCTTCATAAGGGTCGAGAGTTGGATGCAAAAACAGATTTAAGTCAGCTGGAAACACAAGCTAGTTTTGAATTGTGGGAAGCTCATCCAAAGACGGGGCGAAATCATCAGATTCGCATTCATGCCAAGGTCGCTGGGATTCCAATTCTTGGTGATCAGAAATACTCTGGAGCTGTTTTTCCATTTTTATGTTTGCACAATCACCGAATTGAATTTCCCAACGGTATTGTCATTGTCTCTGAGCCTCCGGCCTATTTCAAAAATTTATCCTGGCTTCAAGAGTCTGTTCTGATCAAAACTTTGTTCGAGGTTGACCGGCGGCAACGTCTTTTTTCCTTCTCCCCAAAGGCAAGCCTGTGTTTTCGCTGGAGGCATTCCTCCCTTTCGAGTAAAGACACTGGATGGAATTTAGACCAGCTGGGTCCGATCGCAATCCTGAACTGGATGAAGGAAAGATGGGGAGAAGAAGAGACGGCTGCTTTCCAGGCAGTTTCAATGTGGATCCAAAAACCAATTCTCGTTCGTCGAAGCGGCGGGCAGGCGCTTTTGTGGATAGATCTCGAAAAAAAAATGGATTCGGAGAGCTTAACCTGGATCGCAGAAGAAGAAAAAATGAGATTCGAGATTCGTGCAGAGTCTGGTTCAATTTATGGCCCCAGTCTGGATCAACGCCTGCAAAGGAATTGGCTGTTTCACCATGCCAAAGGAAAAACCGTGTTGAATTTATTCTCGTCGATGGGGGGCTACAGTTTGGCAGCGGCCCTCGGCGGGGCGAGCTCAGTTCTTTCCGTGGATTTGGGAAAAAATGCTTTGAATTGGACTCGGAAGAATTTTGAACTCAACGGATTGGATCCGCAGAACTTTCAGTTCTTTTGCCGAGACAGTTTGAGTTTCATTGAGCAATCAAGGAATAAAAATTTAAAGTATGATGTGATCACTTGCGACGCCCCATCATTCTATCGTCGGGAACGGGGAGTTTTTAAGCTCGATGCCGAGGTTGAAAATTTGCTCGGGGGTTGTCTGTATTGTTTGAACCCGGGGGGAGCTCTTTTGTTCTCCACCCACATGGAAGAACTATTTCTGGATGATCTTCGAAAGTTAATCGAAAAGGTGCAAAACCATCTCAAGATCTCACAGCTTGAAATCAACAGTCTGTTTCCATCCCTGGATTTTGAACTTCCCGAAGAGAAGACTTTACTAAAGTCCTTTCTGATCCAAGTAGGTGGATGACATAGGCCTTATTTCCCGCTGACGGTTTCGGCAGGAAGCTGATCGAAGGCTGGCGGAATATTTTGTTCAATTTCTCGACGAAAATTGCGGCGGATTTTGACTCGTTCATCCAGGTCGAATTTATTTCGATTTAAAAACATCGCGCCGTTTTTATTGGCTTCACCTTGAATTTTAACGTCTTCCAAATTCACTCGGTTTTGAAACTGCACATTATTTTGTGCCCAGGTCAAAGCGGGTGTAGAGAGAAGGGTCATAATTGTGATCAGGGTCAGTTTTTGATTCATGCTTTTATTATCTGAGATGCCCATGGAAAAGATGAAGAAAAAACTCCAGGATCCAGGACTTAGATCCCGATTATAAAATTCAGCCTTTTGGGTGATTTTAATTCCCGGAGATTTTGCTCCACTCGACCATCAAGGCCTTGTCGGCAGGGGTCCAGTTCCCCGCTCGGTCTTGTGCGATCACACAGACCCTCACTTTTCCATTGGGAAGCTGGTGCAAATCCAGCTGGGTGCTCTGCTTGACCGCCGCAGGAGGCGAATAAGAGCTCAAATCAGCACAATTGACAGAGCTTCCGTATTTGTAACGGTAAAGGACCACGTTCTCGGTGGGGTTGCCATCAACAGGACCGACTTGGAGGGACAATTTGTCCACCGCGCTTAGGCCCTTGGGTTGTCCCGTCAGCGTTGGTTTGGGAGGGGTCACGTCTCGACGGAAGCTGGCCGTGGCGGCTTGTTTCAGTGGAGTCCAGTTTCCAGCACTGTCTCTGGCGATCACACAAACAATCAGATCTGTTTCTTTGAATCCCGTGAGCGAAACTTGAATGGCCGTGCTGCTGGATCTTTCGGTGGAATATCCACCGGCAGATCCGCAGTCGGTGACGCTCTTCAAATTCAGTTTGTATTTATAGGCATCTATTCTGTCGCCACTCACTGAGATAAAAGTCGAACTCATATTGGTAACGACTGGGGGGACCCCAACGAGATTGATGGTGGCTGGTTTTGTATCTTTGTTCCACTGAACAGAGGTGGCTTGGCTGGTGGTTTGCCATTGCTCGGCGGAATTTTTTCCAAGCGCGCAGAGAACGATCGACCCGTCGGTCATTTTGCTCACATCCACTTTGTAGCTCTGAGAGATATTGATAAAATTCGAGTAGCCAGAAGTGTCTAAACACCGAACGCTGGAACTTGGACCATATTTGACTCGGTAATAGGTAATATCCGCTCCGGATGCGCGCAATTGGAAGGACAGGGTCGAGCTGTCGCCTTGAGGATATCCAGAGATTTGAACTTGAGGAGGCATTGATCCGACAGAGCCGGTTTTTTGGACCGCTAATGACGACGCTGATGAACTTTGAGTCGTTTTGCTGATGCCAAGATCATTGGCACTTTGGGTGGTGACCGGTGAGCCAGCAGTTTTTCGCCATTGGTAAGCAGTCGGGTTGCTCTCTGACTGCTCAGCGCCCGAGCTATCTCGGCCAAGAACACAAACTGTTATTGGTCCATCTGGAAAACCAGCCAGATCACGATCAATGGCTGTGGCCGCAGATAGGGCTAAGCTGTACCCGGTGGCATCTTTGCAATTGGTGGAATCGCTGGGTCCCAATTTGTATCGAAATCCCACCACATTTGTTCCGGACACGGTGATATGAACGCGGTTGGCGCTGCTAACGGCATCTGGGACAAAGTTCAACGAGGCAACGGGCTGGTTGCCATTGACCGCAACGTTTTTCGGTTTGACTTCGGGGTGATCGAAACCTTTTTTCTCGACGGTGCCGACATCATAGATTTCTTTGACCACCGTAATCTCAGGAGCGGTGGCCGTTGTCGGTGGGATTTCATAAATATTGTTGGACCAAAAGAAGCTATCATAAATAGACCGATCAAATTCAAAATCCTTGGCGATTTGAGCATACGGATCACGAAGCTCAACGGCAGCAATGGCGCCAGCATCTTGCATGGAGTGGAGCTGAACTCGAAGGGTATTGTCGATTAAAATTGTTCGATCCCAATAGCTGGCCTGATCGATGACCCCAGCGACCATTTTCGGAGCCTCAATTTGCGCCTCAATCACATTTTTTACAAAGTCAGCGACCTCGGTGGGGCTGAATTGATCCAGAGTAGGGTCGTAATCCTGGCAAGCAAGACCTGCTGCCTTCATGTCGGCGGCGCGAAT
>Ga0210057_1010140_pt1 | contig 10738 bp, 9 predicted proteins | sample CryGeyCG2114_010_2_FD_183968 | JGI IMG/M metagenome (GOLD analysis project Ga0210057, IMG submission 183968) | Groundwater microbial communities from aquifer - Crystal Geyser CG10_big_fil_rev_8/21/14_0.10 (SPAdes) (version 2) | ecosystem: Environmental > Aquatic > Deep subsurface > Groundwater ...
AAACTCCAACGGTTATGTGCGCAGGGACATTCCCAAGGGCAGCGACATATCTAAATATTCAAAGAGGTTAATCAGTAAAATAGAGAATAAACTGCAAAAAAGATTCATGGATTGCCTTAATTACTGCGCGCCTTACGAGGTGCTCAAAAAACATCGGCAACAAAAAAAGCGCCGAAGCGCTAAAAGAAATAGAAAATTAAGGTGTTCGGATTGAGGGTGGTCAGTGGGCGGGGCTGGAATTCAGATTTAAAATGAATATTTTTAATTTTGTCATTCCCGCCCCGTATCGCAGTACGGGGTAAACTTCGGCGGGAATCCAGGTTTTTTGTCACCCTGAACTTGTTTCAGGGCCTGGATCCCGGGCTCCCGCCTCGACTCGCACTCTCGTCAGGCGAGGCGGGTGACTGGGATGACAAATAGGGCGCTATGGTCAGGAAATTAATTATACTTTAATCAGCACCGGCAGTACCATCGGCCGACGTTCGGTTTTAGCATACAGGAATTGGCCGATTTTGTCACGGACCTGGTCTTTGATGTAATCTTCATCCATCGGGCCTTTGCGGCCGGCCGAATGATGGACGATCTCTTTGACTTTCTGGCGTACTTGATAAAGTAGCTCTTTATTTTCTCTCATATAAATGAAGCCGCGCGAGATAATGTCTGGGCTATTGCGAACCTGGCCGCTTTGGGAATCCACCGTGACGATAATGACGAACATGCCGTCCTGCGCCATGGCCTGGCGGTCGCGCAGCACGACCTGGCCGATATCGCCAACGCCCAGGCCATCAACGAAGACGTAACTGGTGGGCACTTTTTTATCATTGAGCCGCGGCTCGCCCTGGCTGGAAAATTCCAAGACCGAGCCGTTGTCCAGTACGAAGATGTTAGCTTTATGCATGCCGACTTCCATAGCCAGCTTTCCCGCTTCTTTAAGCATATAATGGTTGGCGTAGGTGGGCACAAAAAAGTCGGGCTTGACCTGCGTTATCATTTCTTTGATATTCTGGGCGTTACAGTGGCCGCTGGTATGCACATCCATAATATCGGTATGAATAACATTGTCGCATTGGCGATATAAGTTGTCTTTGAGCCGTTGAATGGTGCGTTCGTTTCCCGGAATGACCGAAGAAGAGAAAATAATGGTATCTTGCTTGCGGACCTTGATGAAACGATGGTCGCCAGCGACAATGCGCGAGAGCACCGCGTTGCCTTCGCCCTGCGCTCCGGTGCAGATAACGACTATTTTGTTATCGGGATATTTGTGGAGATCATTGACGGTGATCAAGGTATCACGGTCAATTTTTATATAACCCAGTTCTTTGGCGATCTCCACGTTCATTTTCATGCTGAAGCCGTCCAGAGCTACTTTTTTGCCGATGGTTCGCGCATATTCCAGGATATGACCGACCCGCCGGATCTGCGAAGAGAACGTGCCGATAATAACTTTGCCGGTGGCTTCGCGAATTAGCTTTTCCAGATTCGCATACATTTCTGTTTCGGTAGTATGAGTGGGCCGCGTATCAATCGCGCCCAAGGCTTCCAGCATCAAAACTTTAGGACTGGGCAGGTAGGATAAATGTTCATACGATAGAATTTTACCGCTGATGGGACCTTTATCCATTGTCCAGTCGCCCGGGTGAATGATGGTGACCGATGGCGTCTGCAAAATAACGCCGACCGCGTCCATAATGGAGTGCTCAATGTCAAAAAAGCTTAAATTAAAATTACCCAGCCTGATTTTTTCCTGGACTGATTTGACCGGAATGATATTCAATTTTTTAGCGGAACCTTTGGCGTAATCCTCCAGCCGTTTTTTCACCAGCGCGACGGTTAAATCGCGGCCGATGATCGGCGGATAATTCAGTTTGTCCAGCAAAATGGGCGCCGCGCCGATATGGTCCAGGTGGCCGTGGCTGAAGACGACGGCGCGGATATTTTTTTCCTTGCCTTTAAGGTACGAGATATTGGGAATGATGTAGTCAATGCCCGGCATATCTTCTTCCGGGAATTGCATGCCCATATCCAAAATAACGATATCTTTGCCATATTCAAAAACCGTCATATTGCGGCCGACTTCTTCCTGTCCGCCCAAGGGGATTATCTTTAAGGTGTTTTCACCCCGATTTTGGTATTCATTTATTTCTCTCGGCTGGAAGCCGCGCTTGACGCGGCTGACGCCAGAGTAGCCTGTCCTTTTGAGGGCGGGCCGGGAATCGCCGCTGCGCACCCGAAGTTTAATGGGCCGCCGCGGCATGTTTGTCTGTGTTGTCATAATTTTTTTAGTAACGAGTTCCTATGAAGGATAGACCGCATAAGGAATTTATTTTTATAAATTCTAAATCCGAAATTCTAATTTCTAGACAAATCCCAAATCATAAATTTTCAAACACCCACCCCCACTCCTTCTCCCCCTCCCGCTCGCGGGAGGGGGAGATACAGAGGAGGGTATTATTTAGTATTTAGATATTGGGATTTAGAGGTTGTTTAATTTAGTGTGGGGATGGAGAGACTTGAACTCTCATGGATTTCTCCATACGCTCCTGAAGCGTACGCGTCTGCCAGTTCCGCCACATCCCCCTAATTTTACAAGTTCTAAATTATGCTTTTAGCCCGTTATTTCAAATCTTTTAGTTACGCCTGGATAAACAAGTATCAACAGGCCCAGAAATATGAACAGACAAAGAAAGCATAATTTAAAACTCGTCCGCGATAGGCGCGAGCTAAAGGATGTGTAAAACAAGAATTAAGCCCGAGAGCGGGCTTTTAACCTGCATTAGTGCGGCCACAGCCGCGAGAGTTATTCAACTATTACAGTCTATCACAGAATGAATTAAAAGTCAAGCCTGTTAGAAGTTTTTAATAAAACGTGTATTTCTACAATATAAAGCCGTAGGCGGAATCGCGTACTCATTTGATGTAAAATAAGGCTTGGCTGAACTGCTATACGGGCTCAATAGCTAGGGGTAGAATTCATTCTTTCAGCCGTTTTTTCAATTCTTCCACCATGGTCACCGGTGTCGGGTCCACGCCGTAAAATAGGGCTAAATGATATGACAGCCAGTCGCCAAAGCTCACGGCCCAAAAGATCTTTTCCAGCGGATTTTGCCCCTCGATCTCAACAAAATCAAGGGGCAGGTTTTGTCTTTTTAGTAAATCGGCGGTGAACTCCATTCTTTTTTTGATGCGCGGCAGGTCGTCTTTGTCTTTCAGGAACAGCAGATGGAAAGAACCAAGGTTTTTTGTCCAGCCGACCATCTCATTATGGTTGAGTTCGGGGAAGAAGTTAAAGAAAGCCGGAATTTTGGCGTTTTCGTTCAGGCTGATCTTCCAGAGTTTGGCCAGGAGTCGGTTGTCCTGGGAACTATAGATCACGGGGATCTTATGGTTGAGCTTAGCGCAAAGCATTTTGGCTTGATTTTCGAGGTTCACCGGAATGATCTTTTCTGGTAAATCGGCCAAGGCGTTTTGCGCGGAAGAGTTGAGCAGGCCGTAGGCCATCAAGATTTTGACCATCGCGGAGAGCTGGTAGCCCAACGAAGTGCGCGGCGGGATGTTGTCTTGGGGAATTTTGACCCAGGGCGCTTTATACTTTTGGAGAAGTTCGGCCAGCTGCCCCCCGCAAGTGATGCCCGCGATTTCAAAATGGGAATTGATCGCTTTACTGAACGCGGACAGCGCTTCCTCGGTCTGGCCGGAATAGGAAACGCAGATGATGAGCGTATTTTGGTCCGCGTTAGCCGGCAAATCATAGGAGCGGTGGGTGAGCACCGCCAGAGAAGGCGCCAGCGGAGTAAAGCCGGTGGCTTGGAAGTAAGAAAAGAAATCGCCAATTAAGGCTGAGCCACCCATGCCACAGACCAAAATTTTATTGAAAGGCCGGCGCGTCAGATGAAGCTCGTTGAAAAAGGTCAGCGGCGCGCTAACCTGTTTGACGGAATTAATGATGACGGATCTTAAATTTGACTTGTCCACCTCCATGTTATCTTACGAATCTACGAATAATGCGAAGCTACGAATATGCTAATGAATTAAATTCGTAAATTCGCGAATTCGCAGATTCGCATGAATTTGTAGATTCGTAAGTATTATTTAAAGACTCGCTGCGTTTGCAGATACCATTGGTTTATCTGCGAGAAACGCGATGAGGGCGTGTCCAGATTCTTTAGCTCAACGCCCAGAATGGTTTTTTTGGTCATGAACAGGTAATCCGGGCTGAAAAGGAAGACCGCCGGCAGGTCATTGACGATGAGCTCTATGGCTTTTTGGTATTTTTGCGCCCGAGATTTGGCATTCAAGTCTTCGATGGCCTGGGATAAGAGTTTGTCGGTTTCGGGATTGTCGTAGAGCGCGAGATTCAGGCCCGATTCAACTTTTTGGGATGAATGCCAGAAATGGAAAAGATCCGGTTCTTCTCCCAGAGCTTCGCCAAAAAGCAGAGCCTGGTAAAGGCGGGGCTTGATCGTATCATTCTGTATTTTGTCGGTCTCTTTAATGTCCAGATTAACCTTAACGCCAAGTTTTGCCCACTGGTTTTTTAGAATGTCGGCGATTTTCGTCAACTCCGGCCAGTCGATCGTGGTTAGCGTGATCTCTAATTTTTCATTATTTTTGCCGATTTCCAAAAATCCGTCGTTGTCCGCGTCTTTCCAGCCGGCCACGGCCAAGGTATTTTTGGCGCCGGCCAGGTCAAAGGCAAAAGTTTTTGTCTGATCCGAGTACCCGGTCATGCCCGGCAGCAAAGGAGAAGAAGCAGTCTGGCCGTAGCCGCCAAAAACAGTATCAATAATTTCTTTTTTATCGGTGGCCAGCGTCAGCGCCTGACGCACGGTCTTATCGGCCAGAAATTTGTTCTGGCTTTGGTTAAAAAAAACGGCAAAGTAGCGGGGTAGGCTTATCGGAAAAATATTAAAATTTCCCGTGTCTTTATTTTTTAGGTCAATGAAGTTTTTGGCGGAAACAAAGCTGAAAATATCCGCCTCGCCTTTTTTATAAGCGGTGAAAGCTTCGGTCTCGGACGGATAAAAATAAAACGAGACAGCGTTGATAAAAGGCCGGTCGGCGAAATAATTATTGAAAGCTTTAAACTCAATGCTTTTTACCGTGCCGTTCTTGTCTTTTTGGAGCTTACTGAACTGGTAGGGGCCGGAGCCCACCGGTTTTAAATTCAATTCGCTGAGAGCAAATTGGGACGGCGCGACGTTGGCCCAAAGATGTTTTGGCAAAACGCCGAAGGTTAAGTTATTAAGGAAAGAAACATAGACATTCTTAAGTTGGAAGCGGATGGTTCTGTCGTCAATTTTTTCTGTTTCAATGCCCTGCCAGAGAGCGCGGATCGGACTGCGATAATCCTGATTTTGGATCGTCTGGACCGTAAACAAAACATCATCAATGGTCAGCGGCTGGCCGTCCTGCCATTTAACGTTGTCTTTGAGCGTCACATCATAGATTTTGCCGTTGTCGCCGATGGCGTAGTTGGCGGCCAGGTCCGGAATTAAGTTTCCTTGAGCGTCATACTTCATAAGTCCGGAAAAAATAATGGTGGATAAATCTTTATCAGCATCGTTTACCTGGTTCAAGACGGGGTTTAAAAACCGGGGAGAACCGGCAATGGCGATATTAATTGAGCCGGCGTTGGCCGGGCGGACGACCGTGATGTTCAGATAAAGCTGATAGCCTAAAATCAAGCTTCCGGCCACGGCTAAAACAAAGAAAATTTTAAGCCGGCGGCGTTCTTGGCGGTTGGTGATGGAAAAAAATTGTCGCCACTGATTTATGGTTGGCCAATGGAATTCGGCGCGCCAATTATTAAATTTTTCAAGAAGATTTCGAATAGGATTGATGGCTAGTCCGCGTAGTTTTGCGTAAAGTTCCGCGTGGTTCTGCGATATGCGTCGCGGAACGAGTCGGAAACGGAACGCTGAAAAACGCGAAAAAATACCTGCGTAATTAAGGGATTAGTATTTCGCGGCGATAAAGATAGACATTATGGCCAAGGCCACGAAAAGGATGGATAGAATTATGATCGCGGCAAAGAGAATTTTTTCAAAGCCCCGCCGGGCATAGTAGGCTGAGCCGCCGCCGCCGCCCGTGATGGCGCTGGAACCCGCACCCCGCTGCTGTAATAAAATGCCGATGATCAGCAGAACAGAGATAACGATTTGAGCGACAGAAACGATATTAGATAAATTCATGTGAATAAGTGAATAAGTGAATAAGTGAATAAGGCCCTAGTCGCTTTTCGAGTCCCTTATTTACCGATTTACTTATTTACTAATTTACTGTCTTACTTTTTTTAATAAATGGTTCAACTATCCAGTTAATCAAGCTAATTATTATTGTTCCCCACAAATAGGCCCAGAGGCTGGAAATGGTCAATTCCGGCAAGATCTGCGACAGGAGCCAGAGCAAGGCGATATTGATGACCAGCGTGAAAAGTCCCAGAGTTAAGATGATGAGCGGGGCGGAGAGCAGTTTCAAGATCGGTTTTAAGATAGCATTGAAGATCGCCAGGATCAAGCCGGCCAGCAGAAGCAATTTCCAGTCCTGGAGCTGATGAGGAAAATCAAAACCGACAACAAAATAAGCGGCCAAATAAATGGCTAGTGCGTTTGCCAGAATCCTGATTAAAAAACGCATCATATACAAGATATTAGCATAATCGCCTCGGCGAGTCAATAAAAAAAGGGAGACTTTTGTCTCCCCGACGCGCGCGGGCGCATCATTGGTAATAGATGTATAGACAACCGGTCGTGGGGCTTGCGGGACTAAGAAAGAGCATTAATATTTTGTGGCCCTTGAAGCGAGTTTTAAAGTATTCTTTGCTGGGGATATAGACCTGTTTTTGGTCAAAAACAGACCGATTTTTTAATTCGTCGCTGATGAGAATTTCCTCATTTTCTCCGCGGATTGTCTGCACTATATGAAGAAATACTTTTCCGTTCACGAGCGCGGCTGTTAAGTTGGGCGCCTGTTGGTCAACAACAACCTTAGCTTCTCCGGTGGCGAATTTATAGTCAAGGAGTATTTTCGCTCCTACTATGGCCGCGGTTTCGGCCGAGGCTGAAGTGATACCGAAGAATATCCCGAACGCCAACAGATATGATACGACAAGAACGAACAATCTCATCTTCTTTGCTTTCATATTACCTCCTTAGTTTTTCGTATTTTGGACTAATCCCGATATGCTATGCTAGGACTAATTTACCCATTTGTCAAGTGCCGGGCTTTATTTTTTATTACTCGGCGCAGAGTTAAAACGCTTCGGCCGGAAACGGCCATTTTGGGGTGTCGCTTTTTCAGGCGCTTTTGGGATTTGGTTTCTAGGGTTTTTTGGAGCTGGTCGGGGGTTAAGATAGTGCGCATATAAAAAAATAATGTCGTCGCGAGCCCCGCCGGGGCGTGGCGATCCCGTGCCACAACCAACGTTGCCGAGACTATCACGGGATTGCTTCGTTGCGCCGCCCGCAACTGCGGGCGGCGCGCCTCGCAATGACGATTAGTTAGCTGTCATTTTTCTCCTGTGCAGTTTTCTATAATAAAATATGGCGAAGCGGTGGGCTTCGTCGCGGATGGCCTGAAAAAGCAGGCGCAAATCCGTCGGCAAAGCGCCAAGCCGCAGAACTTTATTACTATATATAGTATATAGCTCTTCTTCTTTTTTGGCCAAAGCGATAATGGCTAAGGGCGAATAGCTTATGGCGTATGGCAGGGCGGAATTTAATTTGCCATTAGCTATTTGCCATTTGCTATACGCTAAATTCGCGGCATTCAATTGTGCCCGGCCGCCATCAATTAAGATCAAGTCGGGGAGAGGCCATTCGGCATGATTCAGCCGCCGGCGTAAAACTTCTTTGAGCATAGCAATATCATTGGCGCCTCGGACGGTTTTGATCCTAAATTTTCGGTATTGGGATCGGTCGCGTTCAAATCCTTTGAAGACTACCATTGAACCGGTGGCGTTGGCGCCCTGGATATTGGAGATATCGTAGGCTTCAACGCGGAGGGGCTCGTTGGCGTAGAGGCGTAGGAGCTGGCTTAAGACGTTTAGTGATAAGTGATAAGTGTTAAGTGATTGACGGTAAATTTTTAAATCCACCCGCGCCGTTTTTTGAAAAAAAACGGCGCCCCCCTCCTTTAAAAAGGAGGGTTGGGGAGGATCTATTGACGACTGACGATTGGCGCTTCGCGATACGCCGCCATGCGCCGGACACAATCCCAGATGCCATTGCAGGCAGGGTTTATTATACGGATTTTTACAGGTGCGATAGGGCAGGATTTTGCGCAAAGCGCGCAGGACTTGTTTGAGTTCTGTGCCGTTGGTAAAAGGACCGATGGGCGTATTCGTCATTCCGAGGCCGTAGGCCGAGGAATCTCCGACTTTATGTCGGCCCGCATTCGCGGGAGATCCCTCGCTGTGCTCGGGATGACGAATAAGTGTATTTTTGTGCACAATCCTTACTCGCGGCCATTCGTCGGCCGTAAAATTCACCCAAAAATAACTTTTGTCGTCGCGCCACTGGATGTTGTATCTGGGTTTATATTTTTTAATGAGCTCGTTTTCCAGGATCAGCGCTTCTTTGGCGTCGGTGGTGATAATAAAGTCGATGTCGGCAACATTTTTCATCAAATCGCCCTTAAAAGCACCGCTGTTTTTAACGAAGTGGGACTTTACGCGATTCCGCAGATTTATTGCTTTTCCGATATACAAAAAATGCCCGTCGGCATCCTGGAACAGGTACGCGCCGGGTTTTTGGGGGAGGGATTTGATTCTTGCGGCCAGTTTTTTGTTCATCCATATTAATTTGGCACTTTTTAGGGGGATTGGCAAGAAGCAGGTTACTGTTTACTTTCAGAGTAAATTTTTTTATAATGTAGTTGATAAGATGGATAGCCGTAGAATATTGGCGGGAGAGTTCTTACTATTGAACGATGATCGATAATCAGCAAGGAGGCCTATTATGGGAAGACGGGAAATTTTGTTGGCCAGCGGCATTAAAATTGCCGTGGACGAGGAGGATGGCGGCGCCAGCGGGTTTGTCCTGGGCGATATTTTCACGGCGGACGGTAGTCATGCCAAGTGGCGCGGCAAGGAAGTTGAAGTGGTGGGTTTTTCAAGAGGCCAGAGGAATAGAGTTGTCTGGGGTAAACTTGCCGGGAGCGACACGGCTGATTGCGCGCAGAGCTTAGAGGGACTGCTATTGGTTCGCCGTGCTGTGCGGCCGGCGGCCTGATTAGGGAGGAGATATGTTTAAGCCGATTAAGCTAACAAGGTTTGGGGAGATGTTGCTTGACAGTCGTCATTCGGATCATACGGAGGAATCAAAACTAGAGGGTTGTATCGGCGATCATATGCTATGCGGCGGTTCCGTGTATATTCGTTGCGTCTCAATGACCCATAAGGCAATTTTTTGCATGGATTGTTGTTTGAGGATAATTGTTCCGGGAAAAATTATGACGTACGCTAATTTACGGGAATATCTAAAAGAAAATGAAGCAGTTAGCGTTCAATTACGATCTGTCGCCGAAGGCGGCAATAAGTAAGACCTGAATCGAGAGCGGTTCGGGTCTTTTCATTTGGCAAAAATTCGTGTATAATAGTACCGCTCGGCTTTAGCTTTCAAAAGCGTCAAATTTTTCCCAGCGTGAAAAATTTGACTCGCCAAGCCTCCGCGCTCTCTCCGCCAAAGGCGTAGAACCGTGCCCGCTTGTCGGCCTGAGCGTTTTGAGAAGCTAAGGCCTCGCTTCGCTTTTTATGAATAATTGTATAAATGGATATGAAAGATGATTTTATAAAAATTCGTGGTGCCCGCGTCCATAATTTAAAAAACGTCAGTTTGGAAATTCCTAAAAATAAGCTCGTGGTCATCACGGGTCTTTCGGGCTCGGGAAAAAGCTCGTTAGCCTTTGATACGATCTACGCCGAAGGCCAGCGGCGGTATGTTGAAAGTTTATCGGCCTATGCCAGGCAGTTTTTGGGCGTGATGGATAAACCGGACGTTGATTCCATAGACGGTTTGTCGCCGGCCATCGCCATTGATCAGCGAAGCGTTTCTAAAAATCCTCGGTCCACCGTGGGCACGATAACGGAGATCTATGATTATTTGCGGCTACTGTGGTCGCGCGTGGGCAAGCCTTTCTGTTCCCAATGCGGCAAGGTTATCTCTAGGCAAAGCCCGGGTTTTATCGCCGAGCAGGTTTTAAAATTTCCAGTTGGTGCGCCGATAATGATATTAGCCCCATTGGTTAGCGCCAAAAAGGGGGAGCATAAGGGGGTTTTGGAACAGGCGCAAAAAGCGGGATTTGTTAATGTGCGGGTGGATGGTATTGTGCTTCGTCTGGAAGAAGCGCTGAATCTGGAATTGGGCAAGCAAAAAAAGCACAGCATTGAAGTCGTGATAGACCGCGTGGCTGTGCCGACTAAAGACGATAAAGATGAACGCAGCCGGATCATTGATTCCATCGAGACGGCGCTGAAAGTGGGGAAGGGGAATATGATCGTTTCAAAACAAGATCAAAAAAATAATGTCATTCCCGCGAAGGTCGCAGATCCTGACGCAGGAAGGGCGGGAATCGAGGCCCAAAATTCAAAACCTGGATCCCGGGTCAAGCCCGGGATGACAAATTTATATAGTAATGATTTTGTCTTTTCCGAGCTTTTTGCCTGCAAGGAATGCGGCTTGTCTCTCTCGGCCATTGAGCCGCGGCTGTTTTCTTTCAACAGTCCCTTTGGGGCCTGCCC
>Ga0210057_1010141_pt1 | contig 10738 bp, 21 predicted proteins | sample CryGeyCG2114_010_2_FD_183968 | JGI IMG/M metagenome (GOLD analysis project Ga0210057, IMG submission 183968) | Groundwater microbial communities from aquifer - Crystal Geyser CG10_big_fil_rev_8/21/14_0.10 (SPAdes) (version 2) | ecosystem: Environmental > Aquatic > Deep subsurface > Groundwater ...
CACGTTGGTCGATGGAATCACAATTCGCGAGCGATATAGGAAACGATGGACGTTTCGTCCACGTCTTCGTTTCCAGTGTCCCTGGAATCGTTCAGCGTCTTGGCTCGCGCCTTGGCGATCAGAGGAGGCAAGTCTCGTGCCACCACCGTCTCCACGAACTTCCCTTGCGCGTTGGCTTCGATCTTGATCACGTACATTGTTCGTACCTCCGAAGACCGTCTAGCTAACGTTGGTCGATGGAACCGAACCAACATCGTTCACGCTGCATTGTCGCAGCGTCGAACCGACATTGACTTTATTGCTAACGTTGGTCGATGGAATCTCAATTCCATCCAAGGCGGAATCTCTGGTTGGCTTGTCTGTTGCATCGTTGCATAATATATGCCAATGAAAAGTCTGGAAAGTATGAAGCGGCACGTTGTCTGCAATGTTGCAAACGTCATACCAATCTACGAAAAACAATAACCGGGAAGGGGCGCCCCTTCCCGGCTCGGACCTTACACCCATCACATACCTATCCGATGCAGTATGTGAATTGGGAAACTAACCCGGTGGAATCATGCCTCGCCTCGATTATTATTAGAGGTGGAGTTTCGTATCCCCGTGGAATCCTTTGATGTTTGGGTCAGTCAAGCGTTGCGCACCGCGTTGCCGCCCATCCCCTTTCTTGACGCTGGCGATTCCGTTCCTAGCGATTGTCGGGGATTGTTTTGCTTACACGAGTTCTCTTACTCACGTTGGTCGATGGAAGTCTGTTTGGTTTTATGTTTGCAGAATAGCACGACCATTGCAACATTGCAAACGTCATACCAACACAATGAACCGAAAGCGGGGGAGCCGGAAGGCTCCCCGCCATCAATGCGACCCGAGATACACTGAGGACAGATCCTTTACCTCGTAAACGTTGTCCTCAATCTCCTCGTGCGTCTCGCCGTTCTCGTCAACCCAACAGTCGTAGCTCTGGGATCGTTTCCAGAGTTTCCCGTCTTTCACGCCAAGGGAGAATTCATGCGAGGCGTTTCCGCCCACATGGTAAAACTCGATCCCCTGGTGGAGATGGGGAAGAGATCCCCTCGCTTCCCGCTTCACCATAGCGAGAAGATCTCCCTCTGCTGAAACGAAACGAGTCGATGCTATCGCTCTGGCAATGTCCATGCTAGACTCCTCGAATTGGGGGCATCGAATCGATGGCGTCCATCAAGCGACGACGCCTCCGAAGCAACATATCGCGAACGTGCGCCGCCGACGAATGGGCAAGGTGTCCATAGTCCCATGACTCCCTCACCCACTCTTCTGCCCGAAAGTATTGCGGCGTCACTTCCGCAAGGCGACGGGAAAGGCTCACTGCTCGGCGGGCATTCTTATTCATGGTTCCCTCACAGACAGTATAGCTACCGTTGGTCGATGGAGCCTAGCCGCCCCATCCTTCCGCCCGGTCTGCACACTCGTCACACTGGTAACCGTGGCGAACGTCCGCAGCGGTCAGACGATCAGGCTCCCCGCAGGTAGGGCAGGGCAGATTGCGCACGCCAGCGCGAAGCGCCGAACGACCGCCCGGCTCGTAGAACGGCTCATCGTAGTTCTCTTCCCCACCGTCATAGTTCCAATCGCTGGTTCCCATTGTCTACCTCCGTTGGAGTCAAACGCTATATAGCTCATGTTGGTCGATGGATTGTTTGATTCCGCTGGGAACGGAATGCTCGCGCGCATCTGCCATGGCGCAGGGTTTGCAACGTTGCAAACGTCATGCCATGCCGCTCGAAAGCAAACGAGCAAGAGCAACCGGAAAGTCTGGAAAGGGAGAAGCCCCGCACTCCGGTCGGAGGCGAGGCGAGGGCGGGAGATTCCGTCCCTACTGTTTCACTTCGCGAGCTTTTCGCTGCGAGACTTGATGACTTGGCGCACCTTTCCGCGCAGGCTGGAATTGTCCGCGAGCACCTTGTAGTTTTCCAGGCTGGACGGAATCTCGTATTCCGTCCCGGCTGTTTCGATGACGTTTCCGTCCGCATCGAATTCCGCGCCGCCGAGTGAACCGCAGTTCACAGCCACGGTCGTCTCTTCGACTTGCCCGAAGTTTCCGCTCGTGCGGTAACGACGCACGATGGCTTCCACGTCATTCGCGACAAGCTCTGCAAGGATCTGGCTCGCCAAGTCGCGACGCAGCTTGGCAACGCCCCTTGCCACGATTGCGCTCCGAGCGAAAGCGACTTGATCCTCGGATCCGTCCTCGCTGGAATTCGCCGCCATCTCCATTGTTCCCGCTTGGTCGTCAAGCTCGTTCGCTTCCGTTTCGAGCGCAACGCGCAAGGCTTCGAGCCCCTTGCACATCTTGTGCCATTCGTGGTCCTCACCAGCGGACCCGAATTGAACAACCGTTCCGTTCCGGTTGGAATAGTCTTCCTCGTCCAGCACGGACGGATCGCGGATGACATGCTCGATCCACCGCAGCGATTCAAGAAGCGTGCCAGCCGCCATCTTGGGATTGACGCGCGGCAAGTATCCCGGCGCGTTCCATTCGAGCCACGCAATGAATCCCCAGCACACTTCGAACGTGACCATGGGATCCTTGACGTCACGGGACCACGCGAGGAACGTATCAGGCGCACACTGGAAACGCCAAGGGAATCCGCTGGGAGAGAGAACGCTCGCTTCGACAGTGGCGATGGAAAGCGTGGTATCCATCTTGCTATCTCCGTCAGGGTTGAAAGGGGGTTTGGGTCTCACCTACTGTATCACTAACGTTGGTCGATGGAACCCCCAATTCCGCTGGGGACATAATGGGCTCGCCAGCTCCCCTCGTCCGCTGGGGACGGAATCCGCCTTGGGCGGATCGCCTCTGCGGCACGAGGCTTGCAAGGTATGCACAATGCGTGCCATGTGTTGTATGGTATCGCAACGTATGGTCATTGTGGGATGGTATGGTGGTTGCATATATTGCGAAAGTCATACCATATTGATTACAGCAGGAGAATAACCTAGAAAGAAAGGATCAATAGTGGTATGATATGAGCTTATATTGCGAAAGTCATGCCATGATTGTTACAGCTATTCCAGACTTTTGGTTGCTACAGCTATTATCTTTTTTCTTTCTTTGTTACGAAAAGAATAAAAAAGAAAAAGAAAGATAATATGTAATAAGAAATAAAAAAGTAAAGTCTGGAATTATAATGGGGACGGAATAAAAGTAATGGTATGGGATTTGCAGGGTAGCAAAGAGCATGCTATCCGCTGGGACTGGACTAGAAAACCTGGCAGTGGTTCCAGTGCGGGCGCAATTCGCCTCCCAAACGGGGGTCTACAAGCCTAAACTGAAATCTAAACCTAAACTAAACTGAACTGGATCTAAACCTAAACTAAACTGAATCTATAAACTAATCAACCAATCTATACAATCGTTTCAAATGGGGTCTAATAGAATTCCATAACGGGTCTATTGACTAATTCCAAGTGTTCATTCCCACTATTTGACACCATTTGACACTTCAAACCGCCCATTATAAAATTACGAATTTCTTCTAGCTATTTATAGCATTATTTTCGGCATATTATGTAGCCATACATTACACTATATTTATAAATTGAATAATACGGCATATAAGTATGAGAAACGTAATATTGATGATAATGATGGTGATAGGGATAATGGGATGTGATGGGTGTAATGAAGTGGGAGGAGGGAGGTATTATTATTTAGAGCAGCCTATGGTAGATGCAGAGACTAAGGTAATGGGGGTATACATAGACGTATTATTTAATGATAGGGAGAGGGGAACGATAGAGGAGGGGATAAGCAGATGGAACAAGGTATTGAATGGGTATAAGAGGATGGATATAGTGGGAGATTTTTCTGGAGAGATAGAGAAGATGAAGGAAGCGGATAGGGGAGGGGCATATTTAATATTGAGTATAGCGCCGAACAGCACATTAATAAAGAATGATGGGCACAGTTTAACGTTAGGGTTTACGGATGCGATAGGAGGGAAGTATTTATATTTAGTACCGGCATACATAGGAGAGGAAGATTTATACGGGATAGTATTACATGAGATAGGGCATTTAATGGGGGCGAGGCATACGGAGGGAGGGTTAATGAAAGCCGGGTACAGTTCAGGGCAGGAGGTATGTATAGACAAGGGGACAGTTGAGCAGATAAGAGAATATGATTGGAAGAGGATGAATTATTGTATTAGGGATTAACAGGAGAAACAGGGTTTATGGATATAAACAAGTTATGTGAATTATGTGAGAGGTACTACAAGGTAGGGGTCAAGAAGTCACAATTAGATAAGAGGGAATTCAATTCTATTAGGAGTGTAGGAGGGAGGATAAAGTATTTAAAGGAGCGCGGGTTTGAGTTAATAGGGCAGGGGAGCAGTCGCGGGGTATTTTTAATAAACAACCAGAAGGTATTAAAATTAGCAACGAACTACAAGGGAATAGCGCAGAACCAGGTAGAGTTTGCGAATTTGAGAAAGAGTGATAGGTACGGGATATTTCCGAAGGCATATGACAAGGCGCCGGATGACAGTTGGATAGAGGTAGAGCACGTACGAATATTAAACAGCATGGATGAGGTAGCGGAGAAATTTGGATTAACGTATGGAGAATTCAAGCAATACATGTATTTACTATTAGATGAGGGGGAAGAGGGGATACGATTACAGTTACGAGAGTATAAAGATAAAATTAGAATGCAGAAATTAATGCCTGGGGATTACATATATGCACGAGCGGAGGAATACGAGAAGATATTAAGTAATCGGAAGATCTTGACATTAATAAGGACATTAAGAGAGATGAACATGCCATTTAGTGAATTGAGGCATAATGCGGAGCAATGGGGAGTGGGCGGTGATGGAAGGATAGTGATAGCGGATTCTGGATTTACGATGGAGGTATACAACAAGTTATACAGGGGGAGTTCATTTGGTGAGGATATAAGGGAGGATTACGAATATTCTAAAGAGCCAGAGATAACGGATCCGGTAGCTAGTGGAATAAGGAATTACAGGAGCAAGGATCCGAAGAACATATTATGAGAAGACCAGAATAGTCTGCAATTTATTATGAATATTATATGGATTAACATTTAAGATTTGGGGGAATTCTTTCCAGAGCATAGAGAAATTGGTATCATTTTCCCCATGTTTCCAGAGGGAAGTTTTATTAGACGAATAATTAAAGCAGAAAGTAAACCTAATATTTTTATTAATTGAGGAGATTTGAGAAATTTTAAGATCATTAGGATATAGGGCGAATTCAATGGAGCAATTATTACAGGGGAAGATTTCGTAGAAAGTTTTATTTGGACCTCTACCATTGCTAATGGAGAAGTTTGAATACAGGGATGAATTACAATAGGGGCAGATCATATTAAAAATGGGGCGGTTGTTATTTTGGTGAGTGCCGCCTGAAGCTCCCTTTGAGCTATAAGATACTGCACAACATGTCACACAGTAAGATATAGTATCAAGATTCAAGAAAACAGTAGAATTGTTTTAATTTTTTGTTTTACATTTTGCGGAGTAACATTTAGAATACCAGGCATTTCGATTATTTGTGTAGAATTTGCGACTGAAGTTATCAATTTTTTAGTTGAGAATATATTTGGTGATGACATTTTCTTTAAAATAGTTATATTCAGGGCGAAATGTAATCTTATAAAGAATTGAGAATCGAATAGGTATATACCGACGATATGTTTGTTTAATTTATCTTTAAGAACGACGATATTACATTTCCGGCAACGATAGAATGGATTAACGCCACTTATATGAGTAAAGGGAAATATCTTATATTTCTTTAAATAAAAAGAAGCTTGTTTATTGCAGAATGGACATTTTGGAATTTTCATGAGAAGATCCAATTACGCGAGAATCTGCGCATATGATTTAGGACAGACATCAATTCTTCATAAGAAATATTCAATTCAATAAATGAAGATGGAGGTGGCACATATAAAAATTGGTGACTTTTGACAAAGATATTGTAAACGAATTCATTTTGGTATTCCATTGTATCTTCATCCAAGTATTGTAATATAAGGGAACTACGTTGTGTAGATGATAAAGAATCCCAAACGATTTTATTTGGCAGTTTATTTATGAATTTTTCCACCCTATCTATTATTATCATGAGAATATGATTAAATTTCTTAATTTATTAAAGAGCCAAATAGCATGTTCATGCATATCGTTATTGGTAGAGAGTGGGACAAAGGGGACACGGATAATGGGAGGTTGTTGATAATCCACTAATAGTTCGGTGAACTTAGCCTTTTTGAAAAAGACTAAATTCCATTTATTGTTATAGAATTTGATAAATGGGGTAGATGGAGTAGCTCTAAGGACATAGAATTTATTATTGTGAGAAAAATGTAAGTTATAATGGTCGCATATCCATTCTTGATTAGAATAAGAAGGTGGGACAATGACGCCCATATGAGCGCCGGGGCAATTACGTTGTCTTAGGAGGGTGCCGGATTTTTTATCATAATCGTAGTTATTGCAATGCAAATTCATACGATATGAATCGGGTTCAACGTGATGGCGTTCATCCCGGTTTGTCATAACCGTTAAGCAATATGGGCAATTCATTAAAATACCAAATGTTTATGTTACAGTAATTTTCAATATAGTTTCATCTACGATATTACCTGTAGGTGTACCTGGATAAGCGCCATCTGGAGTGGAGCTAGTCCAAAAGACGTAGCAATTCGGGGCAGATAAACCATCATCGCGACCACGTTTATGATAAGTGGTAGTTGAGGTAGAGCCCCCGAATGAAATAATATCTTCTGCGGTATAATCAGCCATATTAAAACCTTATCCTTGGAATGGCCAAGGGAAACATAATTCTGCGTTAAGACCAAAAACGATATAGGAAGAAGTTCCTGTAGTCAATGTAGATTTAACGGCTCTAGTAGAGCCTACCCATTTAGCCATAGTTCCGAATCCTTTCCAGCCTGTGGTTCCGGTTTGACCATCATTTCTAAAATATGGAATTGGCACTATAGGGTCTTCTAAATTACCTGAATACGGATTACCTCCGCAACCATTAGCAAAATTGGTACCATTAGCATCTGCTAATTTACTACCTGGGATAGCTCCCCAAGTGGCACCTGTCCAACCTTTTGGTTTGTTATTGCTTACAACATCGCCTATTTCTGGAATTCTATAATTTTCATATTGATTAATGGTTGCGCAAATATAAGGATCTGGATCATCTGGATAACAAGTTCCGGTAGCCATTGGATCATATAGGACTATTCCTGCATTTGTAGTTCCGCCGGTATCCCAACCAAAAAGAACCCAACCATATGGATATGCATCATCTGCAACTGCGTTCCAAGTTGTATTGCCAGTCATAAATAAGGCTGTAGCTCTTCCTTGAATATATTGTTCATCGGTAGCAGTAGCTCTGTCGGTAGTTGACCCTCCAGTGAACAAGGCTTCTTTAGAATATAAGATATCCCAATTTGCTGTACCACTGGAACTTACTTTAGAGAAGCACCATTCTGCTTCTCCATCTGGTTTTTTAAGTACCATCCAAGAGTTGGATTGGGCTAAATCTGTTGATGATGAGATATAGTCAGCGGCACCGGCTGAAGAACCGTTACCAGATAAAGAAACTGTCCAACCAACAGATACTAACAATGCCTTCAAACCATAAAGCCATACATCTCCGTTACCTGATGTTATTGCGTTTTCGGTATCAAATTGATATGCCATAATTTCCCTTTATACACACTGCTAACATGATTTTATATGATTTTATTAGTCTTCAAGAGAATACTATTAATGTTTTTAGTTTTTGATGAAAATTATTTGGATTAATATTGATCAAAAATGGTAAGCGTACTATTAATTGGTATGGGTTATGGCGATAAACCTCTCCAGTATTAGTGTCCATAAAATTATGTATAGCATAACATGATTCATTAGGATTGCTATTAAAGATGGCATGAGAAGTGATAATATCTTTTCTTTGTCTAATTACATGATCCTGCATAAATTGTCTATCATTAGGCAGTTGAAATTTCCAAGTATAAAAGACAGGTAATGAGCAATTATGGCACCAACCATAATTATCTCCGTGATTTGCCGTATGAATTTCATCACTAGGAGACCAGTCACCATATGTAACCGTATTATTACAATAAATACATTTCATGAAAAGAGCATATACAGTTTAACTTTATCTTTAGCGTTGTGCGGGTTTATGTTTACAATTGAATCGAATCTCTGTTCAAAAACTTTTTCTTTTAAAGGCTCTTTATATTTGTATTCGGCAGCTTGTTCTTTGTCTTTTATAACAACTGGTGGATAATATTTACCTTTTATATAGGTGGTGTTATTTATATAGTCATGCACTATAGTGAAATAATATCGATTTGCATAGAATTCAAATCTAATGCCGACCAATCCCTCTATAAAATAGTATGAACAATTACAGTTGGAGCAAAACAGTTCTTTTTTATATTTGTATAGTTGATTTGGCGGCAAATTTACCAAATAACTATCGCAGTATTTGCATTTAATCATGAAAATACCAAATAAGTTTTCAATTTATTGAAGAAGTTATTTGGAGATATATCCAATACTTTATCGCAGGTCATAAGTTCTTCGATTTTATTTGCGCTAATGCTCATGAGAGAGGTAGATGGCGGATTATATTCTATGGTAAAAATATAATATGGATTATTATCTGGAATCCTATTATCTGGAACTCTATTATGTAATTGGGTATTAATTATCTGAGTATAATCTTCATTTGGTTTTTGTTTCCACCAAGAATAGAACACAGGAATAGGGCAATGATTACACCAACCTGTTCTATATCCATTATCTTTTTGTACATTTGGATGGACTTCATTATGGCAGAATAGGCAATTCATGAGAAAAACAGTATAGTTTTAAGTTTATCTGCGGCATTTTGTGGAGTTATATTCATAATATGATCAAAAGTAAATAATCTACTCCAAGCAATAGTATGAGTGGGGTCTGTTTTATTCATTTCGCGTTCGAAATTGGGAAAAGACGGACCAGATATTACAGATTTATTCTTTTTATGGTCCAGTACAATATAATATGTAAGATCATTAGCCTCTACGATGAATGTAGTTTTTACAAGATTACTTTCTTCATATGAGAACATTGTATTACAATCTGCACAAGATTTAGATACTTTGATTTTGTTTTTCAGAACATCTATATTAAGCGGAATATTGCAATAAGGACAATTCATGAAAATAATACAATCATCTTAATTTTATTTAATAGTTTTTCCGGATCCATAGGGGGGATACGAGACTGGACGGTACAGACAGATTTAAACAACCATTTACCAGATTTATAAGATGCGGTAGCGTTAGGGTGATCTGGTGGAATATGGATTGATATTTTAGTTGAGTTGGCGCAACTGGTAATACGGTAAGGCATAACGATCATTTCAATAGTATTTGTGCCAGTATCACAGATATAATGAAATTTTTGTTTACCGCCTTGAAATTTTATAGCTTTAGGACACCAATAAACAGGTTGGAAAGAATCATCTTGACATTTTAAGATTTTGCCGCACAACGGACAAAGTTGCTTATTCTTATTTGTTTTTCTTGTTATTTTTGGATATCTCATATTACATCAGCTAAACAAAACATATGTTTTGATTTTTTTTGTTATATTTTCCGGGGTTAATGGAAGTAAATAATCAAAAGTATAGATAGTTTCTAAATCTTGTTTTTCTTCATCTATTGGAAGGAACTTAATGGTTGTAGTATTAAGTGAAACATCAAATTCAACAATGAAGTTGCCTGTTGGATTTTCAACTATTTCGGTACAAATAAAATAGTAGCGTATTATATTATCTTCGTCAGATACTGCATAGAAGGCGTTGCATGGAACACATACATGCATAGTAATACGCTGTCCATTCATGCGCACATTACGAGATTTCATAGCCTCTATGGGCTGATGACAAAAAGAACAATTCATAAGAATGTTACCAACATTTTTAAATTTGCAAAAATCTTTTCAAATTGTGGAGCTAACGGTTCTTTTAGTTTTAAATTATAGAATTTAGGTATTGTGCCTTTAGCTCTTTGTGAATCAAAATACAGCACATCTTCTGGCGAATTACATCGAAATAGAGACGTAGTATTATCGGAGCTATCTGAAGTAATGTAATAGAGATAGTTATTATGTTTTATAGTTGCGAAATATCTAATAATTTTACCATGTTGTTTAGGATTGGTAACAATAATTAAATCATCTGTTTCATCTAATTCAGATTCATTTTCTTCTTGTGGGAAATAACAAGCCCATCTTGTCTGACCGTTATGCATTTTATATTTTGATAACGGTCTATTACATATATGGCAGAGTATAGGCTTCATTTATACATATCTCCCTCTAAACCTAATCACTAAAAATTGCATGTCAATCTTATAAAAATAACAAATATATTTTTATTTTTGAATTGATATTTTTTGGAGTAATTTTAACAGAAGATGGTAATTCCAATACTTTTTTATCAGAGAAGGGATTAGATATTACTTCTTCAAAATCATTAGTATCTATGGCATTACATCTTATAAAGATTTTACCTTGTTTTATATATTGTAAACTAGCACTATAAAATCTACCATTTATCTTTGTATACATTGTATGAGTTGCTAATGTAAAATCACTATAGTAGATATATCTTATTTTACATGCATTACAGAATAAAACGTTAAATC
>Ga0210057_1010143_pt1 | contig 10737 bp, 9 predicted proteins | sample CryGeyCG2114_010_2_FD_183968 | JGI IMG/M metagenome (GOLD analysis project Ga0210057, IMG submission 183968) | Groundwater microbial communities from aquifer - Crystal Geyser CG10_big_fil_rev_8/21/14_0.10 (SPAdes) (version 2) | ecosystem: Environmental > Aquatic > Deep subsurface > Groundwater ...
TGGCGGTTTTTATCTTTTTTTCCATCTTTCTGGTTAGGGATAAATTTTTTAATAGAAAATCCATTCGTTTTCTGTAAGAATAATAATTAAAAAGAGATCCCTGCGGAATAAACTTAAATTTGTCCGTAGGCGAAGAACTGATGACTTTTGCCAATTCTGTAATTTTTATCAGTTCTTGTTTTGAGTATTTATCGTCTCTTTCTCTTGTTTTGCCGGGCAGGAATTTATAGCAAAGATAAATAAAAGACGGATTTTTAGAGAAATGCAGGATTTCTGGCACATAATCACGCAAAGGATGGGAAGGGGATTTTTTAATAATTTCTAAAAAATTTATTTCGTTCAAAAAACGGTTTTTAATGCCGCGTTCTCTTCTCAAAATTGACTTAAAAAAAACCCTTTCTCCAGTCTTTGTCTTACAGCAAGCCCAAAAAAATCTTAATTTTTTTTCAACAAATAATTCCGGTGGGTCTGTCAAAAGTTCAAGCCCCAGCCTTTTTAAGGCATTTCTCGCATTGGAAACAGATTGAGTATATAAGCGGTACATAACTATCTTCTTTTTAGAATTCTATAATAGAGCCTTTCATAATCGCGCACCATTTTTTGGGCAGAGAATTTTTTCTCCACTAGTTCTCTGCATTTTTTTCTGTCAATTTGGTCTATTTTTTTTATTGCTTCAATAAATCCGTCTAAATTAGGATTGTTTTTGTTGCCAATGAATGGCTTTACCACAAATCCGGTTTTTCCGTCCTGTATTACTTCTGGTACAGAGCCTCTTTCAAACGCTATTACCGGAGTGCCGCAAGCCATTGATTCTGCCATAACCAAGCCAAAAGGTTCTTCCCATTGCAGGGGAAACAAAAATGCTTTTGCTTTTTCATAGTATTTGCTTAATTCGCTCATCTCAACTTCGCCCACATATTCAATTTTTGATTTATTAAGTTCATTTTTGATATATTTTTGGAAAAAGGCATAATCATTGCTTTGTTTTGAGGGAGGAATCCTTCCCACAATAACCAACCTGATATTTGTTTTTTTAGCAATTCTAATCACTTCCAGAATTCCCTTTCTTGGGGAAAGTTCTCCCAACCAGATAAATTGATTTTCTGGCTTAGGATTAAATTTAAACATTTCCAATTTAATTCCGTTGTAGATGTTTGCGACATAGTTTAAGTTTTTCGCGGGTTTCCTTTGGGCGTATGAAATGGAAACCAGCATTGAGTTTAGTTTTTTATATACCCAAGGACGGTCTTTGTTTAGAAAGGGGACATGCAGAGTGTGTATCATGGGTACTTCTTCTTGCCCGTTTATTGGCAAGCTTGGCGGGCCCAAATGGTCGTGTATAATGTCAATTTTCAACTCCCTGATTTTTCTGGCGATGATAGCCATTTCATAAGCATAATAAGCGCCAGAATCTTGCGGCTCTAATTCCCAAAGCCCCTTTTTTAGTATTGGAATGAGATTACAGCTAACCTTTGAGTTTCCTGTCCCGAAAAGAAAAACCTCGTGTCCTCTTTTTTTTAGGCCCCCACAAAGATTAAAAATCACCCTCTCTGAGCCGCCGTATTTTTTGGGAGGAATTGGCAAGTTTAATGGAGAAATCTGGCCGATTCTTAATTTTCGCATATTTTTTTTGCTGTCAATTTTTTTATAATGCTAAAAGCATTTGCTTCTCCATTCTCAAGGATAGATTCTTGTGCCTTTGTCATTTTTTTAATTGCAGCCCTGTTAAAGAGAAGATTGTTTATCTCTTGGCTTATTTTTTTAATTGGAGTTGATTTGGAAAACATTTTGCAAGCGCCAACTTTGGCAAAAGGCCTTACTTCCCAGAAATGAATTTTTGGGAGGTCTTCGTCTTTTAAAATATGGACATTGCAGATTGCCGGAATTTGAACTGAGATTGCCTGAGCTAAAGTTACCATTCCCTGGTGTTGAAAGACAAGGTCCGAGCTTGCCAGGGTTAAAAAATATTCTTCAGCGGGCAAACTTTCTTTTTTAACCAGCCAATCTTTTTTTAATTTAGCGGGGTCTAAATCTTTTGTCGGCCCAAGATAGAGCACTTTTATTTTCCTGCCCCTGGCAACAAGTTTTTCAACCGCCGAGACCAGATTCTCAAAAGCAAAAATCCGATGCCCGGCGCCAAACCCGCTGAAGTAAGAAAAAATGAGTTTTTCTTGTTTGCCGAGATTATATTTTTTTCTTAAAGCGGCAATTGTTTTTTGGTGCGGTTTTTCGTAAGAAGGCATAAAACCGACCGGAATAACTTTTTTTAGAATATTTTTTTGTAAAATAAAGTCCCCGCCTCTTTCTTTCAAACCAAGTTCAAAAATCTTTTTCGGAAAAAGAACTAAATATCTGTCAACCCATTTTACAAAAGGATAGCGGGGGTATTTTTTATCGTTAAACAGCCAGTTGGAGTCAATAGCCAAACACAGCTTCGGTTTTTTGAAGCCGGGATTTTCTGAAAATTCTCCACCCCACATTTTTGAGTTGAAAAGCAAAAGAACGTCCGGCTTTTCTTTTTCCGCTATTTTTTTGAGCGCTTTGGGGTTTTCGATGACAAAAATTTTAAACTGTTTGTCCCTGGATAAAAAAAACAGGTATTCTTTCTGGTGCAAAGAGAATAAAATTTTTCCTCCTTTTTTGGAGATATAATCGGCCAAAGCCCTTGCCTGGCCGGCCTCGCCGGGCCCCCGGGCAACAAACAGGTATTTAGTTTTTTTTGAGGATTTGCCAGTAAATTTTTTCATAGTTTGCGACCATTTTTTCAATTGTGAAATTTTGTTCAACACAGTCGCGGCAATTTTTCCGCTCAATCTCGTCAATTTTATCAATGGCATCGGAAAAACCTTTAAGATTTTTCTTCCCATTTTTATCTAAAAACGGCACAGAAAAGCCGGTTTTGCCGTTTATAACCAACTCTTTGACAGACCCTCGCTCAAAAGCGATTACCGGAGTTCCGCAAGCCATTGCTTCTGCCATTACCAGTCCAAACGGCTCTTCCCATTCAATTGGATAGAGAAATGCTTTGGCGTTTTTGTAGACGCTTGTTAGCTCTTTTTGGGGTAGTTCTCCCAAGTATTTAATTTTTGCCGAAAAGTGCGGTTTTATTTTTTTCCTAAAATAACTTTGTCTTTCGTCGTCAATTTTCCCTGCTAGATACAGCTTGAATTTTTTTTGTTCGGCGATGTTTATCACATTTTCTATACCCTTGTAAGGATCCATTCTCCCTACCCATAAGAGATAATCCTCGGGCGCGGGATTAAACTTAAAAGAGTTCAAATCAATTCCGTTGTATACAACCATTTTATTTTTAAGTTTCACAGGACATAGCTTTTTAGCAGACTTGGATACAAAACAGCCGTTGGTATTCCGGCGGTGAATTCTTAATATCTCCAAGCTCGGCGGCAGTTTTTTTGATATTGAATAAACTGGATTATGAAAAGTATGAACGATTGGCGTTTTTACAAAATCCTGGAAAAGAAGTGCTCTTATTCCTGTATGGCAATGTACAATGTCAAAATTATTCGCCTGCCTAAAAGCAAAAGATAGATTTTCCATTTCCCAGTAGCTATCAGACCAGGGGATTTTGTCTTTTGCTAAATGGCTTTTTCTAGGTGAAGCCAGCCTCGCTTTTGTTTTTGAATCGCCTGAAGCAAAAAGGGTTACCCGATGTCCTTTTTTGACCAGGCCCTCGGTCAAGAAATGAACAATCCTTTCAACGCCTCCATATTTTTCAGGCGGTATTGGATACCAGAGGGGAGCGATTTGAGCGATTCTTAGTTTGTTCATGTTTTTTGTATTAATTTTTTCATTTTATTACTTGGTAATAAATTTTTTCGTAATTGTCAACCATTTTTTCAAGGCTAAAGTTTTCTTCGACTCTTTTGCGGCATTCTCTTCTATTAATTCTATCGATTTTCTGAATAGCTTTTGCCATCTCGTTGACATTATTAACAATAAAGCCCGTTTTTCCATCTTCTATTATTTCAGGTATAGAGCCGCGTCTGAAAGCAATAACTGGCGTTCCGCAAGCCATTGCTTCAGTTAGAAAAAGACCAAATGGTTCCCGCCATTTTATGGGCGACACGAGAGCTTTCGCCTCTTTTAAAAGTTTGTTTTTTTGCTTATGGCCCACCTCACCAATAAATTTGATTTGTTTTCCATCTATTAGTGGTTTAACTTTTTTTGAAAAAAATTCTCTATCGACCACATCAACTTTAGCTGCCATAATTAATTTCATTTTAGCCATTTTAGCTACTTTTATTGCTTCTACCGGCCCTTTTTCCGGAGACATTCTTCCTAAAAAGGCTAAGTAGTTTTTGGGTTTTTCATTGAACTGAAACGTCTTTAGGTCAATCCCATTATAGACATTTCCTACAAAGTTAATTTCAGGTAATGGCTTTCTTTGACTCTTACTAATAGATACATAAGGCAGCCGGGGAAATTTTTTAAAGATTGCTCTTTGATAATCAATGTCCAGCGGTCCATGGAGGGTTGTTAATAGTGGGCTTTTTATAAGAGGAGCAAAAGGAATAATACGCCACCCAATATGGTTGTGAACGATGTCAAAATTTTTATTTTTAAGAGCAGTCACTATTTTAACTACTCCTAAGAATTTGTATGATTCTCTATTTTTTAAATCCAAGTTGGTTTTCGAAGCGCGAAGAGCTTTCGGGAAAACTGGAAAAAGTTTGGCTGAGGTCTTAGAATCTCCGGTAGCAAACAGAGTGACTTTATGCCCTCTTCGTACTAATTCTTCAGTGAGATAAAAAACTATCCTTTCAGTGCCTCCATATTTTTTAGGGGGTACTGCTTCTTCAAATGGAGCTATTTGAGCTATTTTCATTTTTGTTAGTGAAGATTAATTCCTTGTAAATATCGCTAACTTTTTTGGCAATTAATTTCCAAGAATATTTTTTCACATCCTCATAAGCATTCTGAACTAATTTTTCTGCTAATTCATTGGAATTGTAAATCATTAGCACTTTTTCTTTTAATCTCACTGGATTGCGAGGTTCAAATAATAGTCCATTTTCGTTATTTTTAATTGTGCTGGCTAATCCTCCTACATCCGAAGCAATCACTGGAATCTTTGAGGCCATTCCTTCTAATGCCACAAGACCAAAAGGTTCGTAATATGAAGGAACAACCAAAATGTTACTCGCAGAATAAAAAATAGGTAGTCTTGAATTATTAATTCTGCCTGTGAACCTGACAATGTTTTCTACTTGTTCTTCTTTTACTTTTTTAGATAGACGTTTGTATTCTTTGTAGTCTTCGGGATTTTTTTGTTGGCCAAAGATTTGTCCTCCTACAATTAAGACCTTAAGATTTGGGATATCATTTTTTAACAAGCTCGCGGCACTTGTAAGAGTTCCTATTCCTTTACGCCACTCAAAGCGTCCCACATAAAGGAGAATAAAATCGTCTTCTTTAAAATTTAGTTCTTCGCGTGCCTTCTTTTTGTCTAAACGACTCCATATTTTTAAATCTACTCCTCCCGGAATTACCATAACTTTTTCAAATGGACATCCGTAGAGGCGATGTAAATCTTGTTTTTCTGTCTCTGCCAGACTAATTATTAAAGCAGAATTTTTGATAATTTCATTTTCAATATTAAATCTTTTACTGAAATACTTGCGGTCTTCCTCGTTTTTTAAATATCTCTTTCTGGTTTCTATTCTCACTATTCCCAAAGAATGGAAATTTGTGACCAGAGGTTCTTTAAATTGAAGATAAGCTGCTAAGGCTGTCCAGCCGCCGTCCCAGTAATGACCGTGGAACAGAGAGTAGGGATTTTGGTCATTAATAAAAATGAGAAAATTTCTATAAATTTCTGGCAGGACATCCATAAGTTCAGTTTTTGTTATATAACCGACTTTTCCGCCCTTAAGACGGATAACGCGTGCGTCTTTATTTATATTAGCAATCTGTTTTTTTCGAGGATTATCCCATCTGGTAAAAACATCTATTTTCCAACCAAGTTTTGATAGCTCTTCTGCCAAAGAAAGAACATAGAGGTTTTGTCCACCACTTTGTTGACTGCCAAGGCAAGATAGGGGATCTGAATGAATAGAGAACATGGCTATTTGCTTTTCCGTGGTTGAGTTTTTACTATTTTCTGTGCTAGGCATTTTAATTTTTTATTTTTTGCAGATTTTTTGGCAAAGACGGTGGAATTTCAAAGTTATAATTTTCCAAGTGAAGCCTTCCCGCTCTAAAGGGCGGGGCTTCTCCCTGTTTTCAGGCGAAACCCCGCACCGTCCCGCCCTTAGTTCCCGTCTTTGCGTTCCAGTAAGGGCGGGACTGGTGCGTGGGTAAAGTTCTGTTTGATTGTTTTCCTGACATTTTCTTCCATCTTTTCTTTGTTTAAGTAAGCTCCAGAGATAGAACCTTACAAAGGGAAATCCTTCGTTATAGAAATAAAATTCTCATCTTTAAACTATTTTAAATCCCGCCTTATCAACGGGATTCTTTTAATTGTAGCTTTGAAGGGAATAATATGTCAACCCCCACACCCCGCTTTCAGCGGGGTGTGGTAGGGTCAACCTCCCATACCTACTTACTTAGGGGGTATCAAATTTTGTTAAAATTATCAAATTAGTGGTAAAATAAGTGGTAAAATAGAAGTATGAAAAAAATATACTATAACAAACTAATCCGCGACAAAATACCCGAGAGGATTAAAGAGAGTGGTGGTGATTTTAAAATAAGAAAATTAAGGGCAAAAGAATTTAAAAAAGAACTTATGAAAAAAGTCGCTGAAGAAGCAACAGGCTTGCTTACCGCAAGGACTAAAAAAGAATTAATTTCAGAGTTAGCTGATATTTTAGATGTCGTTGAGGAGATAAAAAGGTTTAAAAATATCAAAGAGCAACAGATAAAAAAAGCCCAACAAGGGAGCGAAAGAATCAAAGGGGGATTCAAAAAGAGGTTATTTCTGATTTGGTCTTTAGATACCGGTTATAAAACCAATGAAAGAAGGTATAAAAAATAGTAGTTTTACTAAGTAGTTCGACAACAAGATATTGTCTCATTTCACAAGGCTTTGCCTTTTGAAAAGAAAAACCCCTACTAAGTGAAATAGGGGCATATCATCTATTTAAAGAGCTATTATTTCAAGGAGAGGGCATAGCTGGGATGGGCGTAGTCTTCTTTTTGAGAAGGGTGGGTAAAGAAACTTATTTATAAGTTCTGGAGAGAAAAAGGAAATTTCCTTTTTCTCTCCGCCCATTAAGCAACCAAGAAGAAGCCTCTGTTCTTCTTTCTTGGTGTCCTCAACGGCTCCTTATTTTCATTTTATAAAATTAAAAACCTTTGTCAACTTTCTCTTTAAAAAATTTAATGAAGTATGGTATAATTTGATATTAGCTAATCCATTTATGGAAGAGATTTTATTAAATCAAGTTGGTAAAAAAATAATATTACTTGGCAATGAAGCCATTGTCAGGGGAGCTTTGGAGAGCGGGGTTCAATTTGTTTCCACTTATCCTGGAACCCCTGCTTCAGAGATTGGGAATACTTTTTCAAAAATAGCCAGTAAAGCCGGGGTCTATTTTGAATTTTCAACCAATGAAAAAGTGGCTATGGAAGTAGCAGCCGGAGCTTCTTTTTCTAATTTAAGGTCACTGGTTGCTATGAAAAGTTTTGGTTTGAATGTAGCTTCTGATTTTTTAATACCCTTGGTTTATTCTGGGGTTCGTGGTGGAATGGTAATTATTACAGCCGATGATCCCAATTGCTGGAGTTCGGCTCAATCAGAAGAGGATAGTCGAGTTTTTGCTTATTTGGCGCACATTCCAACATTAGAACCTTCAACTCCTCAAGAGTGCAAAGATTTTACTAAGCTGGCTTTTGAGCTCTCTGAAAAGTACAAAATCCCAGTAATGATAAGAGAAACAACGAGGGTAGCTTTACAAAGTGGGGTTGTTAAATTGGGAGAGTTCAAGAAGAATGAGGAAAAAGGGGAATTTATCAAAAATCCTCATCAGTTCTCAACTATGCCACCAAGAGTTTTAGAAATGCACCAAGAACTTCTTGAGAAAATAGAAAAACTCCGGGAGTTTTCTGAAAAATCTTCCATCAATAAAATCCAAAACGGAAATGCCAAAGCTCAAAATTCAAAAATAGGCATTATTGCTTCTGGCATCTCTTATCTCTATGCCAAGGAGGTAATGAAAGAACTTAATTTGAGCTTCCCGGTGTTAAAACTTGGCTTTTTTTATCCTTTGCCGGAAAAAAAGATTGCAGAGTTTATAAGAAATCTAAAAAAATTGCTAATAATAGAAGAACTTGATCCTTATTTAGAAAAAGAAATCAAGATTTTAGCCAAAGAAACAAATCCTCAACTCCAAATCTTTGGTAAATCCTCACACCAATATATTGGTGGTGGGGATAAAAATATATTACCAGAAGTTGGCGAGCTCCGACCGGAGTATGTAATGGAAGCTTTGACAAAACTTAGTGGCAAAAAATGGAAAATCCGAGAGGAGAAGCTTCCTGCTTTTCCGAAAAGACTGCCTCAATTTTGCCCTAACTGTCCTTACTGGTTGGTTTTTGGAGCTATCAAAAGAGCGGTTAAGCCAGAAAAGGTAATTTTTGGAGGAGAGATTGGCTGTTATATGATGGCGGCCCTACCTCCCCATAATCTTCAGGACTATCTTTATTGTATGGGTTCTTCAGTGGGGGTGGCTCATGGCATCACAAAATCTACAGGGCAGAAAGTAATTTCTTTTGTTGGAGATTCTTCGTTTTTTCATGCCGGCATTCCAGCTTTGATTAACGCTGTCTACAATAAATCCAATCCTTTGATTATCGTTATGGATAACAGCACTACTGCAATGACCGGGCATCAACCCCATCCAGGAGTTGGGAAAACAGGGATGGGGGAGGAGACCGTTTCCCTTAAAATAGAAGATATTGTTCGAGCTTGCGGCGTTAAGAATTTGAAGATTATTGACCAACAAAATCAAGAAGAATTTATAAAAGCTGTCAAAGAATTTTTAGAAAAAGATGAGGTTTCAGTAATTATTGCGAGATTTCCTTGTGTATTCGTTAATAAAAAGTAGTGTAGAGCTATGCAAAAAAATTTTAACATAATTATCACCGGGGTTGGAGGGCAGGGTTTAATAACTTTGACCAGAGTTTTGGCTGAAGCTGCTTTAATTGAGGGTCATGACGCAAAAACCTCTGAACTCCACGGTTTGTCTCAAAGAGGTGGGTCTGTGGAAACTCATATAGTATTTGGTAAAGATGTTTTTTCTCCTTTAGTAAAAAAAGGAGGAGCAGACTTGATAATTTCTCTTGAAGCTCAAGAAGCCCTGAATGCTCTTTATTATGGTTCTAAAAATAGAACCTGGTTTTTGATTGATAAATTTTTGAAGCCAATTTCTGGTAACCAAAAAGAGCTTTCAATCAAAGAGATAATTAGAGAAACCGAGAGATTTTCCAAAGAATCTCTTTTAGTTCCTGCTTCAGAGATTACAAAAAAAGAATTGGGTAATCCGGTTTTAGCTGGCATCTTTCTTTTAGGTTATGCTGTTCGCAAAAAAATTATTCCTTTAAAACCAGATTCTATTTTAAAAGCAATTACCAAAGTCATTCCTGAAAAATATCTCGCTTTAAATCAAAAGGCCTTTGACTTATCCTTTGGACGCTGAGCGTCCTTTAGAGGGCGAATTTATGAATATTTATAGATTCATAAATATTCGTAATTCGTAGGGTTATGAGAGTAGTTATTTCTGTAGCCGGGCAGGGGACTCGGATGCTTCCTTTAACAAAAAATAAATCAAAGCATCTCATAAAAGTTAAGGGGAAGCCATTTTTATTTTATCTTTTACAAAATCTCTTGAGAGCCGGTTACAAAGAGCTGATTTTGGTAGTTGGTTTTAAAGGCGAGCTAATTGAAGAATTTGTAAAAAGATATAAATTCAGAGCCAAAATTGTCAATCAATTTGAGATTTTGGGAGGCAAAGAAAAAGAGTATGGCACTTTGTGCCCGATAAAATGCGTTAAAGACATTGTTGGTAAAGAAAATTTTTTAGCACTTTATGGAGACAACCTTTATTCTCCTGAAGATTTTAAAAGATTTAACATTGACGATAAATACACCTATGTTGGCGCTTTTCATCACCCTCATCCAGAAAAATATGGCATTCTAATCCCTGATGAGAAAGGTTTTTTAAAAGAGGTTATTGAAAAACCAAAAAACCCTACCACTGATTTAATTAACTGCGGACTTTACCGGTTTACCCCCGAGGTTTTTAACGTAATCCCCAAGGTTAAAAAATCACCAAGAGGGGAATACGAATTAACCGATGCCGTAACTCTTTTGGCTAAAAAAAAGAAAGTTAGAATCAAAGAGATTAAAGATTTTTGGCTTGATTTTGGTAATCCCGCTGACATAATGAAACTTTCTAAATTTTTCAAAAAGCACAAAAGTTTTTAAACCAAGAAAACTCTATATATTTTTAGAGTATTACATAAATAAAAGTGGAGCCGAACTCCTCTTTTTGTTTAGTGCCGCGGGGTGGGAGTCGTCCGCCGCAAGCTACGGATGGAGGCGGACACCCAGCAAAATGCATAGCTTTTGGCGGGCGAACCCTCACTAGTGCTCGAATTAAACGAGTTCAAACTTTCTCTATTATTCTACCAAATTTAATCCATAAGTCAAAGAAAATGGACTTAAACCACTAAAATCAGAGCACACACTTTGTGTGCTCGACTGAGCACAAAATT
>Ga0210057_1010144_pt1 | contig 10736 bp, 17 predicted proteins | sample CryGeyCG2114_010_2_FD_183968 | JGI IMG/M metagenome (GOLD analysis project Ga0210057, IMG submission 183968) | Groundwater microbial communities from aquifer - Crystal Geyser CG10_big_fil_rev_8/21/14_0.10 (SPAdes) (version 2) | ecosystem: Environmental > Aquatic > Deep subsurface > Groundwater ...
CCTATTATAATTTTACACGACGATTGAATAGAACATAATGGTATCATAATGAAATTTATGATACCACGCTAAATAGAGATGTAAACAAAAGTATTTAAATATGGGGGCTCAATAAATTAGATGAATAAAGAAAAATTTCTTGAGAAATTAAAAACTGAATTAGAGATAAGAAATTTTTCTGGCAAGACAGTTAAAAGTTATATGAATTCTGTTGTAAAATTTTTAGAATTTGTTAAAGATAAAGAAATGAATGAGGATTTGGTTAAAAATTATATCCAGATAAAAATAAAACAAAAAGAGCCAACTTCTATTGCACATGATATTTTTGCAATACAGTTCTTTTTCAAAAATGTTTTAAACAAATCAATATATATTCCAAGACCAAAAAGAAACAAGAAAATTCCTGAAATTCTTACTAAAGAGGAAATTAAGAAGATGATTGATGCAACTTTAAATATTAAACATAAGTTAATTCTAAAAGTTCTGTATGGATGTGGATTAAGAGTTTCTGAATTAGTAAATTTGAAAAAAGAAGAGGTTAATTTTAATGAGAACTTGGTTCATATAAAACTTGCTAAAGGAAAAAGAGACAGGTTTGTGAAAATTCCTGAAAGTGTAAAAGAGGAATTAGAAAATTATTGCAAGTTGGATAAAGATAAAATTTTATTTCCTTCAAACAGAGGCGGAAAATTAACAACAGCGACAATCCAAGCCATAGTTGAAAATGCTGGAAGAAAAGCTAGAATAAAAAAAGAAGTTTATCCTCATTTGTTAAGGCATAGTTTTGCAACTCATTTATTAGAACAAGGAGTGGATTTAAGAATAATCCAAAAATTACTTGGACATAGTGATATTAAAACAACTCAGATTTATACTCAAATATCACAAGCTTCAATAAAAAATATAAAAATGCCTTTAGATTCATTATAGTTAAAATGAGAACCTTTATATATTTTTCATCTAAGGCAAGAACATCTGGTAACTGGCAAGATTTAATGCAGGCAGGAAGAATGGACATTGTCTGTCATGTTATAATAAATGCTTTTTTTCTTTCAAAAAAAATGAGAGATGATGTTATTTTACATCTGATTTTTTATGGTCCTCCTGATCCACCAAAACATCTTGAAATGAAACCTGGAAAAGTAATTCCAGAGACAGGTGTGGAAGCTGGCAAGGAACAGTTAGATATAAGTAAAAAAGATATTTCTGGTATAATTAAAAAAATGTTGTATAAATATAAACATGGGAAGAAAACAGAGATATGGACTGGCTTTTTTATAGAGAAAAAAAATTTGTTTGATTTAATTAAAGAATTGCGAGAGGAAGGAAGAGAAATTTATATTCTTGATAAAGAAGGAGAAGATATAAGAAGCCTAGATACCAAAAAATTAGAAAATGCTGTTTTCTTATTAGGGGATCATGAAGGATTGCCCAAAAAAGAGTTAAAAAGATTAAAACAGGAATGTGAATTAATTTCTTTAGGAAAAAAAACTTATTTTGCTTCTCAGATTATTACTATCTTAAATAATGAGTTAGATAGAAGAGAAATTTAGTTTATTATTTTTTGTTCTTTTATTGATTGCATTTTTCTGTAATAAGAGCATTCTTCTCTTTTTTTGCACTCATTAGAATTATAAAAACTACAATAAGCCATGCCTCTTAATCTATAAGTATCTTCAGGACATTCCTCAAATTGAATTCTTGTTTTTGTAATTCCAAGATTTTCTAAACCCATTTTAATTTTTATCTCCTCTTTTTATGCTGCCATTTCAATCTTGCTTCTTCCTTAGTCTTTAGATAAATAAGGTAATTTATTTCGTATTCTTCTAATCCTATTTTGCGCAGAATTAAAACTTCTTTTTCTAACTCTCTAGGAATTCCTCTTTTTTCTAATTGAAAATCAAGTTTTATCACCATTTTTATCACCTTTTCTCTTTTTTTCTCCCGACCTCGCTTGTTATGTTTTTAGCCATCCTCCACGAAGTTGCTCGTGGAAACCCTTGAAGAGGCTTTTTGGCTTTTTTAATTAGATTTGCCTCAAGCCTCTCCTGGGCAAAAAGAGGTGAATATAATGAACCTTTTGGATGTTCTCAACTGCCGTGTTTGACAACACAACATATCAACCAATGCTGTTGATGAATATGAACCCTCTAAAGAGGGTTTGAAAGGGGTAAATGAAACTTAACTTTACTTAAAAAACCTAAGAAAAAGCTTTATAAATCAGTTGTGAAAGGATTTTCTGTAAAAAAGATATAGAAACGAAATTCATAAGCTTTTTAAACTCTTAAGCTTTGTATCGAGGATAAAAGATGAAAATAGTTTTAACCCCTGACTGGTTTCTTGGTAAAGATGTTTTAATAGATAGCTTTAGTTTTATTATTCTGTTTGTATTTTTTATTCTCTGTTGGAGATATTATAAATTAAATAAAAAGAAAAATTTTCTTTATCTTGGTTTTGGTTTCTTATTAATTGCTATTGCACAACTTGCTGTAGTTTTCACAAAACTTGTTTTATATTATGATACAACCTTTACTCAAGAGATAGGACAAATAGTAGTAACTTATAAATTTGTAAGTTCAGTAGATATATTCTATTATATTGGATTTTTTTTCCATAAGCTTTTGACTTTAATTGGATTTTACATTATTTACAGACTTCCAATTAAGAAAAAATCTCCAGGAGATTTTATTCTTGCTTTATTTTTTATAATAATTTCAGTTGCATTTAGTATTAATATTAACTTTATTTTTCATATCACTGTTTTAGTGTTATTAGTGATGATAATTAGTAATTATTATCAAATTTATAAAAAGAACAAATTTGCTAATACCGAAATATTAATTATTGCTTTTTGTATACTTGCATTAGCACATTTAATATTTATTTTCTCAGAATTAAATAAAATTTTAGGTGGGTCAAAAGAATATTATGGAAATATTTTTGTGGTAGCTAATCTGATAGAAGCGATAAGCTATATAACTCTATTATTTCTTATAGTAAGGATAAAATATGGAACAGAAAAAAAGAAGTCGTATGGATATAATTTGCGATATGTTGGCTATAATCCAAGAAAAAGGCGGAAAGATTAAGCCTACTCACTTAATGTATAAAGCTAATTTATCGCATAAACAGATGCAGCTATATCTTCAGGAGCTAGAAAAAAACAGGCTTGTTGAGAGAACTAAAGAAAATAAGGCAAGAATTATGATAACTAAAAGAGGAAGGGAATTTTTTCTAAAATATAATCAGATGAAAGAGTTTGAGAGTACTTTTGGATTATGAAAATCTAAAGATTTTCAAATCCTTGCTACAATAAATGTAGCTTTGGATTATAAAAAAGCTTAAAAACATTCAGAATTTTAATTTCTGATGAAAAAGGCAATTAAAGTCTTTATTTTTGGAACTGTCCAGGGGGTATTTTTTCGTTCATTTTTAAAAGAAAAAGCAGAAAAATTAAATTTAAAAGGTTATGTTAGGAACAAGGAAGACGGCAGTTTAGAGGCGTGGTTTGAAGGAGACTCAGAAAAAGTAGATGAGATGTTAGAATTATGCAAAAAAGGACCAGAACAGAGCATTATCAAAAGATTAGATATAGTCGAGGAAAATTTGCAAGATATGAAAGAATTTAAGGTTTTAAGTTTTTAATCCTAAAATTTTTTATTTAATATTCTGTTAATCAAAAAAGTGATAAGTGTTGGTAATTTGCTTATAATTTTTATTTATTAATGATTTTAAGTATATTTATTGATTTAATAGCAATTGTTATTTATAAAGATAAAATTGTAGAAAACATCGCCTGTAGATTTAACAATATTTATAAATAAACATTCTTTAACTAAATTATACAGAAAACCAAAGGTTTTCTGTCTCGTTAAATTCCAGAGAAATTTAAGATGGCAAGAAAAGAAGAGATAGTAAAAGAGAGGTTTAGAAAAATAGAGGAATTGTTAAAGAGAAAAATAAATCCGTATCCTTATTCTTTTGATAAAAAAGATTCTTGTTTAGATTTGCAAGAGAAATATAAAAAATTAAAAGCGGGAAAGAAAACAAAAAATAAAGTTAAGATAGCTGGTAGAGTTATGGTAATAAGAGATATAGGAAAGCTGATTTTTTCTGATTTAATAGATTCTAGTAGTAAGATACAACTACAGATACAAGAACAAGAAACCCCAAAAGAACAAATAGAATTCTTTAAGAAATTTATTGATATAGGAGATTTTATTGGGATAGAAGGAACTATATTAAGAACAAAAAGGGGAGAATTAAGCATTTTAGTTAAAAAAATTGAATTATTATCAAAATCAATTCTTCCTTTACCTGAAAAATGGCATGGTTTACAGGATAAAGAAGAAAGATATAGAAAAAGATACTTGGATTTGATAATGAATCCTGAAGTTAAAAGAATTTTTATTAAAAGAACTAAAATTATTGATTCAATAAAAGAGTTTTTGAATTCTTTGGGTTATATAGAAGTAGATACTCCTACTTTACAGCCTATTTATGGAGGAGCTGCAGCTAAGCCCTTTACTACTCATTTGAATGCTTTGAATATGAAACTTTATTTGAGAATCTCTAACGAATTATATCTCAAGAGATTAATTGTAGGTGGATTAGAAAAAGTTTATGAATTTTCAAAAGATTTCAGGAATGAAGGTATAGATAAGCTACATAACCCTGAGTTTTTAATGATTGAGTTATATCAAGCTTATTCTGATTATGAAGATATGATGTCTCTTTGCGAGGATATTTTTATCTATGCAGCTAAAAAAATTTGGGGCAAAACAGAATTTGAATATCAAGGTAATAAAATTAATTTAAAAAAACCATGGAAAAGAGTTAAGATGACTGAACTAATTAAAAAATATGCTGGAATTGATGTTAATAAAATGTCAGATAATGAATTGAGAAAATTTGTGGAGAAAAATAAAGTTAAAATTAAAGGAGAAATAAGAGGGATGATGATTGCTGGCATATTTGAGCATTTTTGTGAAAAGAAATTGATACAGCCGACTTTTGTTATTGATTATCCAGAAGAAACAACCCCTTTATGCAAGGAAAAAAGAGGAAAGGCAGGGTATGTAGAGAGATTTGAGCCTTATATAGCTGGATTTGAAGTAGGAAATGCATATTCTGAGTTGAATGACCCTGTTAGACAGAAAATTTTACTGGAAAAACAAGCTTTAGAATTAAAAAAAGGAAATTTAGAAGCAAATCCATATGACGAAGATTTCATTAATGCCTTAGAGTATGGCATGCCTCCTACAGGAGGATTAGGGATTGGAATTGACAGGATGATTATGCTTTTTACAAATTCTGCTTCAATAAGAGATGTTTTGTTTTTTCCATTTATGAAGCCTGAACAGGAGGAAGAATCCTAAAATTAATATTTCAGTCTTCAGAAGATAAAATCTTCTGACTCATTCAACTCTTATGGGTTGAAGATGATTAAATTTTAGACTAAACAAAAAATTTAACATGACAGAATTTAACGAGCAAGAAATTTATAAAATTATAGCTGAAAAATTAGGCATAGAACCAGAAAAAATAGCTGATAATTTAGAGAAAACACTTGTAGATATGGGAGCAGACAGCTTAGATATAGAAGAAATGAGTATGGATTTTGAAGATAAATACAATATAAGTATTAATAATGAAGAAGCAGGGGCAATAAACCCTTTAAATACGATTAATATTGTCAGATATCTAAGAAAAAAAATAAAAGAAAAAGCAGGAGTAGGCAGATAAAGAAGGAAAATGAAATTAATAGTAGCAAGCAAAATAAAACAAGCTGTTAAAGAATTGAATGTTGCAAGTGATGTGCCAGAAGCCTTGAATAAAAAAGTTGAAGAAATTTTGAAAAAAGCAGAGGAAAGAGCAAAACTAAATGGAAGAAGAACTGTTTATGCTAGGGATTTGTAATTTATACTCTGATTAAAAATTTACCACTTGAAGTTGATATATACTTAGAAACAATAATATTTATAAGCCTTTAAACATTAATAAAAAAATGAGAACTAAATTATTTATTGGTTTGGCAGTTATCTTGTTAGTGATTTCTATTGTATCAGCAAGTATGCTTTTGCCTGTTAATGAAAAAGCAAAAGAGAATGGAAAAGCACCTGATAACTCGTTAGTGATAGATGAAACAGAAGCTGGAGAATGGGATTTAAAAGTTAATGGCTTAGAGAGAATTGAATTTATTCACTACAAAAAAGGTTTTGTAAAGCCTGAAGGTGCAGGAGCAAAAATACCTTCTTGTTATAAGTTTTTATCAGCAACAAAACCAAGATGGAAAACTTTACCTGTTAATTATGTAATTAACCCTAGTAATCCGCAAAACCTTGACGAAGGTTTTGTAACTTCAGCAATATCAACTTCTGCTGAGACATGGGATGCTGCAACAAGCAAGGAATTGATGAATGATGTGTATGTAGTAGATTATTCTGCGAGTTATGGAATACAAAACTACAAGAACACGCTTGCTTTTGGAAACTATCCTACAGAAGGAGTAATAGCAGTAACAAGCATATGGTGGAATCCTGCAACAAAAGCGATAGTAGAGTTTGATATATTATTTGATACAGACTTTACATGGGGAGATGCAACTATTGATGCAACAAAAATGGACTTGCAGAACATAGCAGTACATGAACTTGGACATGGTGTTGGTTTGGGTGATATATATGATACAGTTTGTTCTGATGTTACAATGTATGGTTATTCTACAGAAGGCGAGACAAAGAAAAGAAGTTTAGAGCAAGCAGATATAAAGGGATTACAGACGCTTTATGGAATTTAAGCATATAAGCAGGTGAAGAAAGTTTTAATTATTTTAAAATTTTTTATTTTGTTTAATTATTTAGCAATGTTTTTAAATTCTTTTTTGCTGTTATTTAATCATGGGAAATAAAGAAAAGATTTAAATAGTTTCTATATTTGTTATAGTTATAATCTTCCCCATTGTTCAGCTTCGGTTGAGCAATGGGATTTATCCTTAAAATGATTAATGAAAGAGGTGCTGTATTTATAGATGGGGGTTATTTAAACAGGATTCTTAAAAATTACTTTAATGAAACAAAAATAGATTACAAAATATTTTGTGATGTCATCTCTGAGAATTGTAATTTTAATAGATTAAGAACTTATTTTTATCATTGTATGCCTATAGTTAGAAAAGATAATAAAGAGGATTTAAAGAAGCAGGCAAATATGCAGAGATTCTTGATTAATTTAAAGAGATTGCCAAGATTTGAAATTAAACTTGGAAAATTGCAGTTGATAGGGAATCAGTTCAAGCAAAAGATGATTGATGTTTTAATGTCTTTAGATATAGCTACAATGACTTATGAAAATCAAATTCAACATGTGGTTTTAGTTGGAGGAGACTCTGACTTTATACCTGCAATAAAGAAAGCAAAAGATTACGGGACAATAGTTCATTTATATTATCATCCATCTTCTGTCCATAATGAGATTTTAGATGAAATTGATGAGCTTCATATTATAAATGAAGAAATTATTAATAAATGTAAAATAATTTAAAATGAGAAATAAAGAAAACCTGCGGATTTTCTAATTCGCCATTTTAAGAGGTAAAATGTCAAATAAAGAAAAAGGGGCAAATGCTGAAATATATTCTCTATTACAGAAATATTTAAATACTTATAAGTGTGCATAAATAAGTATGAAAAAAAGAGTGAATATAACATTGGATGAAAAACTAATCAAAAAGTTTCAAGAGTATTGTAAGAAGAGAGGTATGAAAGTTTCTTCAAAAATTGAAATATTAATAAAAAAAGAAATACAAAATAAATGAAAACTCTAATTCATGTATGGGATCTACCAATAGAAAAAGTATATATTAAACTTAGAGGGAGATTCAGAGAACAATTTTTAGAAGCAGCCCATCAGAAATTTGGAACATGGGATAGATTAGCTAAATTTCTCGAGGTTAAAAGAGGAGATACTTTATTAGCCAGAAATTGGAAAAATGGTCTATGTTGTTGTCCTCTATCTATTATTTTTAAAATTTCTAATAAGCTTAATATATCTAAGAATAAGATAGAAAAAAATATCAAAGAAATAAAATTTAAAACAAAATTGGAGAAAAGGGGAGGGAATAGTGGAAAACCAATTATAAATCCTAAATTACTTATAGAGATAAATAAAGATTTTGTTGAGATTTTAGGACATATATGTGGTGATGGTACAATAATAAGGAAAAATCCAAAGAAAGGAATTTCTTTAAAATATATTAATAGTGAACCATCTTTAATCAACTCATTTCAAGAAAAAATGAAAAAGATTTTTGGAGAAATTGATGCCAATATTCAAATTAGAAATGGTCCTGGTTATAGAAGAAAAAATTTTTGTTTGCAGTATCCTTCAATTATTTCTTTATTTATTCTTTCAGTATTTGATTATAAAACAGGAGAAGAAATGGATATTCCAAACTTTATTTTTGAATTGCCAGAAAAAGCTAAATTTTCTTTTTTGAGAGCCCTTTTTGATGATGAAGGAACTGTTAATATTAAAGAAAAAAGAATAGTAATCGGATTGAAACCTCAAAAACCCATTGAACAGATAAGAAATTTACTTATATACTTAAAATTTCATCCTACTAAAATTTATGAATCTGGTAACATTTTAAAGATAAGTCTCCAAAAGAAAAAAGATATTATTCTGTTTAATAAAATAATAGGATTTAAACACCCATTAAAACAGAGAAAATTAAATTTAATAATAGAAAAAGGTTGGAAATTTGATAGATATATCAACTCCAAACAGGAAATAATTTCTTTTTTAGAAGAAAGAAATGAAGCTAGAACAATAGAAATTACTAAATTTTTAAAAAGACAACCTGATACTATAAGAAAACATCTCAATAATTTAAAAAAAGAAGGTTTAATTTTTAATAGGAATGGTAATAATGGTTATCTATGGAGGGTAAATGAACAAACACAAAGGCGCTAACGCTGAGAGAGAACTATACCATATGCTTGTTGGTAACAACTATGCTGCGGTTCGTGCAGCTGGAAGTGGAATGATGGAAAACACTAGTTGTGATTTAATAGCTGGAAAGTCTGATAAAAAATTCTGTATAGAAGTAAAATCAAGCAAAAAACCTTATAAATATATAAGCAAGAAACAAATTGAGGATTTTTTAATTTTCTCGCAAATTATAGGTTTAGAGCCGGTTTTGGCAATTAGATTTAATAGAGAGGGTTGGTTTTTTATTAAGCCTAAAAATTTAGAAGATTCTGGGAAAAATTTTTGTATAAGTTTAGATTTGGCAAGAAAAAAAGGAAAGAGATTTAGCCAGATGTTTGATTAATTTGTCTTGTCGTCTTTTGCATAAATTCTCTTTAAAACACCCTTTCTTAATCCTAAACTATTAGCCCATTTTGCATAAGCATTCCATCCATTAAAACTTTCTAATAGTTTTTCTTTAGTTATTTTGCCTTCTTTATATTGTTCTACTCTGAACAATATTTTCCTTAAATTTCTCTTTCTCAATAATTTATAATACCAAAAGTTTCTAAATCCAACAAAATCAACTCCTTTTGAAAGAGGAATTATTTTGGATTTTTGAAAATGCAACTCTAGTTTTAATTTTTCTCGCAAAAATTTATCAATTTCTTCTTTCCATCTTTTTACTTGCCCCTTAGAATTATGCAAAATAACAAAATCGTCCACATATCTTATGTAATATTTTGCTTTTAATTTGTGCTTAACAAAATAATCTAATTTATTTAGATAAACATTAGCAAAAAACTGACTTGTTAGGTTACCAAGAGGCATTCCTTTCTTTTCATTATCTCTCTCTCTCTCTCTCCGTACCGGAGTTCGTATAATCCCAAAGAATTTTTTTGATTAACCAAATAACTTTCTCATCTTTTATCTTTCTGCTGATAATTTCTATTAAAATTTCGTGATTAACTTCTTCAAAATAATGCTTTATATCTGCTTTCAAACAATATCCTTTAATTTGATTATTATTTATCAAATTTTTTATTTTACCATTTTTAGATATTTTTCTTGCAAATTCATAAAATCTCCTTAGTGCAAATAAATTTCCCTTTCCAATTCTATTTGCACATGAATCATAAATAAAACTCTTATCAAAAATAGGTTCAATTATTCTAACTAAAGCATGATGGACTATTCTGTCTCTAAAATCAGATTTTGAGATTTTGCGAGTTTTTGGGTCTCGCAAAATAAAAGTTTTTAATGGTTTTGGAGAATAAGTTTGACTTTTGAGTTCTTCGTGCAGTTTTAATAAATTTCCTCTTAAATTAGCTTCAAATTCTTTAACATAATCTTTCTTAGTTTTTCCTTTTCTTGCTTTCTTCCAAGCAAGAACTAAATTTCTCCAGCTGATAATTTCATTATAAAGATTATTATAAGTTTTAGCCATATTGTTATCTTAGTTGCTAGAGCCATTCCAAAAGCATAGCCATTGTTGTTGTCGTTCCAGTTGTTACCATTAACATTCAACCTGTTATCATCAAGGTTCCTGTAGGAATTCAAGCCCACAACCAGCTATGTAGCATCTTACCCTAAAGTAAAATCACCAAAGCTTCATATTTCCCTAAGCTCACTTAGCTTATTGTTGGTACTTAATGTTGCTTTTGCATTTGATACCATTTCTGGCATAAGCAAGATGCGTGTGGCCCTAGCTCATAGACAAATTGATGTCTCACTAAGACAGAAAATTTAGAAAAACAGTTATTAAT
>Ga0210057_1010145_pt1 | contig 10735 bp, 9 predicted proteins | sample CryGeyCG2114_010_2_FD_183968 | JGI IMG/M metagenome (GOLD analysis project Ga0210057, IMG submission 183968) | Groundwater microbial communities from aquifer - Crystal Geyser CG10_big_fil_rev_8/21/14_0.10 (SPAdes) (version 2) | ecosystem: Environmental > Aquatic > Deep subsurface > Groundwater ...
TAAAATTGTTTCTAGCAACTATAGTCGGTGCTGTTACTTTTCTGTTACCTTCTGTTTTCAATGTAGTTTCGTTTAATGTTTTAGATTGTGAGGCTAACCTTGGTTCGCTTATTTATTATGTGTACGCCTTCGAAATCCTTGCAGCGTTTTGGATTCTTATTTTTGGTTTAAGAAAATATTTTAAATCAGAAAAGATACAAGCTGGTTTTAGTGCAAATAAAAAACAAACATTATTTATAACTATAAGTTCTTTCTTGTTTCTACTTATATTTGCGTCTTCAAATATCATAGGGGAGCTGACTCAGACCTATGAAATAAACTTATATGGCCCTATCGGTATGCTTATCTTTCTTGGTTTTTTGACTTTTATTATCGTAAAATTCAAAACATTTAATATTAAACTTCTGGCCACTCAGGCACTGGTGTGGGGGATGACATTTTTTATAGGAACACAATTTTTCTTTATTCGAAATCCAACCAATTTTATTTTGAATGGATTTACTTTTGTCGCTTCTCTATTCTTTGGTCAGCTACTTATACAATCTGTAAAAAATGAAGTTACTCAGAGAGAGATGATGGAGCGGATAAATGTAGAATTGGAGGGGCTAATAAAACAGAGAGAGAGCTTGGTTCACCTTATCACTCACAAGGTGAAGGGGTCCTTTACTCGTTCAAAATATCTTTTTGCAGAAATGTTGGATGGAACTTTCGGTGCACTTTCTCCTGAGCTAAAAAATATGACAGAGCGGGTGCTGGAGTCAGATATAGAAGGCATAGCCACCGTAGATCTAATTTTGAATGCTTCAAATTTGCAGAAGGGTGCAGTGAAGTATGACTTGAAGTCGACAGATTTCAAGAAAATTCTGGAGAGTGTGCTAATTGAAAAGAAAGGTCCCGCAGAGAACAAGGGGCTAAAGCTGAATGTGGACATAGAAGGTGATAGTGAAGGGCAGTACAATATTTCTGGGGATGCTTTTTGGCTCAAAGAAGTAGTGCTGAACCTAATTCAAAATGCAATAGTCTATACTCCAACAGGAGATGTGGATATAGTACTGAAAAAAATAGAGGGTGTGGCTGGAGCGCCAGGCAAGATGCTGTTCTCTGTCCGGGACACAGGCATAGGCATAACTCCTGAGGATATGAAGAACCTATTCACCGAAGGTGGTAGGGGCAAAGAATCTGTAAAAGTAAATGTGGACAGTACTGGCTACGGACTATACACTGTCAAGCTCATAGTAGATGCTCACCACGGTCGTATCTGGGTGGAGTCCGAGGGTGCAGGCAAAGGAGCTACTTTCTTTGTGGAATTGGGGCTGATATTTTAAAGTTGCATTTTAAATTTTTTCTGTTAAGATGATTTTATGCAAGAGATTGAGGAGAATATGAATATTTTAGAAAAAAAAGAGGCAGGGGGCAGAGTTTATGAACTCGGTTATCTACTCGTGCCCACAATTGCCGAAGACGAAGTGGGAGCTATGTATGGTAATCTGAAGGAATTAGTAGCGAATCATAGCGGAGCGATTATATCAGATGATATGCCTCGGATGATACCACTTGCCTATGAAATGCTAAAAGTAGTACAGAATGTACGCAGTAAATTTACCAATGCTTATTTTGGATGGCTCAAGTTTGAAATGGAAGCTGAGCAGATAGGGGAGATGAAAAAAAAGCTTGACCTAGATCCAAATGTTCTACGATTCTTGATCATAAAGACAGTGATGGAGAACACTATAGCTGCAAAGAGATTTGTCCACAGAGATATCACTCACCGTAGAGCTCCGGGGGTAGGGGTCAAAAGAGAAGCTGTCGGAGAAGTAGCAGAAATAAACAAAGAAGAAATTGATAAAGAAATAGAAGCGATGGTAGCAGTTTAATTATAATTTAATTAGGACTAGCCACTAGTTGCTAGAACCTAGAACATAATCAATATGTATTTAAATAAAGCAATAGTAATAGGAAATCTGACCCGTGACCCAGAGCTGACAGCTATACCTTCTGGGCAGAAAGTTTGCAAACTTGGATTGGCAACCAATAGAGTTTGGAAAGATAAAAATGGGGCAAAACAAGAGTCCACGACTTATCACAATATAGTAGTTTGGGGGAAACAAGCGGAGACTTCTGCTCAGTATTTAAAAAAAGGACAGCAAGTAATGGTGGAAGGTCGGATAGAGACACGAAGTTGGGACGATAAGACAAGTGGAGAGAAAAAGTATCGCACAGAGATAGTTGCCGACCGTGTGCAATTTGGACAAAAGGCAGGTGGGGGAAGTCCTCAGGCAAGCTCAGGTAGTTCTGACACTAAAGCCTCACAAAATAATCAAGAAGAATCAGACTCTATAGAGTATCCAGAAGAAGATATAAACCCAGAAGATATACCTTTTTAATAAATAACCTCACCCTAACCCTCTCCTGAAGAGGAGAGGGAACAAAAAATGAAACAAGATTATTTTTCAGCAAACAATATAAAATATATAGATTATAAAGATATAGAAATTTTAAAAAAGTTTTTAAATCCAAACGGTAGAATAATGAATCACAAGCGTACTGGTGTTACAGCAAAGAACCAACGCCAGCTGACTGACGCAGTCAAATACGCTCGATTCCTAGGACTCTTGCCTTTTGTAGCGAAATAAAATTCGTAATACAACCCCCTTTATCCCCCTTGTCAGGGGGATTTGGATTTTTCCTCCCCTGACAAGGGGAGGGTAGGGAGGGGTTAGTTTTTTTTAAACTCTCTCTACATATGTTCCAGTTTCGGTGTTTATAGATACGATATCGCCTTCATTTATAAACATAGGTGCGTTTATGGTGGTACCGTTTTCTAGGGTGATGACTTTGTTGCCACCTTTACTTGTATCTCCACGCACAGCAGGTGGAGCTTCTTTGACTTTAAAATTTATCTTTATAGGTAGGGTGATCTTGATTATTTTTTTCCCGACGCTATCGGTCGGGATCCCGACCCCTGATTTTTTTCTTTGGGGCGTCGGGACTTCATCTCCATTATCCCAGACGAGCCCTATGACATTTGAATTATCTTTGAAGAATTTACCAGAGTCTCCTATGAGAGTAGCATCTAATTTGAATCTATTTTTTAGGTCATCTGGGTAACAAAACCAATATTCACCTCTATTGTGATACAAAAATTTTATTTCTTTTTTTTCTACATCTGCTTCCTCGGCTTTGTCTTGTGCATGAAATGTAGCTGCAAATACCTTACCAGAGATCAAGCTTTTTAGCTTGACTTGATTTTGGGGTTTTCTTTGCTGTGTGCGAGCTACATGACTCTCTATGACTTCACAGGGTTCATTGTTATAAATGATAATTTTCTTTTCACGAATATCACTATAATCTAATTGGGACATAAGGGTATATTAGCAGAAAAAATGATTTTAGCAAATTTTAATTATTTTTTCCGTCTGGGTATTTTACTTTTTTCCCTTGGCGTAATCTATCTAATCTCTCTAATTCTTCAAGAGTTATCGTTAGTTTTTTCTCCAAAGTATATATTTCTTTTTTTTTTGCATTGCTTTTTCTGTTTTTTTTACTTCTTCTTCTCCTTCTGCAATTTTCTTTTTAAAAAATTCTTCCATATTTTTATTTCCCACTACTCTTCATCTGGATTTCTCCGAATCGAGAGCGGATTTCTTTTTCTATTTCTTTTAATATTTTAGGATTTTCTTTGAGCCATGTGCGGGTGGCATCGTAACCTCTACCCATGGAGATTTTTTCTCCATTTTTGTTTTTATATGAATATGATGCACCAGATTTTTCTATATTACCGAGTTTTTCACCGAGGGCCATCATCTCTCCTTCACGGCTTATGCCTTCACCATATATTATATCAAATTCTGTTTGTTTGAATGGAGCAGCGACTTTGTTTTTGACTACTTTTACTCTCGTTCTACTTCCCATCACATCTTCACCTTTTTTTATTTGGGCAATACGACGAATATCGAGCCTAACAGAGGTGTAAAACTTCAACGCCTTTCCTCCTGGAGTAGTCTCTGGATTGCCAAACATCACACCTATCTGCATGCGAATTTGGTTTATGAATATTACCACTGTCTTTGAACGGGCGACTATGGCAGTGAGTTTACGAAGTGCTTGACTCATCAGGCGAGCTTGCTTACCCACATGATATGCTCCCATATCGCCTTCAATCTCGTCCTTTGGAGTCAGTGCTGCTACAGAGTCCACTACTATCACATCTATTTTCCCTGTTCGCACGAGACTCTCTACTATCTCTAGTGCTTGTTCGCCATTGTCTGGTTGAGAGATAAGGAGTTCATTTATATTTACCCCGAGTTTCTTTGTATATTCTGGATCCATTGCATGTTCTGCGTCTATGTAAGCACATACCCCGCCAGTTTTTTGAGCTTCCGCCACTATATGTAGGGAAAGGGTGGTCTTGCCAGAGGATTCTGGTCCAAATATCTCTATGATTCTACCGCGAGGAATACCCCCCACACCGAGAGCCATATCTAGTCCGAGTGAGCCAGTAGGGATGACATTTATATCCACCCTTGGAGAGTCCCCAAATTTCATGATAGAACCCTCGCCAAATTTTGTCTGGATAGCCCTAAGTGTGTTATCTAAAATAGTTGTATCACTTTTTTCACCGATAGTTTTGTCTGCTTTCTTTTCTTTTTTCTTTTGCATCTGATTTTTAATATATTATCTTATAATCTTTTTCATCTGTGTGTCCAAATTTATCTTTGGCTTCTAGGGTAATTATATTATACCCCGAGATAAGAGCAATGTCTTCTTTAAAATTACCAGCTTTGTCTATAGATATTTCTCTATTATTTAGACTTATGAATACAGCATTCTTTGCATTCCCTGTGACTTGTATGACACTTTGCTCAAATTTAGCTCCGTCTGTGATATTTATATTTTTTATTTTTACTCCAAAGATTAGTTCAGAAGAACGAAAAAATGCATATATAATAATAAAGATAAAAAATATAGATAATAAAACTATTTTTAATATTTTTTTCCCGATTCTTTCTTTTGACATTTATGTTTTTATCTTTATTTAATTATAAATTAAGTAACTCTTTCTTGGTATAGCTTTTTTTCACCACGCATATTTTTTTGTTAAAAAATTGCTCTGCTCGGCTACCCGCCTGTGCAAGGGTTCTCAAAAGCTACACCTGCGACGAGTTCCTTAATTTATATTACATTATTACCAACTTCATCATGAGTAATTTTTTCTAGTACCTCTCTGGGTTTTGCTCCGTCACCTGGCCCTATCACCCCTCGTTCTTCTAGGGTATCCATCAGTCGAGCCGCTCGAGCGTAGCCAAGTTTTAATCTTCTTTGTAGATATGAAGTGCTGGCTTTGCCGGCTTCTATTATAGCTATGCGGGCTTCTTCATATAGTTCGTCATCATCGCCCATGACTTCATCTTCTAATGTGCTCTCAAAGATACTCTTGTCATGGGAGATACTACCACTACTTAGAGATATCTCGTCTCCGATTTCATCTTTGTATGCATCACTCAAATATTTTACCACTTTCTTTACTTCACTTTCTGAGATAAAGGCACTTTGCAATCTTTCGGGCTGAGCATCTCCAGAAGAATAGAGCATATCTCCTGCACCCAAGAGTTTTTCTGCTCCACCTGTGTCGAGTATCGTGCGAGAGTCTATTTGGGAAGAAACCTTGAGTGCTATGCGGGCAGGTATGTTTGCCTTGATAAGTCCTGTGATGATATTTACTTCTGGTCGCTGAGTAGAGAGAATGAGGTGAATACCCACAGCGCGAGACATTTGGGCTAGGCGGACTATCGCACTTTCTAGTTCACGGGGATAAGCACTCATAATATCTGCAAGTTCGTCTATGACTATGACTATGTATGGCATGCGGTCTGGTGCATTTTTCTCCCCCTGCGAAGGGGGAGTGCCCAAAGGGCGAGGGGGTGAGGTGTATTTATTAAATACATTATTGTGATAACTCTCTATATCACGCACTGATTCACTTTCTAATATGTCATATCGTCTATCCATTTCTTTGGCTGCCCACTTGAGGGCGAGGATAGTTTTCTTTGCTTCAGTGATCACAGGAGTCAGCAGATGAGGGATATTTTTATAAAGAGTCAGCTCTACTCGTTTTGGGTCTACCATGATAAATTTCAAGTCGTCTGGTCCATTTCTATATAATAGGGAAGTTATCATAGAGTGTATGGTCACAGATTTTCCTGAGCCAGTAGTACCTGCCACAAGACAATGGGGCATTTTCGCTAGATTACCAAAGCTTGCACGACCTGAGATGGACCTACCCAGTGCTATGGTCAGTGGTTTTGGAGAATTTTGGAAATTACTATTTGTAAGCAGGGTAGCTAGTCCGACTATAGATTTAGTTCTGTTGGGTATCTCTATTCCCACTAGCGACTTTCCAGGGATAGGTGCTTCAATACGGATAGGGTGGGCAGCGAGTGCTAGAGATAAGTCACTCTGTAGCCCTATAATACGAGAAAGTTTTACTCCTTCGGCTGGCTTGAGTGCATAACGGGTAACTGTTGGTCCGACTGTGATCTCATCCATCTCTACTTCTATGCCAAAGTTTTGCAATGTGCGTTTTATAATATTTGCATTTGCTTTTACATCTCCTGTATTTGGTTTACCTTTATCTTCTTCAAGGAGTGAAAGTGGTGGGGGAACATAGGTAGAGATGAGTCCAGTCTTTCTCTTTTTGATAGGCATTTCTTCGTATTCAACAAACCCCTCCTGCCTCCCCTTGTCAGGGGAGGTTCTCGTTTTTAAGGGGGATGTAGGGGGTTTTTCTTCTTCTCTCTCATCTTCTATCTCTTCCTCATAACTCTCTTCTGCATTTTCTCCAACTTCCTTCTTTTTAAATATAAAATTCCAGATGTTTTTGAATAATAAAATAAAGTTTGGTTTTGTATCAAACATAATCAAGAGTGAGATGATGAGCAATGCCCCGAGGAATACGATACTAGCATAAGTATCAAACAGTGCTATGAGTGGTGTAGAGAGCACTTTGCCTAGAAATCCCCCAGCATGGTCTTTTGAAACTATGTCTATCATCCCCAGACCAGAGAGAATAAACATAAATCCACTGATAGTACGAGCTACCCCTATATCAGGTGTTTCTGATTTAATAAAAGAATATCCGAGAAGGATAAAAAGCACCGGTAAAAGCACATAACCTACACCGAGCAGATAATAGAGAATTTTGTAAAAGAATTCACCGACTACACCTGCCATACTAAACGCTGACATAAAAAGAAAAAGAGCTAAAACAAAAAAGACTACAGCCCAAATACCGTGCTTTGTTTCTGTTTTGAGTTTTTTTGTATTTTGTTCATATTTACGATTTTCTTTTTGTTTCATTTTCTGTTTGCTGTGTTTTGACATATAGATATTTTAGCACGAATTACAAAAAACTATAATGCAAAGATTTTGACCCTTGCTTTTTCCCCTGTCCTATATATAATGGACATATGATTCGTGAGGAAAATAACTTAAAAGACACATCTGTATTGGCTAATTCTAACTCATCTCCTATGTCTTTTAACTTGTCCTATATAAAAACAAACAAGCTTGTAACTGCTCTCTATATGGTAACGGACATCATGGACACCAGCGAACCTATCAGACATAAACTTCGTTTTCTAGGTGGGGAAATCATATCGGACATAAATGGTCTAAAATTTTTCAATAGGACAGATAGGCAAATAGAAGTGAAGAGAAAGATCTCAGAAATAATTTCTTTTCTAGACATAGCTTCTGCTGTTTATATGATATCTGTTATGAATGCAGATGTATTAAAAAGAGAGTTTGTTCAGCTCCAAAAAGCATTAGAAAATAGCTCAAATAAATCCCCTTGGTTGTCTGATTTCTTGGTTGAAGAAAAAATTGAGAACTCACTACTAAAAGAATCTATTGACACAGAACATTTGAGGATAGGTGTACAGAGAGGCAGTACACTGTTAAAAGCTATAAAGGACATAGCTATGTCTGATAGAATGTCCAATAGAACTAACACTCTGTCCAATAGAAATATTAAAGGACAAACTGACGCTTTGGGTAATACGACAGATGATTTGAAGAAAAAAAGAAGACAAGAAATCATTTATATTTTAAAGAATAATAATGGCGAAGCGACCATATCAGACATTAAAAAAAGTACGATAGGAGTTCTAAAATCTTGTGGAGAAAAAACTATTCAGAGGGAACTTATGTCTATGGTCGCGGACAATGTCCTTGAGAAAAGTGGGACCAAGAGGTGGAGTAAATATAAATACAACCCCTCCTAGCCTCCCCTTGTCAGGGGAGGAAGAAATGTAAGTCCCCCTGATAAGGGGGATATAGGGGGTTGTATTCTATTTGCATTTTTCTTGCGTTTCTTTTGAAAATATGCGAATATTAGTTTGTGGAGTTATCCACATAATATGTGTTGCTCTATTTTCTGCACATATATTATAATGTAATTGTGTGGTATAAAATTTTACATTTTTTGTGTAATTTTGTATCATCATGATGCATTTGTTTTTGCTCACGATTTCGTCGAAAAAATCTTGAGGGAAAATGATCCCCATTATCAGTCGCAGTAGTCGAGAGATTATTGAAAGACAATAGCGGGTAAAAGAAAGGTCATTGAAAACTGAATATGAAAAAAATTATGAAAATTAATTTTTATAATTATTTCAGTTTGAAATGTTAGTCTAAAATCTTTTCGTTATTTTCTGTCGCATTATTAAAAATTATTATTAATTAATTGGCGGAGGGTAATGATAGAATACGCTTTTAGTTTTGCCCTCCTTCGCATAAAGCTTCGGATGGGCAAGTCGAAACTTATTAATGGCGTAATTAAAAATATATTATGAGTAATTTATTCAAATCAAAATTTCTTCTTGGTTTGGTTGTAGCTCTTGCAGTAGTTGTTACTTTTGGAACAACTGCTAACGCAGCTATCACTTCAACTTTGAAGCAAGGTATGAGTAACAGTCAAGTTATGGAACTTCAGCAAAACCTAAACGGTGCTGGATTTACTGTATCTACTACTGGTGCTGGTTCTGTGGGTATGGAGACTTCATACTTCGGAATCAAGACCAAAACAGCTGTTATGGCTTACCAACAAAACAAGGGATTAGTAGTCGATGGAATTTTTGGTCCTGCATCACGTGCAGCATGGACAGGAGGTGCAATTTCTGGGAACTTCCCAGCAGGATGTACTTCAGCTTCAGGCTTTAGTCCTCTCACTGGTGTCCCTTGTAATAGCGTAAATGCTAATACATTCCCAGCAGGATGTACTTCAGCTTCAGGCTTTAGTCCTCTCACTGGGACAAAATGTGATAGTTCAGGTTCTACAACAACTCCTCAAACTGGACCAGTTTCAGCTATGCTAGCATCAGACAATCCAGCTTCTGGAACTTTGGTAGCAGGACAAGCTACAGCTGACCTAGCACACTTTGCCTTTTCAGGAAGTGGCACAGTCACAGCTGTTACATTACAAAGAATCGGAGTTTCTGCTGACTCAACACCTTCAAATGTCTACCTCTTTGATGGGGCTACTCGTTTGACAGACGCAGCTTCAGTAGCAAACAACGGCACAGTAACATTCAATGTTCCCGCGGGAATCTTTACAGTGGCTGGTTCAAAAACTATTTCTGTAAAGTCTGATGTTGCAGCTTCTACTTCCGGTCAAACACTTGGATTTATGCTTGCAACATTCACTACTTCAGAAGGCACAGTTATTGCAAATCTTTCAGGAAACATTCACACTATCGCTTCTGCTACACTAGCTAGTGTTTCAGGTGGAACAGAGACTCCAGATGGAGCAACTTTGAACCCTGGACCAAATGTAACAGTATGGCAAAATACTCTTAGCATCTCACAAAGAGATGTTTGGATGAAAAGATTGGCATTGCGAAATGTCGGTTCTGCTCCAGCAGCTTCTTTCCAAAACTTAAAACTCTTTGTAAATGGAGTTCAGGTTGCTACTGCTACTGGTCTTGATATAAATGGATATGTGACTTTTGACATGGCTTCTGCTCCAGTCTTACTTGTTTCTGGCTCACGCGTAGTTCGCGTAGATGCAGATATAGTATCTGGTGCTTCAAGAACTGTTAATTTTTCACTTCGTCAAGCTGCAGATGTTGATTTTGTTGACTCAAGCTTTGGTGTGAATATCGCCCCTACTAGTACTCCTTGGGCTCCTACTAATGCAAGTACAATCTCTGGTTCAACTGGAGGTTCGCTTACTATAGAAAAGGATGTAACTTCACCTTCAACAAATCTTGTCAATCAAGGTAGCGATGTAAATCTCGGTACTTTCAAATTTACAGCTTATGGTGAGCCAATCAAAGTAGAAACACTTCGTGCGACTTATGCTTCTTCTAATGCTGCTATCGGATCACTCCGAAATGGTCGTATCTTAATCGGTGGTGTTCAATACGGTTCTACTGCGACTTTGAATGAAGATAGTCAAGGTACACCTTATACTTCATACACAGTAAATTACACCTTTACACCTGGAGTACCAGTAATGGTTGAAATCCATTCAGATATCTATGACAACGATGGAACAGACAGTATAACAGCAGGCACAGATACACTTGCTGCTGCATTCGCTGTCGGTAGTTCAAATGCAGTTCGTCAAGATTCATTGGGAACATTCAATGCTCCTGCAACTGCAGTAAGTGCAAATACTTTGACAGTAGGCTCTACAACTGCTACTTTGACAAAGAATTCAACTTACGCAAACCAA
>Ga0210057_1010149_pt1 | contig 10733 bp, 18 predicted proteins | sample CryGeyCG2114_010_2_FD_183968 | JGI IMG/M metagenome (GOLD analysis project Ga0210057, IMG submission 183968) | Groundwater microbial communities from aquifer - Crystal Geyser CG10_big_fil_rev_8/21/14_0.10 (SPAdes) (version 2) | ecosystem: Environmental > Aquatic > Deep subsurface > Groundwater ...
CCGTCTAATTTATAGTATAAACCTCCTATTATCTTTTTGCCAGATTTTAATAATTTTTCAATTATATCCAAAGGGGGGATAACATCCTGCTCTAAACTGAATAAATAATCATAATTATTGTCCAGGCAATATTGCCTCAATATATTCCTGGAGCTTACAATTCTATCTCTAGCCTTTTCAGTGTATTTATCTTTAATCACATTTATACCCGATTCTTTAAGTTTATTATAATACTCCTTGCTTTCAGAATTATCAACCAGCAGAACATCGCAATTTAATCTTTTAATAATTTCAGCATATTCTTTGAGGCAATACTCCTTATGATTTGATGTTGGGCAACCTATTAAAATTTTCATTTCAACTTACTAATTTCAGCCTTTTCAGATATTATTGCAGAATTTCCAGAAGGATCTTCTATAATAATCTTTAGTTCCTGCTCGCCACATTCCACTTTCCAGAATTTTTTTAATAGATTCTTGGCAGTTTTTTTTGCAGAAGCATCCTCGGCATTATCCTTTTCCTCTTCAATAATATCCTTAAATCTTTTTAAAACACCCTCTACTGTTGTGATATACCCTATGGAGCTGGGCCCGGATTCAACGTTTAATCTCATTTGAGGAATCTTAATGTTCGCTTCTGAACTCTTTACGACCATTATATTAAGATCTTTTTTGTTTTTGATTGTAAATGTGATTTTGCATGGCTCTTTTTGCTCTTCACTTTCAACATCTGCTTTATGATAATGGCAATTGCTGCAGCTCATTGACATTAAATAGCATTTGCCAAAATGAGGGATATCTCTCATATCCTCTATTAATGTTAAAGTTTTTTTATGGCATAAGGGACATTCTTGATTTTTAATCTCATCCATTATTAACAATAAAGAAAAAAAGTTTATAAAACTTTTCTAAATGACTAATTTTCTTCTTCTATGTCTTCAGTATGGGTTGTTCTGTAAACGTGGGCAAATGAGGGCGTGACAACAATCCAGTCTTCACCAAAGCCAGCAATGTCCCCGTCAATAGCATCGCATGTTTTTTTGATTTTATTGATAGCCCTCTTTAATTCAACAATATCCTTGTCTTTTATAGGTTTAATATTAAGCAAGGCAATAGTCATTCCTTCCCTTAAATAGTCTAAGGCGGGTTTTATGTCTGTAAATTCTTCAATCACGAATGGTCTGATAACAATCTTAGATTTCTTGTCTTTTGTGATTTCAGTGTCTATCTCAACGTAATCATGATCTATCTCTTCAGAGAGGTAATCTTCCTCTTTCATTTTATCTTTAAATTTTGAAAATATTCCCATTTTAATTTAGAGAACCAATCAAATATATAAATATTTCTATAAATCATTATATAATATTTTCCAACATACCCACTATGTTTAATAACTCAATTCTGGTATAACTTGGAATATTTGGGTCCTCAGTCACCTCCTCCAACTTGTTTAATAGCTTGTTTATTTTTAAAGACATATCATTACAGTCTTCATTTAAACAACCAAGAGCCTCTTTGATTTTGAATCTTATATTTTTTGGGATGCTGTTATCTAGTTTAATACTGTCCAAAATGTCAACAACCCCCATAAGTTTATTTTCTTCCATCTTTTCCTAGCTCTTTCATAACTTCCTTTTGGATTTCTTCCATCTTTTCTTTAAGCTTGTTTTCTTGTTTCTCAATGTTTTTAATCCTTAATTCTAAAACTTCTTTTTCAGAATCTAAGTCTTTCTTTAATTCTGCATTATTCTTTAAAACCATAAGAGTTCCAATAATTTTATAAGATTCCCCCTTTAAATCCCCCAATTCAATTAAAGCATTTTCACTTTCTAATAATTGGGCTTGAAAATTCTGTTTTTGTAAATTTAGATTTTGCAGGTTTTGTTCTAGTAGCTGTAACTCCTGGATTTTACCTTCTGTTGATTTATCCATTTTTATACAGCCTCAACCACTGAGGAAGTTGTCCTTGGTTTGTATAGTATCTTAGAACCGCAATAAGGGCATCTTATCTTTTTCTTGGTGTATTCTTGTTTTATAATTTTATTGCATTCAAAACATTTATGGATTACCATTTTAAATTGTGTAAGCTTTACCTGTGAATTTAGCATCACATGCTTTGCATTGCCAAATTCCAGAAGCCAACCTCTTGACTTTTAATTTATTACAATAAGGGCACTTATGTTTGCTTCTTAACTTTTTTTCTATGGCTTGAACCTTGCCTCTTGTTTTCCTGCCATACCTCGCTCCAAATCTTCCGGTTGTCCCTACTTTTTTTGTTGCCATTTTATTTAAACTTAATTATGATTTTAAAAAGCTTTTGATTATATGGGGCTGCCCGGATTTGAACCGGGATCGCAAGGTCCCAAACCTTGAAGCATAACCAAGTTGGCCCACAACCCCTTATAAAACATAATTAAGAATTTAATTTATAAATTTATTTCTTTTTCTTCTCTTCTTTTTTAGGCTCTTCTTCCTTCTTCTTTTCTTTATGTTCTTCTTCCTTCTTCTCTTTAGACTTTATTTTATCTAAATCACCTTGATATTTTGCCTGAACTTTTTTTAATTGCTCTTCCAGAATTTTTTTCTTTTCTTCATTAATTTCTGTTCTTCCTTCTTTAATCTCTTTGTCAAATTTTCCTTCTTCAATAAGATTATTAAAATTCTTGGAATCCAGCCCTTCAACTAAAATCCCCAGAGCATTACAGCTCCCTGCAACGGTTTTAACAGAAGCTTTCAAAGAGTTATGTAAAATGGAATCTTCCTTCATTTTAGCAATTTTAATAATTTGCTCAACTCCAAGGTTTCCAACTTTTTCAATGTTTGGGTAAGAAGCGCCCTTTTTGATGCCTACTTCATTTTTAATCAGCTCAGATGTTGGTGGTGTTCCAACTATAACTTCAAAAGATTTACTATCTAAATTTATAACAATCTTAACAGGAACTTTCAAGCCTTTAAAATTGGAAGTTTTCTCATTGATCTTTGATAACACATCTTTAATAGGAATTCCTTTAGGTCCTAAACTTTGAGCCATCTGCTGATTTGTAGCAGCTTTTCCGCCTTCCACTAATAAATCAATAATCTCTTTACTCATCTTGTTCCTCTTCTCCCTCTTCTTCTCTTCTTATAACTTTTACTGAATCTAGCTTGACTGTTATTGGTATTGGGACAGCAGATTCTAATAACTCAACAACAACTTCTTCTTTTTGCTGGTCAATTCTTGTAATCTTGGCTTTCTCCCTTTTGAAAGGTCCTGAAATAATTTCAACAATGTCTGATTTTTGAATATTAATCTGGGATTTTGTTTTTTCTAGCATTGGCTCTATTTCTTTATAATCCACCGGAGCTGGTAAAACGCCTTTAGAATAAGGGACACCATGAGAAGCAGCTTGAGCATCTTCCATGCTTCCAGCCTCCAGGAAGACATAACCCCTCATTCCATGAGGTCTTATTATGCTATATACCTCTAACTTTTTTCTTTTAGCATTGCTGTTTATGAAATCAACAACCTGATCTTCTCTGTTTGCAGTTACCCTTAACGCAAATATCATCTTATTAAGTAATATCCTATTTGTATAATAGCCCCTATAACCCCTATAATTGCGGCGCCTATAGCAGTGACTTTAATTATAGTCTTAAATTCCTCATTGCTTGGTTTTTTTGTAACTTTAAAAACTCTCTTGCATTCCACCAAAAATGATTTAAATCTTATCCAATGCTTGCTAATCATAAAAAACTAAATAAAAATAAGGATTTATAAATGTTATTAATCTATTATGGAATATGTTTTAAAGCATTTGGGAAATACGTGTTTACAGTTTCAGCACTAACAAATCTTAATAAACCTTTTCTTTTATAATTTTTAACCCTATCCTCTATAACAACCCAAAAAGAAAATCTTGAGTTCCACAAGAATTAGATTGTAAAAAATAAACTTCTCCTTTAATGTTTTCAGGTTTTCAGGATTAGAATTTAACAAAATTCCTGAAATTTTAAATAAACAAACATCGCAAATATAAGCACCTTCTATATAAAAGGGGTCCATTCTTCTTTTTTAGAATCGTAAACAGGTATATTTAATTTATCACCGACCTTTTTAATCAAACCTAAAGTAGCATAACCTGTTTCATCAGGTACCCTTTCACCCTCCTGACTGCATAAAATTTCAAACATTTTTAATCCACAAACTCAATACCCAACTCATTCTCAATTTCTTTCTTTCTTCTCATAGAAGTAGTTTTCTTAGGGCCATAAATTTGAGGTGAAGTGACTCCAGTAACAATCAACAGTGCTCTTATTGTGTTTTCCAAATCTTCGCTAATTTGAGCCCCCCATATTATCTTGGCATCTTCATCTAATTTATTTGAGATTGTTTCAACAACCTTTCTTGCTTCATCAAGGGTCATGTCAGGCCCTCCTGAAACATTAATTAATGCTCCATTAGCCCCAGAAATATCCACATCAAGTAATGGATTTGAAATTGCTTTTTCAACAGCTTCAACAGCCCTGTTAGTAGTATCACTCTCGCCAACACCAATCATAGCAACTCCCCCCTTGCCCATAACAGCCCTTATATCTGCAAAGTCAAGGTTAACTAATCCAGCTTTAGTTACTAATTCAGCTATGCCTTTAACAGCATTTGTTAGAATTTCATCAGCAACTTTGAAAGCAGTATGCAGTGGTAAATCAGGAGCTAGCTCAAGTAATTTGTCATTTGGAATAACAATTAATGTGTCAACAATGTTTTCTAATTTTTCTAAGCCAATGACAGCATTTTCATACCTTCTTTGGCCTTCCATTGCAAAAGGCATGGTTACAACGCCAACAGTCAAGCAGTTCATTTTCTTGGCAATGTCAGCTATTATTGGTGATGCACCAGTCCCTGTTCCCCCCCCAAGACCGCATGTTATAAAGACCATATCCGCTCCAGCTATTGATTGTTTGATATCATGTTCATTTTCTCTGGCAGCATCCTCCCCTATCTGGGGAATAGAGCCAGCGCCCAAACCTTTGGAAATTTCTTTTCCTATTAAAATTTTAACAGAAGCATTAGTGTATAGTAAGTCCTGAGCATCTGTATTTATGGCAACCGTTTCTGCCCCAACAATCCCAATTTCAGTCATTCTATTAATGGTATTATTCCCAGCACCGCCTGCACCTATAACTTTAATTTTAGCCCTTTGATTAGCTAATAGTTGTTCTAATTCTTCATCAATTGCAGATCGAGAAGAATCTCTTTTTTTTAAGTCTGAACCCATAATTGAACTCATATTGGAAAGAAGAAACACAAACTGGTATTTAAATTTATTTATTCTAGAGTGATTATATTAAAACAAATATTTTTAAACTCCCATAAATTCAATTTTTTTAATATCCATGATCTTTTCTTTAATTTCTTTAATGATTAAATCCTGTATTTCCTTCTGTTTTAATTTGGTTTCTATTATAATCTTATCTTCTTCATCTTTGATTTTAAAATCTTTTAGTCTTAAACTTAACAGGCTGTCTAATTTTTCTTTTGTATCTGTGATTCTCCTATTAATTTCAACTTCATATTCCAGCTCTTTTCCTGATAAAGGATGGTTAAAATCAACCATAGTCCTACCGCCGGTGACAGAGATTATTCTGGCTATCATATTATCCATGTTAAGAACCAAACCGGGAAAAGGCTTGATGTTTTCCTTAGTGAATAGAGAGGTTGGCACTAATCTTATTAATTTAGTGTCCTTCTTTCCAAAGCCTTTTTCAGGAGGAATTTTAAAGTCATATTTCCCTATATCTTTGCCTATTAATTCCTCATCTAAACCAGGAATAATGTCCCTGTATCCTAAACAGATTATGATAGGGCCGTATTTTGCTTTTTTATTGTAAATCCCCCTCTCCTTAGCAACTTTTTCATCAGTTAAATCAAATATTTTGTTGTCATCCGTTTTAGCTATATAATTGATTTCTATGAAATCGCCTTTTTTTAATGCCATTTTATTCAAGTTTTAATTATCATTTATATTATTACTGTAATCACTTTAAAATGGAAAACTATTTAAAATATTATGTATATCTTAATTATAAAATGGAAAACTGGCGGGATAAGGTTGACCCAATAATAAAAATTCATTTGGAAGCGCATATAAAACAGACATTGCAGCACAAAGATGCTTATAATCAGGCTAAGGACAAAGGTAAAGCGCAGATATGGATTGCAGTGGCTAATCTTTCTAAGCAGATTATGGCTTTGGAAATAAAAATAAAATATCTAGAGAACGTTCTTAAAGACATATCAATAAATTTAAATGAATTAAAAGCGCAAAAGAGAGAAGTAATTCCAAAGCCGAAGAGAATAATTAAGAAGAAAAAATAAAAACAAAACATATTTAAATTAATCATTTTTCTTTTATTTTATGGATGAAGGTGATAAGAAATTTACTAATGTTGGTAGTTTAAAAGTAGGAAATTATGTTATTGTTGACGGAATAGCATGTATAGTTAAAAGTGTGCAGACTTCTCGTCCAGGAAAACATGGGCATGCCAAATGCAGGGTTGAAGCTATAGGCATGATTGATGATCAAAAGAAAATATTTGTTGCACCGGGGCATGATAAAATAGATGTTCCTATTATAGTCAAAAAATCAGCGCAGGTATTATCGATTAATAAGGATATGGCGAATGTGATGGATACAGAATCCTATGAAACCTTTGATTTGAAGATACCAGAAGATTTAAAAGATAAAGTATCCGAAGGTGTTCAGGTTGTGTACTGGGGGATCTTAAGCGAGAAGGTTATGAAACAGTTAAAATAGAACAACAAAAATTTAGGTTTTTGTGCACAAAAAATCATGGAGGATTTTTAGCATGGTAAAATTTCCGGAAGCAAAAGCAAGGTTATATACAAATATGTTTGTTTGTAGAAAATGCAAGTCTAAGATAAGGTCTACCCCATTAAAGGTTATACAAAAAAAAGTAAAATGTAGAAAATGTGGCAGTTCTGCATTAAGGCCTGTTAGGAAAAAATGAATTTTGATCTGATATTAGCAGTAATATTCTATTTGATAGTCCTCATTTTCTATTTTAAAAATAAAAAAAAGTTTGAAGTGCAGGGTAAAATATTCTTATTATACAAAACCAAGTGGGGTTTGAAGTTAATGGATAAAATAGCGTCTGATCCTGCTAAAAAAATAAGAAACATTGGTTTGATTATTTTGGTAATATCTTTTATATTTTTCTTCTTTAAATTATGGTTAATCTCTTTAATATTATTCCTGCTATCTTTGATGCTGATAAAACCATTAAGGCTTTTGGGAATAATGGGGATAATAATCAGTTTTCTTGGAATGTTCTTTATAGTTTATTATTTAATAAAGGCGACATATGATTTAATATTTGTCCCTAATGCAATCCCTGCATTGGCTCCTGTTCTTCCTGGAATACAAATTCTTCCAGGGCTCCCTATATTGGGATTTTGGCATTGGATCATAACAATTTTGATAGTGGCAGCCATTCACGAATTTTCACATGGTGTCTATGCCAGATTATTCAAGATAAAAATAAATAGTTCTGGTTTTGCTTTTTTAGGACCCCTTCTAGCCGCTTTTGTAGAGCCGGATGAAAAACAATTGAAGAAAAAACCAAAGAAACAGCAACTAGCGATATTCTCTGCTGGGCCTTTTTCAAATCTTGTTTTGGGGCTTTTATTATTTCTGCTAATTCCCTTGGCTTTTAATCCTATTGGAGCAGCAATTTCTACATCAGATGGATTGATTGTGCAGGACATTCAGGAAAACCTGTCAGCATTTAATGCAGGTGTTGAATCAGGAATGAAAGTAATAGGGGTTAATGATATGCCGACTTTAAATAGCATTTCTTTTTTCAATGAACTTCAAAAACAAAGTAGTTCCTTTATATTAAATACAGACAAAGGGGATTTCACTATCTTCCCTGATGGAGAAGGTAAGCTTGGAATTACTTTGTCTGAGAATCTAATTCCAAAAGAAGGAGTATCATCTTTTTTCCTTTCAATGTTTTTATGGTTTAGTGTTTTGCTAAAATGGCTTTTCATGATTACCATTGGTATTGGATTATTTAATTTACTGCCGCTCGGTCCTGTGGATGGCGGGAGAATGTTTTATGCTGGATTGTCATTCTTTATTAAAAGCGAAAAGAAGGTTAAAGTTATCTGGAGTTATGTTGGATTTGCATGTCTGGCGTTGATTATAATTAATCTACTTCCTTTTATCTTTAAATTATTGCTGTTTATTTTTAAACCGGTGATAAACCTGCTTTAAGATGTTAGTTGATGTACATGCACATTTGGATTTATATGGTCCTGGGGAAGTTGATGAAATAATCGAAAGGGCTAAAAAAACCAATGTAAGATATATATTAACAAGCGGATTGAATATAGAAACAAATAAGCTGGCTCTGGAGTTTTCAAAAAAATATGATATTGTCAAGGCTTCACTTGGGATTTACCCCCCGGATGCATTGCATAGGGAAACAAAAGAAAATAAAAAATTTGATTTAAACAAGGAATTGGAGTTTATTAAAAAAAATAAAGAAAATTTTATTTCTATAGGGGAGATTGGTTTGGATTATTTAGAATCTCCAAACAAAGAACTACAAAAAAAAGTTTTTGAAAATGTTTTGGGATTAGCAGAGAAATTAAAAAAACCGGTGATAATACACTCGAGAAAGGCAGAAAGTGATTGTGTGGAGATACTTGAAAATTATAAATTAGATGTTGTAATGCATTGCTTTAGCGGGAATTTTAAATTAGTGAAAAAAATACAGGAGAAGGGATGGTATTTTTCAATACCGGCAAACATCGTCAGGCTTTTGCATTTCCAAAATATTGTTCAGCAGGTTCCGCTTAATCAGTTATTAACAGAAACAGATGCGCCGTTTCTTTCCCCCTACAGGGATAGAAAAAATGAATCCTGTTTTGTCGTCGAAACAATAAATAAAATATCAGAAATTAAAAAAATAACAAAAAAAGAAGTTGAAGACAGGATTTTTTCTAATTTCAAAAAAATATTTTTGTAAAATTAAAAAATAGAAAGGTATATAAATAATTAATTATTAATTATTAACATGGAATTAAAATTAAATGTGGTGAAAAAATTTATTTCTGAAAAATATTATGGTCTCAAATCTTTTTGGGATGAAAAGAGGTGAATAACATGGCAAAAAAGAAAGCAAAGAAAAAGAAGAGATAAACTTCTTTTTCTTTTTTTAATTAACTTTAAATATGATTTCTAATTATCCTTTATATGGACAGCCTAAGAAAAAAAACACTGGAGAACCAGGGGTATAGATTGGTTGGAGACCATTCCGTCATTAAAATATGCCTATGGTGTAAAAAGTCTTTGAAGGACGAGGATACCTGTTATAAAAATACCTTTTACGGCATTAACAGCCATAGATGCGTTCAGATGAGCCCTGTTATAGATGTATGCTCCCTGTCGTGTGAATGGTGCTGGAGGGATGTAAATAAAACTTCTTTGAAATTAGATGTGGTAAATTCTCCAAAAGAAATAATTGACGGTTGCATTAAAGAACAGAAAAAAATTCTGCAGGGTTTTTTAGGAAATAAAAAAACAAACTTAAAAAAATTTAAGGAAGCAATGAAACCAAAACATTTTGCAATCTCCCTGACAGGGGAGCCAACTTATTACCCTGAATTGCCGGAATTAATAAATGAATTAAAAAAAAGGGAGATATCGTCATTCTTGGTGACTAATGGGACAAACCCCGATATGCTGAAAAAATTAATTAAAAACCAGCCGACTCAGCTGTACATAACTCTGCCTGCGCCGGATGAGGATGTTTTCAAAAGAGTCTGCAGGCCGTTGATAAAGAATGCATGGGGGAATATTCTGGAGTCTTTGAGTTTAATGTCTAAATTTAAGAGAAATGTAGTCAGATTAACATTAGTCAAAGATCTTAATATGTTAAACCCGGATGGTTATTCCAAACTAATCAAAAAAGCAAAACCTTTTTTTGTTGAGGTTAAAGCAGGCATGGCTACAGGCTATGCAAGATACAGGATAGGGTATGAGCAGATGCCTCTGCATTCGGAAATAAAAGAATTCTCAAAACAAATTGCTAAATTTACAAATTATAAGGTTATGGATGAAAAAAAGGAATCAAGGGTTGTTCTGTTAATGAAAGAAGATAAAGGCAGGAAGCTTAAATCGTTTTAAAGAATATTACCATCTCTTTATACCTTAATCTAATCTCATTGGGGGTATTATCGCTGTTGATTGTATTTAAAACATGTTTGTAAAATTCCCTGTGGATCTCTCGTAAGTCTGGATATTGGGCGCTCAAATAGCAGAATTTGGGATGTATGGATAAAGTTAAAAGTTCAAGTTTGGATAATTGTTCTTTAATATTTAATCCCTCTAAGTATTTCAGGGATTCCATTACTTCGTTAGTCCTATTTTCCTCTGCTTCGTTGGAATAGTTCATATTTCAATTATCCTTCCTAAAGGCCCTGGATTAACCACCAGTGTTCTGCCTATATGATTAGCTCCGCCAAAAGTTTCATGGATATGCCCGCACACACTCAGCAGGATATTATTCTCTTCAATGAACTCTCTTATAGATTTGCAGCCAACATGGCCGAATTCAGGTATCAAATCAGCTGCAGTTCCGTAAGGAGGCCATGGGTTATTAAAATAACTTTGGAATTTTTTTTAATTGTTTCTTTGAATTTTTTTCCTATATTTTCAAAATCTTTGT
>Ga0210057_1010150_pt1 | contig 10733 bp, 8 predicted proteins | sample CryGeyCG2114_010_2_FD_183968 | JGI IMG/M metagenome (GOLD analysis project Ga0210057, IMG submission 183968) | Groundwater microbial communities from aquifer - Crystal Geyser CG10_big_fil_rev_8/21/14_0.10 (SPAdes) (version 2) | ecosystem: Environmental > Aquatic > Deep subsurface > Groundwater ...
AAAACACCCTGTAAAGTTGTCAGTGATTTGCGCTATGCTTGATACCGGCGGTTCGGCTGGCAGATTAAGAAAAGAATTTAAGATTGTTTCCCCGGGCGACATAAGAAGAGCTTTGGTTGCCTTAGCTAATACTTCGCCAGTCATTGAGAATCTTTTTAACTATCGTTTCAAAACCGGCAAACTGAAAGACCATAACTTTGCCAACCTTTTTATTGCTGCTTTAGAGCTCACCACTGCCAATTACGAAAAAACAATCAGCGAAATAAGCAGATTTTTAAATATTAAACACGAAGTTTTGCCCGTCACCCTTGATAACGCTAATCTTTACGCTGTTTTAGAAAATGGGAAAATAATTTCTGGCGAAGCTAACATTGACATGCCAAAGCACAACGGAAATTTAAAAATTAAAAAAGTTTATTTAAAACCCAAAGCTAAAATTTATCCCAAGGCGGCAATAGCCATAAAAGAGGCCGATTTGATAATCATTGGACCCGGAGATTTATATTCTTCTCTCGCCCAGATTCTATTAACCGAAGGGATTTCTGAGGCGATAAAAAAGAGCAAGGCGAAAAAAGTGTATATTTGCAATTTAATGATAAAATACGGCGAAACCAATAATTTTTCTGTTTTAGATTTTACAAAAGAAATAGAGAAGTATTTAGGCGGAGAATTAGATTATGTAATCTATAACACAAAGAAACCTTCGGCAAAAAGATTAAAAATATATAAAAAACAGCACCCGGAGTTATTGGATTTAGTAAAATTTGACCAGAAATCATTAGATACCCAAGCGACAGCGAAGGCGATGAGAACTTCGTTCTCATCTCTACCTTCACCCCGCAAGCGGGGCTCGGTGGGTAAGAAATTCATTGGCCTTGACCTTTTGCCTTTTTCAGGGCCTATAGACCACGACTCTAAAAAATTAACGAAAATTATTTTGAATTTATGCCAGCCCCGTTAGAAGTCCTTGACAGAAAAAAATTAGATAATTTTTTTCTGTTTCAATTAATCTACGGGGATTAGATAGATTATTTTTTGTTAAAATATAAAGGTATGAGTTTAAACAATAAACTTCTAACGGGGCAAGCGGTAATTTTAGCAGCTGGCGAAAGTTCCAGATTTTGGCCCTTAAATTATCAACATAAATCCCTTTTAAAAATAATGGGGCGACCTTTGATTTGGTACACTTTGGACAGTTTGAGAGAAGAAGGGGTAAAAGAAGTTATAATTGTTGAGGATCTCCAGAAAGAGATTGAAAAGGGACTCAGAAACCATAGATTTTCCGGCATGAGAATAAAGTATGTTATTCAAGAGAGACCGGATGGTATGGGTAATGCTTTGTGGCAGGCAGAAAAATTTATCAAAGGTCCTTTTTTTGTTTTGCACGGTCATCATTTTGATATAGGTTTTTTCGCAAAGCTAATGATAGAAAAACAAAAAAAGACGAAAGCAAATTTAGTGCTCTTGGGGGAAAAAGTAGATACCCCCTGGAAATACGGGATTTTAGGCTTTGATAAAAAAAACAAAGAGAGGGTGGCAAAAATTGTGGAACAGCCAGATAAAGAAGCAGAACCATCTAATATAGGAGTGAAGGGGATATATTTGCTCCCCAAAGATTTTTTTCAATATTACAAAAAAGTAAAAAAACATCATTATGACTTTGAAGACACCCTCCAACTTTATATGAAAGATAATGATGTTAGGGTAGTAATAACCAATCAAGAAGTTTCTACCCTCAAATTTCCTTGGGAGTTATTAAGAATAACTCATCAACTAATGGATAAATTTTTAAAAAACAACCGGGAAAAATCAGCCAAAATTGCCAAAAATGTCACAATTCAAGGGAAAGTTTATATCGGCAAAAATACAAAAATTTTTGAAGGAGCTGCAATTAAGGGACCCTGCTATATTGGCGAGAACTGCATTATCGGAAATAACTCTTTAATTCGGGAATACGCTAATTTAGAAAATAATTGTTTAATTGGCGCTTTTGCTGAAGTGACAAGATGTATTTTTCAAGAAGATATTCACGTTCATTCAGGTTATTTTGGCGATTCAATATTTGGCAAAGGATGTAGATTGGGAGCAGGAACCATTACAGCTAATGTTAGAATTGATAGAGGAGAGATTAAATCAAAATTAAAAATTAAAAATGAAAAGTTAAAAATTGAAACTGGGCTTAATCGTTTAGGTTGTGTTATGGGAGAAAATGCCAAAACTGGAATTCACTGCTCTCTAATGCCGGGGATTTTCATTGGATCTAATTGTAATATTGGTCCTAATTCAGTTGTTTTTGAAAATATTGAAAATAATACCAATTTTCATACTGAATTTAAGGGGATTAAAAAGAGTCCTTAATTCACTACGGGGCTTGACAGACACCTTTGCTTTTTATAAACTATCTTAATTAGGTCTTAAGCAGAGCGGTTTTGACCGCTTTGCTACTTTAAATAGCTCTTTTTTGTTTTCTGTGAAAGGAAGGAGGTGAGGAAATGCGGCACCACTCTCGAGATACCCCTTGCTGAGCATCGAGACCCCTTAATTTGTATATCCGCTATCCTTAAGTTGTAAAGTCTGGCCTGTTTGCATTGGCAGAGTTGGTGTTGTCCCACAAACCCATTTTTGCTTCCTGTCTCTTGAGACAGGAGGTTCATCACCCATCCCCATTAGACCCCTGTCGGAAGATTTCTTCTGACAGGGGTGTTTTTTATGCTATACTGAAAAATATGCCAGATGTCTTGGAGATTGCCCAAAAAAATTTTGGAAAAATAGTAAAAACAGCAACAAGATTAATTCAACAGGGCAAGGTTATTGTTTGTCCGACTGATACGGTTTATGGATTAATGGCTGACGCGACAAATAGGCAGGCAATTAGAAAACTTTTTAAAATAAAAAAAAGACAGAAAAATAAACCTGTTCCAATTTTTGTAAAAGATTTAAAAATGGCAAAAGAATTCGCCAAAATAGACGCAAAACAGGAGAGATTTTTAAAATCGGCTTGGCCGGGAAAGATAACAGCCGTTTTAAAAAGAAAACAGACAAAAACAAAATTATATGGAGTTGATAAAAAAACAATCGGTCTCCGTATTCCAAGATATGGATTAGTCAATGAATTGCTTCAGAAAACAAATAAACCTCTTTCCGGAACTTCAGCTAATATTTCCGGAGAGCCGGCTTCAACCAGAATTAAAGAAGTGATAAAACAATTTACCCCGGTTAGAGATAAATCTCTAACGGGGTTTAAAGAGCAAAAATGGCAGCCCGATTTAATTATTGATGCCGGAAACCTAAAATCCTCAAGGCCTTCAGGGATAGTTGACTTAACCGGCATTGAACCAAAAATATTAAGAAAATAACAACTTTAACTTAAATGATAGAAGTAGATTTAATATTTTTCCAAAAAATCAATCAATTTGCCGGGAAATGGCCGCTGCTTGATAATTTAGCTATTTTCTTTGCCGAATATCTTGGTTATATTTTAATTTTAATTTTATTGTTCTTTTTGACTACCCGAGTGATAGCGAAGGGTGGAGATGAAGCTGCAGCTTCATTGACTACCCGAGTGATAGCGAAGGGTGGAAATGAAGCGACAGCTTCATTGACTAAAGATTCAAAAAAATACTGGCCGATAATAGCTCAAGCGATTTTAGCAGCTGTTTTAGCCCGATTTGGGATTACTGAATTAATCAGATTTTTTTGGGAAAGACCCCGGCCATTCATTGAAAACAATGTTAATCTGCTTTTAAGCCATTCGGCCACTGGTTCTTTTCCCTCCGGCCACGCTGCTTTCTTTTTTGCCTTATCCGCCGTAGTTTATTTTTACAACAAAAAAACTGGCTTTTTCTTTTTTCTTGCCAGTTTTTTAATTTCAATTTCTCGGGTCTTTTGCGGAGTTCATTGGCCCTCAGACATCATAGCCGGAGCGGCCATCGGAATTTTTTCCGGTTGGATTATTCGGCTTTTTTCTCAGAAATTTTTTTTAACTGTAAAGAAATGATTGCTAAAATTACAGTAACGATAAAGGCATAGATAAACTTCCCGATTAAACCACTGCTGCCTTTCGGAAAAAGAACGTTAAATAAATTTTGAATGGCATCATTCCAGGCCAAAGCCGCCACCAATCCAAAACCAGCCAGAATTAAAGTAATTATTCTTTCCCTAAATTCTCTTTCCGCCTCTTTTATTCCTTTAAGAGATTTCATTTTTTGAATTTTCTTTATCATTTTAATATGTGCCGGAGGAGGGATTCCAACCCTCACGCTCTTTTGGAGCAATGGATTTTGAATCCATCGTGTCTAGCAGGTTCCACCACTCCGGCCTGTTTCTTCTTTTACTTTAGCAAATTTTTCTTCATTTTTCAATCACCCGAGCGAAGCGAAGGGTGAAAAAGAGGATTTATCCTCTTTGACCTGGATAATCACACTCCTTATTTGAACATTTTACCTGACCTCTTTTTGTTTTGACTAAAAGCGATTTACATTTGGGACAAGTTTCTTTGGTTGGTTTATCCCACAAGGCAAAATCGCATTTTGGGAATTGGTTGCAGCCGTAAAAAATTTTTCTTTTTTTAGTCCTTTTTTCAACTATTTCGCCCTTTTTGCATTTTGGGCATTTTATTCCCAGAGTATTTTTCTTCAAAGATTCCGTATGTTTGCATTTGGGAAATTTGGAGCAGGCATAAAATTCTCCGAATTTCCCGAGCCGGATTAAAAGAGGAGCGCCGCATTTTGGACAGATTTTTTCAGTTGGTTTTTCAGTAATGTCTTTTTTGGAAACTTCTTGGTATTTCTTTTGGAGATTTTCTTCAAAAGGACCGTAGAATTCTCTAACAACCGGCACCCATTTTTTTTCACCTTCGGCAATTTCATCCAAATCTTCCTCCATTTCAGCGGTAAATTTAACATCAACAATTTTTGGAAAATGATTCACTAAAATATCATTAACTACTGTTCCAATCTCGGTCGGTCTAAATTTCTTTTGTTCATTTTTTTCAATGTAATTCCTTTCTTGAATTGTAGATAAGACCGGAGCGTAGGTTGAAGGTCTGCCGATGCCATTTTCCTCCAAGGCCTTAATTAAAGTAGCTTCGGTATATCGAGGAAGGGGCTGAGTAAAATGCTGTGAAGGAATTAATTTGATTAGTTCCAAAACTTCATTTATTTCTAAAGGCGGCAATTCGCTCTCTTCATATTTAATAGGATAAACTTTCAAAAATCCATCAAATTTCAAAACTTGACCATTGGCACGAAAAGTATACCCCGCACCAGTCCCGCTGCGAGCGGGACGGTACGGGGCAGGACTCTTGGCTAAAATATCAACAGCAGTTGCGTCAAAAATAGCCTGATTCATCTGGCAAGCAATAAATCTTCGCCAAATTAAATCATAAATCCGAGCGGAAGCTGAGGCGAAGAGAACTTCGTTCTCTTCTTTACCTTCACCCCGCAAGCGGGGTTCGGTGGGTGGAGATACAGCTGCAGCTTCATTGACTAGTTTTAATTGGTCGGGCATCCGGTTTGGATAAGTTGGTCTGATTGCTTCGTGGGCTTCCTGAACTCTGCCTTTGGCTTTATATTTTCTCAAAAATCCAGCCCAATATTCTTTGCCATAATTTTCAATAATAAATTTTTTGGCGGAAAATAAAGCCAAATCAGAAAGATTTAATGAATCTGTCCTGTGATAAGTGATTTGTCCGGTTTCATAAAGCTGCTGAGCCACTTGCATTGTGAATTTTGCCGGAAAACGAAATCTCTGCCAGGCCTCTTGCTGTAAAGTGCTGGTAGTAAATGGCGGCAGGGGATTTCGTCTTACTTCTTTTTTCTCAACATTTGCTACCTTGTATACACAAGCTCGGCGAAGCCGAGCACAGTGTGAAGATGAAGCGTTAGCTTCATCGACTTCCGTTCCCTCTAAGTCTTTGACAATTTTCTCTGCTTCTTTTTCATTTTTAATGCCAAATTTATCTAAAATCTTTCCATCTTTTTTTATCAATTTTGCCAGAAATGATTTATTATCTGTGTTGATCTGTTTCTTATCTGTGTTTATCTGTGATTGCAGCTCTGCTGCAATTTCCCAGTATTCTTGGGGAATAAATTTTTGAATTTCTCTTTCCCGTTCTACCACTAATCTTACTGCTACTGATTGGACTCTTCCAGCGGATAATCCTCTGGCTACTTTTTTCCATAGAAAAGGCGATAATTTATAACCGACAACTCTGTCTAAAATTCTGCGAGCTTGCTGGGCGTCAACTAAATTAATGTCGATTTTCCTTGGATTTTTTAAAGCTTCTTTGATTGCTGATTTTGTAATCTCGTGAAAGACAATTCTTTGATAGTTTTTTGTTTTTTGTTTTTTGTTTTTTGTCTCGTTCAAGCCAAGGGCTTGAACGAGGTGCCAGGCAATGGCTTCGCCTTCTCTGTCTTTGTCAGTCGCTAAAATTACTATATTCGCTTTCTCTGCTTCTTTTTTCAACAGCCCTACATCCTTTTTGGCCTTAGGGATAATAATATATTTTGGCTTAAAGTTGTTCTCTACATCAATTCCAAATTCATCTTCTGGCAAATCTCGGATATGACCATAGGAAGCAAGAACCCTGTATTCGGGGCTTAGAAAATGTCTGATAGTATTCCCCTTCGTAGGGCTTTCTACTAGAATTAGTTTCATTGAAAATTAAAAATTAAAAATTGGAAATTTAGCGCGCCAGCGCGTATATGTTTCTTTCTAAGTTTCTTACTTTACCTTTTATTTCTAAATTGGCAAGGGCGCTGGCAACAGCGGCCGCTGAAAGTTTTGTTTTCTCAATAATTTTATCAATATACAAAGATTCTTCTCTCAAGGCATCCAAAATCAAACTCTCTTCTTCATTTTCACCCCATATTTGTTCATCACCTGGTGATGAACAAGTTGGAAGGTTTAGTTCTTTTAGAATATCGTTGGCACTTTCAACTAATTTCGCACCTTGTTTGATTAATTTATGAGGTCCTTTAGAGTTGGATGAATGAATTGGACCGGGAACGGCAAAGATTTTTCTTCCTTGTTTTCTTGCCCACTCGGCGGTAATTAAGGCGCCGGATTTTTGTTTTGCTTCAATCACTAAAACTCCTAAAGATAAGCCGGAAATTATCCTATTTCTTTGAGGAAAAGTAAATTGAGTTCCTCGCGTTTCCGGCGGATATTCAGAAATTAAACAGCCCCCGGTTTCTAAAATTTTTTTGGCTAAATTTAAATTTGACTGAGGATAAATACTTTTTTCATCAATGCCTGTCCCCAAAACCGCAATCGTTCTTTTGCCGCGTTCTACTGTCGCCCAATGGCTGGCAGTATCAATTCCCGGCGCCAATCCCGAAACAATTGTTAATCCGACTTCTGCCAAATCGCCGGCGATTTCCAACGCTACCTGCTTTCCGTAATCTGAACACATCCTTGTTCCCACAATCGCAAAACAATTTTCCTCAACTTTTATTTCTCCTCTGTAATAAAGAACCTCTGGCGCATCTTTAATTTCTTTGAGAAGTTTGGGATAATTTTTATTTTGGATATTTATAGTTTTTATCTCTTCACTCATTTTCTTAATCTAACACTATTTTTAAGATTTAAAAACTATATTGACATCTTTAATGAAATCTGATATATAAAAAATAAAGGAGGTGCTTAATGAATTTTGAGAGGGCACTCGCTTGCCAGAATTGTAAAAGAGAAATCCCGAGAGAAGAAGGTGGTGGTTTATGCTCTTTTTGTGAGGCCTTCGGAGGAAGCGATCCAGAAAAATTAAATGCGATTCGGGAATTTGCGACTGCGCATTATAGGCGTGGTTATCACGATTCTACCCTGGATGACATAGAGGACCATTAAGCAGTATTGCACCTAAAAACTAAATAAGGAAGCGAAAATGCTACCACCAAAGGAGCCATAATAGGGGGAGATAGGGATGGAAATAGGGACATGTCTGTTTTTAGATCATTCGGGGACCCAGCTAACCTTGGTCCCTTTTTATTTTTTCTATAGCTTCGGATAGCACCCCGAAGGAATCCCGCTTACAGCGGGATCCTACTGGGCAGGTTTGACAATTCTTAATCTATCTATGCTTTCTGAAAGCATCTGACAATATAGGTTGAGTCCGACCGTGTTTACATTTCCCGATTGTTCTTTGCCCAAAATGTTGCCAGCTCCCCGGATTTCTAAATCTTTCAAGGCAATTCTATAGCCCGAGCCCAACTCAGCAGCTTCTTTTAAAGCATCCAATCTCATTTTTGCTTTTTCTGATAAATGACTGCCATAAAGAAAATAGGCAAAGGCCTGGATATGAGAACGACCAATTCTGCCTCGGATTTGATATGCTTCGGATAGGCCTAATCTTGTGGCATCAGCCACAATTAGGGTATTAACATTTGGAATGTCCAAGCCATTTTCAATAATGGTGGTGGCGACCAAAACATCAATTTTTCGATTTTGAAAATCATCCATTACTTTAACCAACTCCTTTTCGCGCATTCTTCCATGAGCAACGCCAATTTTTACCCCCTGTTTAATATGGAGTTTTAAACATTGGAGGAAATTTTTTGCTGTTTCAATAGTTTCTACTCGGTTGTGTAAATAATAGACCTGACCATTTCTTTTTAACTCGTTCTCAATTGCTTCTTTAACAACCCTTTCTTTAAATGGCGAAATAAAAGTTTTGACTGGTAATCTTCCAATTGGCGGGGTTTGAATTAAGCTTACATCTTTTAAAGAAGATAAGGCCAAATAAAGAGTTCTGGGAATGGGGGTAGCAGATAAAGATAAAACATCTAAAGAAGCTCGCAGCTTTTTCAATTTTTCTTTTTGGCGGACGCCGAACCGCTGTTCATCGTCAATTATTAATAAGCCCAAGTTTTTGAAATTTACATCGGAAGATAAAATTCGATGGGTTCCAACAATAACATCTATTTTTCCGTCTTCAAGTTTATCAATTATTTTTTTCTGTTCTTTTTTTGACTGTAATCTTGATAAAATGGCAATTTCAATTGGCAGTTTTTTTAAACGTTCTTTGAAATTCTTAAAATGCTGATTAGCCAAAATCGTGGTTGGGCAAAGCATTGCCGCCTGATAACCTGATTTTATAACTTTTACCATTGCCCGCAGAGCAACTTCTGTCTTTCCGAAACCGACATCGCCGCAGACAATTCTGTCCATCGGCTCTTCTTTTTCTAAATCTTTTTTTATTTCTTCAATGGCCTGAATTTGGTCCGGTGTCTCCTCGTATTGAAAACTATTAGCCAATTGTTTGTCAAGCTCATCGTCCGGCAAATAAGGCGGACGGACGGCAATTTCCCTTTTGGCATAAATTTCCAGGAGTTCTTTGGCTAATTTTTCGGTATCTTCCTTGACTTTTCTTTTTGTCCTCTGCCACACAAGAGAACCCAATCTGGAAATTTTCGGCTCAACAAAGCCAATATACCGCGATAATTTTCTTTCAAGTCCAAATGGAATGTATAATTTATCACCAGCGGCGTATTCGAGTATGTAATAATCTGTATCGGCAGAGGTTCGACCTCTCTTTGTCGAGGTCGAACCTCTATAAATTCCAACTCCATGATCGAGATGAACTAAATAGTCACCGGATTTTATTCCTTTCAAATCAGAAAATAATTTTTGGGATTTTAATTTCTTTTTTAATAGTTCTTTTGCCGATTTTTCATCTTTAATTTCTATTGGCAGTTTTTCAATATTTTCAATTTTATTCCCCAAAAACTCAAAACGAATAGCTGAGTTTAAATTTATTGGAAAAATATCTATAATTCCGCCCCTCTGCGAAAACTCCCCCGGTTCCGAAACCTGGAGTACTTTTTCATAGCCCATTTCGTCTAATTTTCTTAAAAACTGAGAAAAGTTGTAATTCTGATTCTTAGTCAAATAGAGGGTATTGTCTTCAAAAAATGACTGGGTTTTTCTTGCTTCCAAGATTTTTCTTATATTTTCTTCAAACCAAAAATTCCCCTTTTCCAGAAAGTAGGGGGTGATAGAGACAATCAGGATATTTTCTGCCCGTCTTGACAGATTCATTTTAATAAATTATAATATAGTATTGTTCATTGATTGTCAAAATTTTTGCCTTGCGGTCTATCTGCGGGCGACCTACCCCGCCCTTGTTTTTTTAAACGGAGGCGTGGTAAAAATCTGGTATCCCTCCTTAAGCCAGGGTCATTCTCTATGATTGTAGAGTTCTCTCTGTAATCATAGGGCTCGCAGTTAGACCGGAGGGCAAAAATTTTGCTTTTACTATTATAAATAAGGAGGTGAGAAAAATGTGGCACTGGTTTCTGGATTTGTTTCTTTTAGCTTGTCTAATACTGTTTATGGTAGATAAGTTAACCCTTCTTTGGGTGAAGCGGTGTTATGATATGTTTTACCATCTGATGGTCTGTACCCAGGGTTATTTGATTTTCATTGATATCGATGATTTCCGGAATTTCAATAACCGGTACGGACATCGAGTTGGCAACAAGATTCTACGGAAGATTGGCTGTATTATTTTAACCGAATCTTGTTGCCGAGGGTTTCGATACGGCGGAGATGAGTTGGTTATTTTATTACCGTGGTCAAATAAAGAAAAAGCCATTAAGCTAGCCGAGAGGATAAGGTCAAAAGTTGAAAAAGCCGACATAGATAACTTGAAGGTTACAGTTACATGTGCTGTAGCTCAGTATGAAGAGATAGCTGACAAATTACTTCTTCAAGCCAAGTCTAATTCCCATAAA
>Ga0210057_1010151_pt1 | contig 10732 bp, 14 predicted proteins | sample CryGeyCG2114_010_2_FD_183968 | JGI IMG/M metagenome (GOLD analysis project Ga0210057, IMG submission 183968) | Groundwater microbial communities from aquifer - Crystal Geyser CG10_big_fil_rev_8/21/14_0.10 (SPAdes) (version 2) | ecosystem: Environmental > Aquatic > Deep subsurface > Groundwater ...
TACAATCACGAAAGAAAACAGTGGGCCAGAAACAAGATGGCTCCCGTTCAGTACCGGGAGCATCTTCTCACGAAGTCGAGCGTGGGAGTGGGTTTCGAAAGTGTCCACTAAATGGGGTACAGATCACGGTAGTTTTGAAAATGAGCGCCAAAATCCCCTTATTTTGCGCTACATTTCGAAACAAAAAAGTGATAAAATGTAAGAACCCTAGAGGGATTCGAACTATCCATGCAAATAGATGTAAAAGGTAAAACTCTATACCACGGGACAACAAGGGCGGGTATAAAAATACTCAAACCATTTTCACATAATGGTGTGGACGGTGAGCCTGTTGTTTTTGCCACTTCCGATAGGAGATTTGCTTTGGCGATGATTCATGGAACCGGAAACGAGCTCGCTGTTGGTTATTTTGTAGATCAAGAAAGTCATAAAGAAGAAATGTATATCGATGAGCTACAGGAAGGTAAGCTCACACTACTCAATGCGCCTGGTGTATTGTACGAGGTCGGAGGAGAAAACTTTATTTCCGATCCAAGATTAAGTCATGTCGAGTTTATCTCAAAAGTTGAGATTCCTGTTGTAAATGAGGTTTACGTAGAAAATATTCTGGAGGAACTCAAAAAAGACGCTTCTCTTACGATAGTTCCATACGAGAAGGTTTTAGAGGTAATGAAAAAACGCAACAAGAATCCGGCAGAACCAGCAATTAAATACGAAGCAAACCGCTTCGAATAGAAACACCTATATGACAGACCAAAAACCTAACAAAAGATATGCCAATATTTCACCAGAACGCCTGGCCGAACTTCGTCGCGCAACCCTCATAGCCTCTACTGGCGCATCCACTCGTCTCGAAGGTTCAAAGTTGTCTGACAAAGAGGTTGCGCAAGTAGCTAATATTGTTTTTGGGCGAAAACAGGAACATCAAAGGAGCTAGGATTTTCTTTGTAGATTCGCCTTAAATCACGTACAATTTTATCAACGCTCCTGAAATCAAGCCGCTTCGGTTCTAATTTCGGGACATCGTCACCGCAAGTAGTTTTTTATCTGCCGAAGCAGATAGAAAATTCAATGTTCCGAATTCCATCGGAGCTTCAATATTTTAAACTCCTTCTCCACTTCTCATGTTGGGGTTTATTTACCCACACCTACACAAAAGCGGCGTAAGGGGGTAGAATGGCGGTGATATGAAAATACTATCTACAAAACTGTTTGGAATTTCTTTGATAGTTATTGGAATAATAGTAAACATTTTGACAGGCTATATTTTGCCCAATGTAAGGCAATTTTCTTGAGTTCAAAATTTTTTTGTTCCACAATATGAAGATGCACTTTCTGGCTTTGAAAAACTAATGAAACAGGGTGGCTCGCTTATTGATGCTGATCGAGGTTTTTTTGAGGTCTCTCACATTTTTAGAGACAATCTAGAAAAAAATAGTATAGATCTCAGTAATTTTCCGGACATTATTAAGGTGTAACATTCTGCTACTGCTTTAAGTCAAGGATTTCCGGAAAAGTTTCATGTTTTTTTCGAAGATAACCAAGTTGGATCGACTGATTTACTTAAAGAAAAATTAAGAAATGATTTAGAGGAAAAATATTTCACTACTCCACTTTTTCGTTTTCAAACTCCTCTTTTCTTTCTAAGTATCGTAATAACTTTCATTGGGAGTTTTTCGAGTCTTCATAAAAAGAATATCATCTAGAATATTGAAAATTTCACCACTCCCGGCAGCAGGCGATGAGAGTTTTTGCGATACCGCGCAGGCGGCTTTTTTTCTTATGCGCCGCAAACACAATTCCGAAGACAAGCCAAAGCGTGAGAAGTGTGATGATTTCTTTGTTGATATTTCCTCCGCTAGGTATTTGCAGAATTCTGTAAATAATCCAGAATGCTGTTATTAAAAAAGGAAATTTCAAAATATGAAAACGCTCCGGGAGACGTGCAGAAATATAATACATTCCCCCAACAGCGCTTCCGCCGAGCAGTATTCCTATCGCGACCGGATCACTCGTGCCGGTCAGCGTGTAGCGCACGAGGAGTACAATCCATGTTCCACTCACTGCCACGCAGAGTGCACAGATATTCAGCTTTATCACACTCCGTACGATAAGCGCGAGAACAAAGAACGAACACAATAATCCAAATGTTAGCGCCACAGTCCCAGTTCGATAATGAGCGCCGCTGTGACAAGAAGTGCGAAGGTGATCATCAATCCCTGAAAAGGAAGGGTTGTTCCCTGGAGTTTGGTAATCTTTTTACTCAACATAGGCGCGCTTGCAACAAGGAGTGCGCCGAGTAATGATCCCACGAGGAAGAGATTAATGGTATAGGTGTTGTGAAACAGCGTTCCATAGTCACCAAAAAGTGCGATATAGAGCGGACCGTAGGCGCGGATGAAGGGCATAATGGGAATGATTGTTCCTAAGAAAATGATGATGGTCAGAATTGTTTGTTGGTACGGTATGTAATTCTTCTTTGGGAGCCGTGCGAGCCACAATCCAAGCGCAAGCGCAAAGGAGCCAATCATCAAACCAACAACTACTGGTGAGATGCCGAGTGAGATTGCAAGCACGGCAAGCGCGCCCGCGCCTGCCGTACAGAGCGGACAGTGTGCGCGGGCAACGCTTGGCATCAGTAGTGCGATTCCCCCTATGCTAACTATGAGACCTCGTTTCATAGAATTAATAATCCATAAATTCACTGACTGATCCGTCGTGTGCTATTGCATAGATTGTCCACTTTCCTTGCTTCAATCCCGGCATACCTGGTGAACCCGCTGGCATTCCGGGAAGTGCAATGCCCTTGATGTCGGGTGATTTTTCGAGGAACGTTTCGATTACGGGAAGCGGAACGTGGCCTTCAACAACATAGCCTCCGACGACAGACGTATGACAACTTTCAAGCTCTCTCGGAATGCCATTTTCTTCTTTACTGTTTGAGAGATCATCAATGGTTACTGTCTCAACATCAACTCCTTGCCGTTTCAGGTATTGACCGTAAACCGTGCAGCACCCGCACGTTGGAGATTTGTATACCGTTGCAGCAAATGCGGCTTGATTGTCCTCACTATTTTTTAATAATGCTACTATTCCACTTATTAATAGAATAGTTAAGATTCCAATTATAATTTTTTTATTCATATTACTTTCTTCCTTTTGTGATTATTTGCCGGAGCGCAATGATTGCCAGAATTCCGACTACTAACCAGACGAGATACATGAGCCCAATTAACCACGGCCAGACTGTTCTCGCTCCGCCATATGCCATGCCGCCCCAACTCATCATGCCCATATGTGAATCGAATGCCGCATCACTATTCAAAAATCGGTTCATCATTATGCCATGCGGTCCAGGATATTGATTCATGAGTTCAAGCATGCGCGATTGTTCTTCTTCAGTCATCGTTCCTGTTATCATTTTCTCCATAAGGTTTTCCATTTCTTCGCGAAGATCGTCACCGAGTGCTTCGTCTTCGATTGTCTGTATCATGCCGAATCCTGATGTCGTGTTTGTGACACCGTGCGCTGATGCTATGAAGGGCATTACAATAAGTATTGCCAACATAAAATAATGTATTTTCCTCATGGTGTGTTATTTTATTTTTTTATATTCTTTTCCCAACCAAGCAGAAGAAACAACGAAAGCGGTGCTCCCCAGTTTGCCCAGCGTTCAAAGAAATCCCAGATCGGATCGGGGCCGATCGGCCAACGGAGCAGTGCAGTCCATGCACCCCATAAAACCATCCAGAAAATTAATGGACGGATTGGTTTTACTAACACGAGTAGAGCTAAAATAAGGTCCATAATACCGATGATGAGCAGTATTGTTGTTATTGTTGATGGATCCGTTATGCCGAATGGCTCAAAGTATTTAAACCATCCTTCTTTGCCTTGAAGGGCAAAAACGCCATGACCTAGAAACTCTCCAAATATCGCGACGCGCAAGACCCATTCTATTTTTTTGAGATTATTCATTGTGGTATTTTTTATTTTTTGTAATAGCGACCTTTTTCTTCTTACTATTTTACCATTACGACAACGTTTTTCTCTTCAGGGCAACTGCGTTTATAGCGACGATCACTGTGCTTAATGACATAAAAACTGCTGCGAGCGCTGGCTGAAGTAATATATCCTTAGACGCCAACACGCCGGCTGCAAGAGGAATTGCTACCACATTATATCCTGTTGCCCAAAAGAGGTTCTGGATCATTTTTGTGTAAGTGAACTTTGAGAGCCGGATAATTTTTGCGATATCGCGCGGATCATTGCGAACCAAAATAATACCAGCCGATTCAATGGCCACATTCGTTCCGGCACCTATGGCGATACCGAGATCGGCTTGGGTGAGAGCGGGAGCGTCATTGACCCCATCGCCGACCATTCCCACTTTTTGCCCCTTAGATTGTAGTATCTTTACTTTTTCGGATTTCTGTTCCGGCAACACTTTGGCAAAATATTCATCGATGCCGAGTTCTCCGGCAACCCATTTAGCCACATCCTCTGTATCCCCTGTGATCATTGCGCTTTTCACACCCATATCGCGTAGCGTTTTAATCGCCTCGCGCGATTCTTCGCGTATGACATCGGCAAGGGCTATCGTTCCCATTATTTTGCCATCTTTGAGTATCACATTTATAGTCTTTCCTTGCTTGGCAAGCATGTCTGTTTCAGTTTTCATCCTACCCGTAAGCGTGATGCCGCGATCCAGAGCGAGCGAAACACTACCAACAACCACTTCCGTACCTCCAACGTCCGCACGAACACCTTTGCCAGGAATCCTTTGAAAGTTTTTTGCTTCCAGAATGTTCAAACCTTTTTTCTTTGCTTCATCCACCATTGATTTTGCAAGAGGGTGTTCGGAGTGGCTGTTGACGGAAGCAGCGTATTGCAAAACTTCTTTCTCATTTCCTTCCGTCTCAGAGATAACTGTATCGATACCGAATTCTCCGCGGGTCAAAGTTCCGGTTTTATCAAATAGAACGACATCAATACTTCGTGCCGCTTCGAGCGCAAGACGCTGTTTTACCAAAAAACCGTTTCGTGCCGCTTTCGTTGTTGAAATTGATGCAACAAGAGGAATTGCAAGTCCGAGTGCATGTGGACAAGTAATGACGAGTACGGCAACCATGCGCTCAAACGCGAACGACGTCTCTCCAAGTGAAAGCCAGACTGCGAGCGTTATGCCACCTGCAATAATTGCGATGCCTGTTAGATAGAGCGCCGCGCGATCAGAGAGCATCTGCAATCGAGATTTCGAAGATTGCGCCTCTTTAACAAGCCGCATTACCCCCGCAAGAAATGTATCATCTCCGATTCGTGCGACCTCAATCGTAAGCGATCCATCTCCATTTATGGTTCCTGCAATTACGGCGTCGCCGATTTTTTTTGAAACAGGTTTTGATTCTCCGGTTACGATTGATTCATTTATATCGGAAAGACCTCCTCTTACAACACCGTCCACGGGAATTTTGCCGCCAGGTTTTACAAGCGCAAGATCTCCAACCCGAATATCTTCGAGTGGGATGGTTATGATTGCTCCACTTCTCTTCACTTCTGCCTGGTCAGGCAGTAGCTTTGATAATTCTTTGAGGGCGCTTTGTGCCCCTGTTACCGCACGCATCTCCATCCAGTGACCGAGAAGCATCACTGTAATAAGTGTTGTGAGCTCCCAAAATAATGTTTTTTCTTCACCAGAAACTGTAACGTAAATGCTGTAGGTGTAGGCGGTGATGATCGCGAGCGCGATAAGCGTCATCATACCAGGAAGACGAGCTTTTAGCTCTCGGTATGCAGATGTTAAGAAAATTGAACCACCGTAGAAAAAAATGATTGAGGCGAGGACGAGAGGAAGATAGGCTGAACCGGGGAAAAGTGGCGCTTGGTAATTTAGGGCATTCTGTACGACCTCGGCGTAGAACAGAACGGGAATAGAGAGAACGAAACTTACCCAAAAACGTGTTTTGAAAATATTTACGCTGTGCCCTTTGTGTTCTTCTCGTTCACCTTGTTTTTTCGCTTTCCCTGCAGGGATGAACTTCATGCCGCACTCGGGACAGAGCCCTTGGTGCTCTTCTCGTATTCTAGGATGCATTGGACAGGTGAATTGTTTTGATGTGGTGTTCATTTTTTCTTTGAAAGTTTATAGACTGATAGAATTTCCCTAATTGCCTTTGGCTTTTCTCCTGATGTTATCTGTTTGACAACATGCGTTGCTAAGTGATTTTCCAATATAATATCTTCAACGCCGGAGAGTGCTTGCTTAATTGCTGATGCCTGGGTGATAACGTCTACGCAGTACACCTCTTTTTCAATCATATTCTGCAGTCCACGAATTTGGCCTTCTACAATTTTTAGACGGCGAATCGCACGTATTTTTATGTTTTGATCCATTACTATTAATATACCCCCTAGGGGTATTTTGTGTCAATGCTTATTTAATAACTCTCTAATATTGGTTAAAAAAATCCCCGCTATGCGGGGATTTTTTATTTCCCTTGATGAACCACTCTTTGCGGGAAGGGGATTTCGATTTCTTCTTTATCGAATGCAATTTTGAGGCGTTTACGCAATTCACCGGCAACTGCCCATTGTTGAATAGGTTCAGTTTCACCAAGAATTTTGATTTCAATTGCTGAATCGGCAAAGTTGTTCACGCGTAGAAATTCTGGTGCTTTTTTAATCTTATCTTTCCACTCACTGTCTTCTGCTAATTCTTTTCCTACACGATTTACTACGGTAATAACTTTTTCGAGATCAGAGTCGTATGCAATGCCGAGATCAAGATTTACACGGGAAAAGTCCTTAGACATATTTGACGCCTTTTTGATCTCTCCATTCGGAACGGTGTGTACAACGCCATCAAGATCACGCAGAATGGTGCGGCGCAATGTTACGTCTTCAACAAGACCACACGTTCCATCAACACACGCGACATCGCCTACGCGGTATTGGTTTTCGAAAATAATAAACAATCCTGAGATGAGATCTCGGATGAGATACTGTCCACCGAATCCAAAGGCGAGGCCAATGATGCCCGCGCCTGCAATAAGCGGTGCGATATCAAAGCCAAATTCTGAAAGAATCGTGAGTCCAACAAAGACCCAAAGCAGTACGCCTACTGTTCCACTCATGATTCTAATTAACGTATCTTCGCGCTTTTTTTCTGCTTCCCTGGAGAGAAAACTATCCGGCGGGATAACTTTGCGGATAATGCGTTCGATGATTGTGTTTCCACACTTTTTAATGATAACTGCGACGATGAGAATGCCCACGATACGAGGTCCGTGCACCATGAGCCATGGCAAAAAATGTTCTCCGTACCATGTAGCTGAAATGTCTTTAATGTTGATAGCCTGTGCGAGTAACGATGATTCGTTCATGAAGTACTATACTATACGAAAAAAATGATTTGTAAACTATTCTCCTTTTACCTTCAGAAATGTATGCTTGCCTACCTGAAGATTAATTGCTTGATGAAGAGTAACTTCTTTTTTGGGATCTTTTTCTTTTTTCTCGTTTATCCGGACACCTCCTTGTTCAATAAGACGTCGTGCTTCGCTTTTGCTTCCCGCAAGTTTTGTTTCCACTAGTAAGTCAACAATATTCATAGATGATTTTTTAACCATCTTTACTGGAAGATTTGTCGGCTTCTTTTTCTTTGAGAATGTTTCGATAAATCCATCTCTTGCCTCTTCGGCTTTTCTCACTCCGTGATAGAGCGCAACAATTGATTGCGCAAGTTCGAGCTTTGCGTCACGAGGATCTTGTTTTAGTATCGTCGTAATTTCCTTTTCGGTTTTATCGGTGCAGAGAAGGAAATACTTTTTGACAAGCCCGTCATCAACCGACATAACCTTTCCAAACATATTATTAGGCTTATCGGTAAGGCCGATGTAGTTACCAAGGCTCTTGCTCATTTTTCGAACGCCGTCAGTTCCTTCCAGGAGTGGGGTTGTTACGATATTTTGCGCTCTCATTCCCTTCTTTTCCATCAAGCTTCTTCCTACTAATAAATTAAACAACTGGTCGGTTCCACCACACTCAATATCTGCTTTAATTACCACAGAATCGTATCCCTGCATGATTGGGTAGAGAAGTTCGTGCATGCGAATTGATTTATGTTCTTTTAGTCGTTTACTAAAATCGTCCCGCTCAATAATCTGATTAAAACTCACCATGCCAAGCAATTCAAAGAGCTTTGGCCCATAAAGCTTGCTTAACCATTGGCTGTTGTGCCTTGTCTCTGTTTTTTGAATATCAATAATTTTCCCCGCTTGTTTGAGGTAGTCTTTCATATTTTTCTTCACCTCTATTGGAGCAAGATGCGGGCGCGTTTTGTCTTTTCCAGACGGATCTCCAATGAGTGCTGTAAAATCTCCAATAATGAGAACGATTTTGTGTCCCAACTCTTGAAATTGTCGGAGCTTTCGCAAAACAACTGAGTGACCAATGTGTAAATCTGAACTCGTTGGATCGATGCCGAATTTTACGCGAAGCTGACGCCCTGCACTTAGTGCCTTTTGCAGGTCTTCTTTTACGATGACATCTTCCACGCCACGAGTGAGAATCTCATCGACTTTCTTCTTATCCGTTACTATTTTCATGTAGTTACTATAGCGAAAATTCTTTATCAATGCTAACAAAAACCCCCACGATTGGACGTGGAGGTTTTTTATCTCTTTCTTTTACTCCTTTCTATTCCTTCTTTTTACCACTTGCTTTTATTACCTGGTCGATTAACCCGTACACCTTTGCCTCTTCGGCGGACATATAAAAGTCACGGTCAGTGTCCTTTTCGATTTTCCCTAGGCTTTGACCTGTATGCTTTACCAAAACTCTATTCAACCGTTCTTTAATTTTTACAATCTGCCGGGCGGTGATTTCAATTTCAATTGCCTGTCCTTGCGCGCCACCCATTACTTGATGGAGAAGAATTTCTGCATTCGGAAGTGCCATTCTTTTTCCCTTTTCTCCAGCACCTAACAGTACCGCACCCATTGATGCTGCCATGCCAACACAAATCGTCGAAACGTCAGGTTTGATATATTGCATAGTGTCATAGATTGCGAGCCCTGCGGTTACCGATCCACCCGGTGTGTTGATGTACAGTTTGATTTCTTTCTTGGGATCTTCGTGCTCTAAAAACAATAGTTGAGCAATGACAAGATTTGCAATTTGGTCTGTTACTGGACCCCCTAGAAAAACAATGCGCTCTTTGAGGAGTCGGGAATAGATATCAAATGCCCGTTCGCCATAATGCGATTTCTCAATTACTGTCGGGATTAAATATTGATTTGTAATTTCGTTAGTTATTTTTTCCATGATTTTCTAAAAGCTCAAAAACCTTTCTGCTTTGAATAATGCTGTAACTATAGTCATAATACCTACGCTGGTCAACGTCTTTTTGAGCATCTACATTCATTTTTTTCAGCTCTTCTGCAATTTCTTCTGGTGTTGGTTCAAGGTTTTCTCGCTTCGCAATTTCGTGAATAATAAGATTGTTAATAACGTTCTTTTTTGCTTGCGGCTCAAGCGATTTTTGTAACTCTTCTTCGTTTTGTTTTTCCGGAGGAAGCATTTGCTTGAAATCGTTTATCATACTTTCTAATGTTCTCTGAATCATTCTTTCCGGAACATCAACTTCTGTCTTCTCCGCTATGTCTTCCAAGATTTTAATCCTTCTCTTGTCTTCTTCCTTCTTTTCTTTTTCCGCTCCAAGGCCTTCTTTTATGCTTGTTTTTACATCATCAATAGTTTTAAAATTTGGCCCGAGCGCAGCTGCAAATACGTCGTTTAATTCCGACAGACTTCTTTCAAAAACTCCTTTAATAGAAACCTTGAAGCCAAACTTCTTGTCACTTGTTTCCGATAATTCAAACTCAACATGATCATTTGCCCTATGCCCTACCAGCTGATCATCAAATCCTTTCATGAAGTGACTTTCGCCAATTACTATTTTGTCGCTTTTTGTGGATCCATCCTCAAGCAGTTTTCCGTTTACTGATGATTCAACATCAGCTTCGATGAGGTCTCCTCTTTTTGATTCTCGTTCGACACGCACAATTGCTGCTCGTGATTTTTGGAGCCATTCGAGTGTTTTTCCTATTTCTTCATCCGTTACGGTTACTTCTTTTTTTTCTTCGTTGTATTTCGAAGCAATTTTTTTATAATCAGGGAGTTTTATCTCCGGAAAGAGCATTAACTCCGCCCGATAAGAAAGACCCACTTCGCCTGTTGGCGATGCTTCTTTGATTTCAACTTTCGGCGTATCAATAACCGTCCATCCATGTTCTTCGGTTACCTTGCCTAAGCTTTCTTTAATTGCACTTTGTGTGGCGTGCTCAAATACTTTTTCGTGATCGATTGCTCTGTCTACCATTTCTTTTGGTGCCGTTCCTTTACGAAATCCTTTTATGGTTACTTCTTCCGCCGCGGATGCATATGCCGTATCCCAATACTCCTTAAACAGAGGTGCATCGATTGTTATTTCAGCTTCAACTTTTGAGCCAGGAAGTTTTTTAATGTTTGATTTCATGATGATGTGATAGCCTCTTATCTATTTGGCATATTGTACAATATAACCCTATTTTGCGCAACTCCTAGTGTACGCTATCATCGGGTTGTTGACACGTTTAGAACTTTGAAAACGTAAAAGGTGCGGTAGGATTTGGTTGTGTCGACCAAGACAAACCAATCACATAACCGCACCTTTTACATGCACAAGAATACC
>Ga0210057_1010152_pt1 | contig 10731 bp, 10 predicted proteins | sample CryGeyCG2114_010_2_FD_183968 | JGI IMG/M metagenome (GOLD analysis project Ga0210057, IMG submission 183968) | Groundwater microbial communities from aquifer - Crystal Geyser CG10_big_fil_rev_8/21/14_0.10 (SPAdes) (version 2) | ecosystem: Environmental > Aquatic > Deep subsurface > Groundwater ...
CTCGGGGTTAGTACGGAAAACAATCCAGACTTCTTCCCCTTCTATACAGAAACTTTTGGAGTGGACGATGCCCGCAGACTTCGCGAATTATCTGGTAGAAAATCTTTTGGGCTGAAGAAGGTTTTCTACGTATCACCACAACGTTTTACCCTTGAGGCTCAAAACGCTTTGCTCAAGACCTTGGAAGAACCTACAGCAGATACTCATATCTTCCTCTCTGTGCGCGAACGAGATTCTTTGATCCCAACTCTCCTTTCGCGTTTACAGGTAGTTTCGGTAGGTGCGAAAGATCTAGCTTTAGATTCTCAAGGTCGGACCTTGGTGGATTCTTTCCTTGGTATGTCTCTTGGTGAGCGCCTTGATTACGCCAAGAAGTTTGGTGACTCCGAGGCTAGTTTATCGGCCTTTCTTGATGGGTTGTTAATCTCCTTAAGGCAAAAGGGAGGAAGTTCAACGAAGCAACTAGGGGAAATTGCTAAATTTAGAAGTTTTTCTGATCTACCCAGCGCTTCGGCCCGACTAATTCTCGAACATTTAAGCTTTGTAGTATAATTAGAAAATGACATACGATTTCAGCGGGTTTAAAAAGGGAACAGAGACCACATTAGAGTGGTTGCGCAAGGAATACAGTGGTATCCGTACCGGTCGGGCAGCCCCAAGTATTCTTGATAGTGTGTCGGTTTCTGCCTATGGGTCCAAGGTTCCGATTAATCAGGTGGCGACTATCACTTTGGAAGGAGCCCAAAGTTTACGGATCACCCCTTGGGATAAAACCGTTTCTTCGGCCATTGATTCGGCTATCAGAGAATCTAATCTTGGTTTATCTGTATCCATAGACGACGGTGGTTTGAGAGTAAACTTCCCAGAATTATCGAGTGAGCGTCGTGCTCAATTGCAAAAGCTTGCTAAAGAGAAAATGGAGGAAGCTCGTGTCCGTCTTCGTGCCGAGAGAGAAAAGGTTGTTTCGGATGTGGACAAGAGAGAGAAGTCTGGAGAGCTAAGCGAAGACGATAAGTTTCGTATTAAAGCCGAATTACAAAAGTTGGTAGATGCAACCAATGCTCAAATAGTAGAAATAGGAGAGAAGAAAGAAAAAGAAATAAATCAATAATTCTAAGTGGCTTTAATCATCTTCATTGTTATATTAAGTATCTTAATTATTGTCCACGAGGTGGGGCATTTTGCGGTGGCCAGATTCTTTGGTATTCGGGTTGATGAGTTTGGTCTTGGTTATCCTCCTAAGGCCAAGAAACTTTTTTCTTGGCGGGGGACAGACTTCACTCTCAACTGGCTTCCCTTTGGTGGTTTTGTGAAAATATTTGGAGAAGATGGGGTGGATCAGGAGGAGCAGAATCTTTCTTCCGAAAATTCCTCGGATATCCCTACGGGACATGGCCAGAATTTTCTCCAAAAAGATTCTACTCCTCCTGCAGATAGCTTTGTGGCGAAGAACAGGGGTATCCAAGCATCTGTTTTGGTGGCGGGGGTGGTTATGAATTTTGTTTTTGCCTGGTTTCTAATCTCGCTTGGTTTTTTGATAGGCATGCCTTCTTCGGCCACAGAATCTTTCCCCATCGAGAATGCTCAAACAACTATTACGGCCGTTCTACCCAATTCCCCCGCTCAAATTGCCGGTTTAAAACCAGGTGATGTCATTATCTCTGCTAACCGTGGAGATATGTTGGCGGGCGAAACAGCCCGTGATGTGGCGAGCTTCATTGCAGAGGGGGAGGGCACTATGGTTTTCAGTATCTTGCGTGGTGGCGAAACAGAATCCGTCAGCATCAACCCAGAGTTTAATAATGATCTTGATAAACCGGTTATCGGTGTGGCTATGGATGAGATAGGTATTGCTAAGCTACCAGTACACAAGGCGGTTTGGCAGGGACTCAAGACGTCTGGAGAATTAACTATCTATACCGCCCAAGCTCTCTGGGGTCTTATTAGCGATGCTTTGCGTGGTAACCCTAGTTTGGCTGGTTTGGCTGGGCCTGTGGGCCTGGTTGGCATTGTGGGGGATGCCAGCACTCTTGGGTTTGCTTATCTCATTTCTCTCACTGCCCTTATTTCTATTAATCTTGTTTTGGTTAACCTGCTACCTTTCCCAGCCCTCGATGGTGGGAGACTCCTCTTTGTTCTTATAGAAAGTGTTAGTAGAAAAAAGATACCCCCCAAAATTGGGAATGTGTTAAATAATCTTGGGTTCCTAATCCTTATTCTGCTAATGGTCTTGGTCACTGTTCATGACATCCGTAATATTCTCTAGTTTTCCCTCCCTTTGTTTCAAGGGCGTTTTTTAGGTAGAATGTTGCCATGTTACAAAGCAGGGCTTTTACCAAGACGCGCAAAGAAGCACCAAAAGATGAGGTCGCTAAAAACGCCATTCTCCTTTCTCGCGCGGGGTTTATTCATAAAGAAATGGCAGGAGTTTATTCCCTCCTACCCTTCGGCCTTAAGGTTATCAAAAAACTAGAATCCATCATTCGAGAAGAAATGAATGCTATTGGTGGAGAAGAGATGAAGACCTCCATCTTCCAAAACAAAGAGGTCTGGGAAAAAACTAATCGTTGGGATGATGCTGTTGTCGAAAGCTGGTTTAAAACCAAGCTTAAGAATGGAACAGAGATAGGCCTTTCTTTCACCAACGAAGAAGCGTACGCGAATATCATGAGACAGTATGTTAATTCTTATAAAGATCTTCCCGCATATCCATATGATTTCAAAGATATTTTTCGCAACGAAGTAAGGAGTAAATCTGGGATTCTGCGAGGTCGAGAATTTTATTGGAAAGCTTTATATTCTTTCTCAAAAAATGAGCAGGAGCATATGGAATTCTATGAGAAGGCAAAAGAAGCTTATAGAAATATTTTTAATCGTGCTGGTATTGGCGAAACAACTTATCTGACCTTTGCTTCTGGTGGAACATTTTCTAAGTATTCTCACGAATTTCAGACTCTTACAGAATCAGGGGAAGACATTGTTTATCTTTCTAGAGATAAGAATTTAGCAGTTAACAAAGAGGTTTATACCGATGAGGTTTTGGGTGATCTAGATCTTGATAAGGATGATCTCATAGAAGAAAAGGCCATCGAAGTTGGTAATATCTTCACTCTAGGTACCCGTTTTTCTGAACCGCTTGGGCTTGTATATACAGATGAGGATGGGACAAAGAAGCCTGTTTTCATGGGTAGTTATGGCATTGGCTTGGGTCGTCTTATGGGGACTGTGGCAGAGGTACTCTCCGACGAGAATGGTCTTGTTTGGCCTAAAGAAATATCTCCTTTCGATATTCATCTTGTTTTAGTTGGAAAAAATGATTCGACCAGAGAGTTAGCTGATGAGATTTACAAAACCCTTGAGGCCGAAGGCATAGAGACCCTCTATGATGATAGAGATGTTCGTGCGGGAGAGAAGTTCGCTGATGCTGATCTTATGGGTATATCTACTCGAGTAATTGTAGGAGATAAGACCTCCGGAGGTATGCTTGAGGTTAAAGATCGGGCCACAGGAGAGACCAGAGAAGTAACACTAGAGCATCTCATAACAGAATTCAAGAAATGAGAAGATTTCCCGGTAGAGAAAGATTCAAACAGTGGCTAGCTCACGACGTGGGTATTGATCTTGGTACAGCCAACACCTTGGTCTATATGCGTGGCAGGGGGATTGTCATCAATGAACCCTCGGTAGTGGCGGTTAACCACAAGACTGGCCAAGTAGTAGCTGTAGGCGTAGATGCCAAGGCGATGCTCGGTAGAACGCCGAGTCATATCCATGCTATTAAACCTTTGGTTGATGGGGTGATTTCTGACTTTGAAACAACTGAAGAAATGATTAGCTATCTTTTGGGCAAAGCTACGGCCGGTTCTTCGAAACTCTTAGGCCCTCGAGTGGTAGTGGGCGTGCCCTCTGGTATCACCAATGTCGAGATACGGGCTGTTCGCGACGCTACTAAAAATGCCGGAGCAGGTGAAGTTTATATTGTTGAAGAACCCATGGCCGCTGCTATTGGTATGCGCCTGCCGGTTCACGAACCTATTGGTAGTATGGTTATAGATATTGGTGGAGGTACTACCGATATTGCAGTGATCTCTTTGGGTGGGGTGGTGAATTCCAAGAATCTTCGAGTGGCGGGTGACAAATTTAATGCTGACATTATTTCCTATATTCGTAACCAGTTTAAGATTCTTATTGGAGAGAAAACCGCCGAAACTATTAAAACCAGTATTGGTTCTGTGCTTCCCAACCATGCTCCGCTCGAGGCTCCTGTCAAAGGGCGTGATTTGGTTACCGGTTTACCAAAAGAAGTTATTCTTACAGATACGGACATTCGCGAAGCGCTGGCGCCCTCGATGGAGACCCTCATAGAAGCTACTAGAGAAGTGCTCGAGACAACGCCACCAGAAATTCTTTCTGATGTGATGCAGAGGGGAATGTATTTAGCAGGAGGGGGAGCTTTGGTCAGAGGTTTGCCAGAACTCCTAGAGCAAGAACTCAACATACCTGTTCATGTTGCTGCTGATCCCCTTACTGCAGTGGCTCGTGGAGCGGGTATTATTCTTGAGAACATTCATGCCTATAAAGATATTTTGATAGAAAATGAAGACGAATTACCCCCAAAGAAATAAAGCAGGGTTTACTAAGTGGCGCACGGCCATGGTGACTATTATTATTTTCGTCATTGTTTTTTATTTACTTTCGCTAGTAAAATTACCACTGATTTCTGTGGCCTCTCCCCTTTGGAAGGGGGAAAATAAAGCAACCTTGTCTCTAGCAAATGTTTTTTCATTTTTTAGCAGTAAGAGCTCTCTTGTTAGAGAAAACCAAGAGCTTAAACTGGCTCTTCAATCACGCGAAGCAGAGCGTCTTGCTTATGTCGGTTGGCAAGAGAGAGAAGCTGAGCTCCTGGGCCTTTTGGGTCGCAAGGGGGAAAACGAGGGGGTTATTGCCTCTGTCATAGCTCACCCACCCCAGAGCCCTTATGATGTGTTAATAGTCGATGCAGGGACTTCTAGTGGTGTTTTAGCAGGTCAGAGGGTGAGAATGCCCGAAGGACCGCTCCTTGGCACAATTGTTGAAGTATCTTCCAGTAATTCAAAGGTGGGATTATTCTCAAGTTCTGGCAATGAGACTAATGCCACCTTAGAAAGAAATAATGTCTCAGTGATTTTGGTGGGGGCGGGAGGTGGCATGTTTAACATTTCTTTGCCTAGGGACGTGGAGGTCGAACCGGGAGACCGAATCCTTTCGGCCGATATGAGTGCTAGTCTTCTGGCTGTGGTTGGAGACGTTTCTCTTAAACCAACAGACTCTTTTAAAGTTGTGAAAGCCAAGGGTCCAACCAACATTTTCAACACTAGATTTGTTTTAATTTCACAATAATGCTTCGAGTAATTACTGTTATTGTTTTGGTTTTGAGTATCGTACTTTTACCATACTGGCTTTATTTACCCGCTTTAGTAATCTCAATGGTTTATTTCCGTCTTTTTTGGGAGGGGATTGCTCTGGCTTTTCTTGTTGATGCTTTGTATGGATATGGAACTTGGTTTTCTCACTATCAGTTCTCTGTTTATGCTCTAATCATTTTTCTCATCCTTTTACCAATTAGGGATAATTTGAGATTCAATGCCTAGGCATTTTTTCCGAAAATTTAAAAAGTTTGCTAGTCGCAAGAGATACGACGACATTGATCCGGAGGATATCTTTTTAGACTCAACAAACTTACCCGGTTTTGATGAGTATTCTCTAGAAGGAAGGATAGAGAAGCCCATCGGAGAACAAACTTTTCTTTTTGTTAAAGTGTTTGTTTTGTTATTGGTACTTGGACTGGCGGTAAGGCTTTGGGCATTGGAGATACATCGAGGACAGCTCTATGCTCAAATATCAGAGAACAATCGTCTTGAGCACACCCTTATTTTTGCTAACAGGGGAGTGATATATGATCGCAACATGGTGGAGCTCGCAACGAACGCGGTGAAAAGTGGAGAGAATGATTTTGCCAGTCGTCTCTATACCGATATCGAAGGTATCTCGCATGTGGTTGGGTATCTCAAGTATCCGTCAAAAGATATTCATGGCAATTACTATGATGTCGAATATCACGGGCGTGATGGAGTTGAGAGGGTTTATGACGAACAACTATCTGGTCACAATGGTATCAAGTTGACGGAAACCGATGTGTTGGGGAAAGTTACTTCAGAGAGTGTTATAGATCCGCCCAGAGATGGTTTACCACTAGTTCTCTCCATTGATGCCAAAGTTACAGAAGTTATGTACCAGTCGATTGCTTCATTGGCCGAATCTAATGGGTTCGTAGGAGGAGCTGGGGCAATTGTAGATGTGGAGACGGGCGAGGTTCTGGCTCTCACTAGTTATCCGTCCTATGACAGCAATCTTCTTACATCTGGGGGTGATAATAGCGCCATAAACAGATTGCTAAACAATCCAGCCAAGCCTTTTTTGAACCGAGCCATTGGGGGCCTCTATGCTCCCGGCTCTATTGTGAAGCCGATTATCGCTCTGGGGGCTTTAAACGAAGGGATCATTTCTCCCAATAAAGAGATTTATTCTTCGGGGGCCATCAGTGTTCCTAATCCATACGACCCTTCGAAACCAACAATCTTTAAAGACTGGAAAGCGCATGGTTGGACTGCTATGAAAGAAGCCATCGCCGTTTCTTCGGATACTTATTTCTACGCTATTGGCGGTGGTTACGAAGATCAGAAAGGTCTTGGCATCAATAATATTGATAAGTATTTGCGCCTCTTTGGTATCGAGGATAAAACTGGCATTTCTCTTTTGGGTGAGATTAGTGGTGTTATCCCAACCCCAGAATGGAAGAGAAAAACCTTTGACGGTGATATTTGGCGTTTAGGTGACACCTATATTACTTCCATTGGCCAGTATGGTACGCAGATGACTCCGCTTGAAGCTGTTCGTTTTACTTCCGCTATTGCTAATAATGGCAAATTGCTTAAGTTGTCTATCCTTTCTCGAGGTCACTTAGAGGATGAAGTTGAAAATCCGGTTATAAGAATAATAGATTTAGTTTCTGGTAGTTGGGATATTGTGAAGGGTGGCATGAGAGAAGCGGTAACTTACGGAAGTGCCATGGGGCTTAATTTCCCCTATGTAGAAGTGGCCGCCAAGACTGGTACGGCCGAAGTTGGTTCTGCTAAGAAATATGTGAACTCTTGGATTATTGGTTTCTTCCCATACGATAAGCCTCGTTATGCTTTTGCGGTAGTTATGGAGAGGGGTCCTAGTACCAACAACGTTGGCGCTGCTTATATCATGAGCAAGGTCATCGACTGGATGCATATCTACGCCCCGGAGTATCTCCAATAAGCTTTTCAGTTTATTGGGTTGATTTTTGGTGGGTTTTCCTGTACTATTCTCCCAATAATTTTGTCCGCCGAAAGACATGAACCCTAACCAGGAATATCTAACGAAAGAGAAGTATAACGAGCTCCAGCAAGAGCTCGAACTTCTTAAGACAATTAAGCGCAAAGAAATCGCCGAGAGTTTAGAATATGCCAAGTCCCTTGGTGACCTTTCTGAAAATCAAGAATATCAAGAAGCCCGTGATGCTCAGGCAGTACTCGAAGATCGTATTAACCACCTCGAGAACGTTCTCAAGAAGGCCACCATTGTTGCCACCAACTCTTCTGGAAAGGTTTCTGTGGGTTCTACAGTTACGGTAGCAAAGGGTGGATCCTCAAGAACTTTCACCATTGTGGGTTCAGAAGAAGCCGATGCTACGCTCGGTAAAATTTCTATGAAATCTCCTCTTGGAGCGGCTGCTCTGGGCAAAGCGAAGGGGGAGTCGTTCTCATTCGAGACGCCAAGTGGTATAGTGTCTATGAAGGTTATAGACATTGACTAAGAATGGCTTCTATAGACGAAATCAGACAAACAAGGATAGATAAACTCGAATTTCTCATCGATAAGGGTATTAATCCTTACCCGGTATCGACAGATAGGAACTTATCTGTCGAAGAGGCTCGAAAAAATTTCAATAAACTTGAGACCTCTGGTGAAGAGGTTGTAATGGCGGGCAGAATCAAAACTCTTCGCGAGCAAGGTAAGATTGTTTTTGTAAATTTTGATGATGGTACTGGTCCCTACCAAGCTTTTCTTAAAAAAGGCGAGCCCACAATAGAGGAATCATTCAATTTGTTTTCGGAGGCTTTTGACATGGGAGACTTTGCCGAGTTTCGAGGCAAGATTTTTAAAACTAAGAGTGGAGAAGAAACTATAGAGGTTCGAGATTTGAAAATGTTGGCCAAGTCTCTACGTCCATTACCGGAGAAGTGGCACGGCCTTGAGGACGTAGAAACCAGATATCGAGAAAGAGAGTTAGATATCTTGTCTGACCAAGATGTTAGAGAAAGGTTTATAACTAGGTCCAAAATTGTTTCGGCCATGAGGCGCTATCTCGATGAGAGGGGGTTCCTAGAATTTGAAACTCCTGTTCTTCAAGAGACTCCGGGTGGTGCCAATGCCAGACCGTTTGTGACGCACCACAACGCTCTCGACATAGATCTCTATCTTCGCATTGCCACTGAGATTCATCTCAAGAGATTGATTGTAGCGGGCTATAACAAAGTTTACGAAATCGGACGGCTTTTCCGCAACGAAGGCATCGACCATGCACATAATCCAGAATTTACCAGTATGGAGATGTACTGGGCCTATACTAGCAAGGAGGAGTACTTATCTTTCCTCGAAGATCTTATCAAGTATATAGTCGAAGAAGCTATCAGTGGTCAAAAGGTAGTTTCCGGTGATAGAGAGATAGATTTCGGACAAGCGTGGCCAAGGAAGAGTTTCCGAGAAGCCGTTATCGAAGCTACTGGCATCGATATAGATGAACACAAAACAGTTGACAGTTTGAAGAAGGCTGTTTTCGACAAGAAGCTTAATGTTGATTTCTCAAGCGCTATTGGTCTCGGAGATCACTACGATCAACTCTTTAAGAAAACGACTAGAGTGGGTATCAAAGATCCAACTTGGATTACAGAGTACCCAGTAGAGTTAAAACCGCTTGCCAACAGAGTGCCAGAAGACAAGACCAAGAGTGCTTCCGCTCAACTTATCATCAATGGCGATGAGCTTATTAACGCATACTACTATGAACTCAATGATCCTCTAGATCAAAGGAGTCGATTTGAGGAACAAGAGAAGCTTCGCCAGGAGGGGAGTGAGGATGCACAACCTCTCGATGAACAATTCTTGAAGTCGCTTGAGTATGGTATGCCGCCAACAGCTGGAGTGGGCATTGGTATAGATCGTCTCGCCATGCTTCTCTCCAACACCGACAATATCAAAGAGGTGATTCTCTTCCCAACCCTCCGCCCCAAGAACTAAAATCTCAAAATAAATTAATCTAAATGATGTTAACATCTGTCGCGATCGCGAGGAATGTTAACGTTAGATTAGGTCACTTTCATTAGCGTGAAAGAATCTTACATATTTAAGTAAGTTTATCTCATCCAAATATTCAATAAATTCTTTTGGTAATTTTGGTCCAAACCAAACACTCTTTTGAATTTGTTCAAATCCGAATCCAATTAATTCAGATCTTAGCCAGTCTCTGTAGTTCTTAACTTTTTCAGGAATATCAAAAATTATAATTGTATTCCTCTCTTTAGGTGTCCGTCTACCTTTTTTCTTTGGAAAGAACTTCCTGATTCCTGAATTCCTTAATTCAAGAAATTCAGCACCCTCTCTGGTTATTGTCCATTTATTTTTAGGCTTTTTAAGTAGCCCCTTACTTTTCATTCTTGATAGGGTACTACGAAGACATCTATTAAATGATTCTTCGCTTTGGTCGGGCGACTTACCGTCATATAGAATATCGTATAGGATTCTGTACCCGCCAGGATAATTTGAAACTGTGTAGAGGACTCTTTGGACCAAACTCATATGCTTATGTACATTCTATCATTGTTAACATCTGTCGCGATCGCGAGGAACGTTAACAATTTTGTTAAGGTGGGTAATTAGCAAGGAATCGTTTATGAGCGGGTGGTGATTTCTTGCTGGAGCTTGGAGATGAGTTCCTCAACTCTAAGTTCTTGCTTATCGCCGTCTCGGCTCTCAAGAGTAACCTTCTCTTCACTTACCTCCTTGTCGCCTAGGACAAGAGCATAAGGAACTTTCTCAGTTTTAAAATTACGTATTTTCTTACCCAGACTTTCATTGCTGTCATCTAGTTCGACACGAATATTTTCTGCCTTTAGTTTTTCAAAAATATCTTGAGCATATTCAATATGCCCTTCGCCAATAGGTAGAATCTTAACTTGCACAGGTGAGAGCCAGAGAGGGAAGGCACCGGCGTATTTCTCTATCAAGAGGGCCATAATACGTTCTATCGCGCCAATAGATGATCGGTGTACCACAAGGGCTTGATGATCTTGCCCGTCCTCACCTTTGTAATTGAGTTCAAATCTAGCGGGCATACAGAAGTCGTATTGCACGGTGAAAGCAGTCTCTTCTTTGCCGTGAATATTCTTCATCTGGATATCAATCTTTGGGCCGTAGAAAGCGGCTTCACCTTCTGCTTCGACAAACTTAGCACCTCTTTTCTCCATCAGTTTACGGAGTAGTTCCTCACCTTTATCCCAAGCGGTATCGTTCTTATAATATTTTTCCTCATCTTTCCTATCTCCAAGTGAGAGTCTATAGCTATAATCATCTCCCATCTTAAGACCTAACACTTCCGTCACATAT
>Ga0210057_1010153_pt1 | contig 10730 bp, 10 predicted proteins | sample CryGeyCG2114_010_2_FD_183968 | JGI IMG/M metagenome (GOLD analysis project Ga0210057, IMG submission 183968) | Groundwater microbial communities from aquifer - Crystal Geyser CG10_big_fil_rev_8/21/14_0.10 (SPAdes) (version 2) | ecosystem: Environmental > Aquatic > Deep subsurface > Groundwater ...
CTGAACAACAACCGCCGCCTTGACCGCTTCATGGAGAAGCGGATGAGAACCTATCAGGGTTTCTGCTATACGGCTTTTATTAAGTTTTACCTCAAGAAATTAGCAAAATGAGTTTTGTAACCGTCTCGTAGTATTTAAACTAATATCTCACGGAATCTGCCCCAAATTTGTTCGTGGGATATGCTTCTCACTTCACCTGTCTCGCGGGTAACACCTTCATAGGCCGAGGTGCTTATCCGCGGGGCATTATATTGAACCTTAAAATATAACTACTCCCCAGAGTAGTGTAACAAGCGGATGAATAAAAACCATCCGTCTAATTCGTCCCCGAAATTATTTCGGGAAAATCGCAAAGCTCGTCACCGAGGGACAAACAAAATGGGAAACCAAGTAAGTTGGCGTTTGGCGGACTTGTCCATTTGTTTTGGACGGCTCGCGGCGGACAAGCGCCAAGCAACCAGAGTTTCCTTGGTGCGTTTGCCAAGGGAGAAGGACTAGTTAGCTGGTACGCCATGGCGTGCCAGCGCAGTAAAAAACTCATGCTCGCTCTAACAGCGCGCGCCCCGCAGCGCCTCAAAGATTGATGCGCGCAAAACTCAAAAGCGCGGGACGCGCGCTGAAATCCACCATGCAAGTCCGCGAAAGGACATGACATGAACAGCAACAATACGGACCGGCGCGACATTCGCGCTGGTCCGACCGCGATGACGAACCGGAAAGATCAAACTCCTGATCCACATGGCGCAGCGACCGCAAAGGCGAGGCAAACCTGATTCCGGCAAAGCCTATCCCCGGTAGCAAACTACCGGGACGACCCATAAGGATGGGTCTGAAGGGACAGAATTCGATTCTGCCCCTTCTTTTTTTATTTGTGAAATATATGGTAGAATAGAATTGCTATATTGCCAAATTGCTATGTTGTTTCTAGCAAATCCAGCATAATTAGAACACAACCATTTAGCAATGTGACAATTTAACAATGTATAAGCAAAATGATAAAAAAAATACTAACAATTTTAATTCTAGCAATGCTCTTCGGAAACCCGGCGCTTGCCGCCCAGTTCAACCCCAATAACATCATATCCGACGCCGAGCTGGAAGACTATGCTTCCCTTTCCCAGGATACCATCCAGCGCTTTTTGGAATCAAAGGGCTCGTTTTTGTCGCAATTTACCGAGGTTGTTGATGGGAAGCGCAAACCTGCTTCGCAAATTATTTTTGAAGAAGCTCAAATTTATGAAATCAATCCAAAAGTAATTTTGGCCATGCTGCAAAAAGAGCAATCCTTAATAACAGACCCCTCCCCTTCTCAAAATCAATTAGACTGGGCAACCGGGTTTGCGGTGTGCGATTCCTGCTCCAAGAGCGATCCCAGTTTGGCGCCTTTTAAGGGTTTTTACAACCAGGTTTCCGATTTCGCGGAAAAAATACGGGTAAATTATCTGCGCGACTTAAAAAGCCTTGGACAAACCATCACCGGCTGGGGCCCGGGTCGCGCCAAACAAACACTTGATGGATTTGAAATTACTCCATCTAACAACGCAACAGCAGTGCTTTATACGTATAATCCTTACCAAGGAGGAAGCAGAATTGGTGCGAATTTTAATTTTTGGAAAATTTGGAACCGCTACTTTGTCCGCAATTATCCGGATGGCACGCTTTTGCAAGAGCAAGGAGAGCCCGGCGTCTGGCTTCTGCAGAACGGCAAGCGCCGGCCGTTTAAGACGCGCGCGGCCATGTATTCCCGGTTCGATGCTTCGCGCATTATCCAAGTGAGCAAAAACGAGCTCGAAGCCTACGAAGTAGGCCCGTCAATACAATTTGCCAACTATTCTTTAATCAGATCGCCCAAAGGTACTGTCTATTTAATTGTTGACGACACTATTAGGGGCATAGCTTCACCGGAAGTATTTAGGACCATCGGCTTTAATCCGGAAGAAGTGGTTGATGTTACCGAGGAGGATCTGGCGCTATACACGGAAGGAGAAAAAATTACCCTGGCCAGCGCGTATCCGACAGGCGCGCTTTTGCAGGATGACAGCACTGGCGCCGTCTTTTATGTCCGCGACGGAAAGAGAGAAGGGATTATAGACCGCTCTATTTTGGATAATAATTTTAAGAATATAAAGCCCTCCCCCATCCACCCGGACGAGCTGAATAAATATCCCTACATTGGACGCCTAAAGCTTCAGGATGGTACAATTATAACCTCTCCCCAGGATAGCGCGGTTTACGTAATTTCAGCCGGAACGCGCCGGCCGGTTATCTCCGCCGAAGCATTTGAAAAGCTTGGCTACAAGTGGAGCGCGATTGTGGAAGTCCCGCAAAAAGTTGTTGATATGCATCTATTAGGCAAGCCGTTAGACTTAATAATTACATACGGCGATAAGGAGGTGCTCGGTGATAATAATATTGAAAATAACCAATAACCAAACATCAGACATCAAATAAACTTGAAAATGCGCAACTTTTTGCATTTGATGTTTGAAGTTTATTTGATGTTTGGCGCTTGATGTTTGGTGTTTAATCTATATGCTTACATACGTTGCCCATATGCCGCATTCTCCGGCTTTATTGCCCAAAATAAGCCGGGATAAGTTCAGGAGCTTCAAAAAAGCAGCTGCTTCGGTAGAAGAAATCGCTTCTGATTTGTATTGCCGGAATATTGACACAATTATAACCATAACCCCGCAAGGCGCGGGCCTTAAAGACGCGTTCGTGCTAAATAGCTCGCCCAAATACCGCTCTTATTTTGGGCATTTGGCTGATTTTGCAACAAAAAAAAATTTTGACGGCGACACAACTCTTGCTTATTATATTCGCGCCGAATTGTGCTCGCGTTTTCCCATAAAAAGCGCTACTCAGGAAAAACTTGACGGCGCGTCTTCGACTGCTATGATGCAAATTACCAAGAATAAGCAATACAAAATTCTTCCGTTGACGTATTCCCTAGACGAAACAATCAGGATATTTGAATTCGGAAAAAATCTGCGTGACGCCATCGAAAACGTGGCTAAAAAAATCGCCGTCATATCTCTGGGCGATATGGCTCGAACCAGTAAAAGAACGGCTTCTCAGGGCAAGGCATTGGATAAAATTTTAATAGACAAGCTTCATGGCGAAAATCCATCTTCTCTCGTTGACCATAAAATTTCTGAAATTGATTCGTTTCGTGTTTGTGGTTATCGGCCTTTGGCTCTCGTTTTAGGACTGCTTAATGGCATGAACTATAAAACAGATGTTTTAAATTACGAACAAAGGCTGGGTGTGGGAATGATGGTCGCGAGATTCGCTTTTTAAAGTTTATCATGATAGCAAAAATAGCCCCTCTTATCAAGCTGCCTTCGACAACCGACGTATTTGACTACTTTGTGCCGGATGAGATGGCGGAAAAAATAAAACTAGGGCACCTAGTAACAATACCCTGGAGATTAAAAAAAATCACTGGGGTCGTTTTAAATTTGGAGAAATCACCCTCCGATAGCCACCATTCCTCCCCCACGGCCTTTCCTCGGCAAGGCGGAGGAGTTTTTGTTAAAAAATTCCGCGCCCGCCCGATTACAAATATTTTAGACGAAAATCCGGTGCTGACAAAAGCGCAGCTTAAGCTGATAAAAAAATTCAGCAAATATTATTTTGTCTCTTCCGGCTCGGCCGCGAGATTAATAACTCCGGACAAGCCTAAAAGAATTATAAAGCCAAAACCCAAACCTCTCAACCCTTCAGCCTCTCAGCTTGAATTCAAAATATCAAAAACCCAGCTTGCCAAACTTCAAGAAGCTGCATCTAACCTAGCCGACAAAACACATCATATCCAAATCAACGACATCTCGTCGTTTGTCTGGCTTATTCTGCGCCTGGCCAAGGGCTCCGGCGCGCAGACACTTGTTTTGTTCCCCGCTATTGATCTTATTGAATCCTTGGCTCCGACTGTACACAAAAAGTATTCAGACGATTTAGCCATAATCCACAGCAATCTTTCCTTGGGAAAATACTGGTCAGAGTACCAAAAAATACTTTCCGGCCGGGCAAAAATAATTTTTTCCACCCGGCAGGGCGTGTTTCTGCCGATGCAGGAAAAAAGCCGGATAATATTTTTTGAATCAACCAGCCAGGATTTTAAGCAGTACGACCAGCACCCGAAGTACGACGCGCGCATAGTGGCCGAATGGCTTTCGCGCAGCGCGGAAGCAAGCGTCTTTTATTGCTCGGCTTCGCCCAACATGTTTTATCGTCATCCTGAACAAAATGACGATTTATTTTTGCCTTCCGCCACAATTACCTCCCTTGCTGTTAAACTCGTGGACATGAAGCAAGAAATGCACAAGCGCGACTTCTCAATTATTTCGGACAGCGCGCTCGACGAAATTAATGAAGCAGTATCAGCCGGCAAAAAGGTTTTAATAATGTCCTTGCGTCAGGATTCCGATGAAGGTGTTTCTGTTTCTAAAATAAAAGAGACCTTGACCAATAGCTTAAAAAATTGTAAATTGTCTATATACTCTGATAAAACAAGTTTAAATGATTTTGATGTACTAATTACAACCGCTTATCCCATAGAGACCCTAAAATTGAATTCTAAGGCGCGTAATTTTGAAATGGCGGTATTTAGCTCCATTGAGCCTCTGCTGGCTCTCCCGGACTTTAGAGCGAGCGAGCGAACATTAAATCGCTTATATTACTGGAAAATGATGTGTCAAGAATTGGGCATTAAAAAAATTATTCTTCAGTCTTATTCTCCGGAAAATCTGGCAATCAGAGCTTTTGCGTACGGCGAATTAGATAGCTATAAAAAATCCGAATTAGAAAATCGAAAGCAGCTCCTATATCCACCGTTCAGCCAGTTGATAAAGATTTCGTATAAAGCTCCAAAAGGCGCGCCATCAAAATTCTTATCCGCCCCAGACGGGCCAAGCTACTGGGACGCAAATACCGTAAAAGAAAAACTCGCAGAATCTCTTGGAACCAATGTCCGCATACTTGGTCCCTTTAAAGATAAAAAAGAGCAAGAATCATTGTTGTTAAAAATAACTACTGATGTCGACCTCTCCGCTATCCGCTCGCTTCCTTTTGGTTGGAGAATAGATAGAGATCCGGAGAACGTTCTCTAGAGCCTATCTCAAAAATAGCTATGAAACTGCCATTAATCCTATATCCCGAACCATCACTTCGAATAGCATCAACCAAAATCGATGACTTTTTAGGTGTACAAAATTTGTGTACGGATATGATTGATACCATGGAGGCGGAAAAAGGCATCGGATTAGCGGCTGTGCAGATAGGAAAAAATATCCGCGCGGCAATTATCAACCGCGACGCGGACAAATCCCTCAAAGAACATCTGGTAATTATCAACCCCAAAATATTTTCCGCGTCAAAAGAGATAGACGAAGACACCGAAGGCTGCCTTTCCATTCCCGGCGTGGAAGTTCCAGTCAAACGCCACCGCAAGATAAAAGTCCGCTACACGGATATGAACGGAGAGGAGCATAAAATAAAAGCGGTTAACCTTTTTGCTAGAGTTCTCCAGCATGAGATTGACCACTTGGATGGAATTTTGATTTTGGATAGAACATCCTAAAATCTTTAGAACAAATATATCGCATCTAGGAATGAATAAGAAGCCCCAAATAGTATTCTTCGGAACCCCGGACTTCGCGGTTCCAACTCTAAAGGCGTTAATCAACGCTTCTTTTTGCGATGTAAAAATGGTGGTAACTCAACCGGATAAGCCAGTGGGCCGGCATCATTCTAAATTAGCGGCTAGTCCGGTAAAACGAGCTGCTCAAGAGAATGGCCTACTGATAATTGACGAGATCCTTCGACTCCGCTCCCAGATGAGTACGTCTGGTCGCTCCGCTCAGGATGACGCGTTGTTAGGCGTGCTAGTTGCTTACGGCAATATTATTCCTAAAAAACTAATTGACTCATTTCCGCTGGGCATATTAAACATCCATCCTTCACTTTTACCCGAATACAGAGGCTCATCCCCTATCCAAGCCGCAATTTTGAATCAAGACAAAAAAACTGGGGTTACTATTATGAAGCTGGACAACAAGATGGACCATGGCCCGATTGTGGCGCAGGAGGCGGTATCGCTGCAAAATAATGACAGCATGACAGCTGGCGAACTGCATGACAAGCTGGCTATAGTCGGCGCTGATCTTTTAATCAAAATTTTACCGGACTATATTGCCGGAAAAATTAAGCCTAAGGCGCAGGATGAATCCAAGGCAACCTATACTAAAAAACTAACCAAGAAAGACGGCCAAATCAAACTGAATCCAACGGCTAAGTCGCCTGCCTGCTGGAGTGGCGGAATTGGGCCGTTAGTTCGCGCCATGAACCCTTGGCCCGGCGCCTGGACAACTTATAAAGGCAAAAAGCTGATTATCTGGTCAACTACAAAAGAGGGTGAGCCTATTGAAGTCCAGCTCGAAGGTAAAAAAAGAATGCCGTATGGGGCATTCCTAAAGGGGCATCCAGATTTTTCTATAAAAAATATTGCCTAATTATCCAATACCGGCATGATTTTCTACCTGCTTTAGGCGTCTCTCGTGGTTATTAATTTTTTCGTCTACTTGATCATGCCTGTGAGCATGGGCGGATTGTTCTTCCCTCATTGCTTTGACCTCGTGCATGACCCCATCAACGGCTGTAAGAATTTGGTCTTTAAAACTATGCAGATCATCTTTTCTGGCAAAGTCTCTCAAGTCGTCTTTTGTAGCAAATAACCTCAAATCATCCTTAGTGGCGAAGTTTTTTGAGTCAACCTTGGTAATAAATGTCTTAGACGCAAAATCAACAAATTCATGAAAATCACGAATAGTTACCGGTCTGTCTAAGTCTTTTTTATCAAACATATAGTTATTTATACTATAACCTGTCTCAAAAATAATCTAGGTTATAATAATATTATATCATGTATTAAATAATTTACAAAATCTTAATCACCGATTCTTTTTAGTTACATTAAAGCCTAAATATTTGCCTAGCGCCAGCCTTGTTTGCGCTTCGATAGCCGGAAAAGAACCAAATACAATCATATTAATCGGGAATAACACCCATTGCAGCAGCATATAAAAATACCGGTGCTTGGAGCTTCCCTTGGGGCAAGGCGGCAAAAAAATAACCGATAATATTGCCGTGGCAAACAAGCCGATCATGGCGCTGGTTAAAAGCCATTGCAGGACAATAGGCGCGTTCTGCGCTATAACGGTTGACTGCGTCGCCCTATCCGCGAATATCAAAGGCAGGCGCCCGAGAATGATAATAAGAATTGGCGCCGTTGCCCAGGAATACATGCCTTCGGTAATATTAAAAAAGTACTTAGATTTCTTAAAAAAGGAAATTTTTTTATTGCCCCAAAAATGCCATACCATGTAAGGAAAATGCTCAATCCCCCAGGCCCAGCGCCGCTGTTGGATGTAGAGCGCCTTTAGGCTCCCCCAAAAAGACCCGGTCTCCACCGTATCCATCGAAACTGGCACATACATTGGGGTGACGGTGTAGTTCCCGTTGTAATGAATAAAGCACTGCAAAAATATGCGTGAATCTTCCGTAACCAAATCCGGCTCCCAGAATCCTATTTCAACTAAAGTTTTCCAGCTCATTGAGTGCGAAGAAAAAGTAAACAAACGATCAGGACGGGAAAGATCGGTTAAAAGCCAAAATGTTGTTCCATTTGATATAGTGCGAGTAAAAGGGTTGGACTGCCAAATATTATTATTGAACAAAGCCACCGGCTGATAGCTGGTGTGGTGCGGCTTTGGATGCGTTAAAAACTTATATGTTAAATGAGCGAAATATTCTTTATGGACAATAGTATCGATATCAAAAGCAGATACAATAATCCTATCGTATGAAATTCCTAGCTCATCGATCTTTTTTTGCGCTTGCTTGGCCGCCCATACGTCGTTTGAGCCTTTGCCTGGCTGTTCATTGGGTAAATCTTTAGGATGCACGGAAACCCAGAATTTAAAAAATTTATCCCCGTATTTTTCCCGAAGCTTTTCCGCGATTATTAGCCCGTTTTCCTTGTCCCGCTCCTCTATGCCAATAGCTACCATCATTTTTTTTGTGGGATAATTGCTGTTAACCAGCCCTTGGAACGTGGTATCAAGCACCGCGAACGGCTCTTTGTACGTAGGCAGAAATATTAAATGGTAAATATCTTGCCAATGGGATTTGGCTTCATCATGCGAAATCCTGTCTTCGCTTTTTAGTTTTTCCAGCCAATCTATTCTAGTATCTTTTCTAAATTGACGATACGAATGAAAAAGATAAACAAGCCAATAAATCGCCTTAATAAGCCAGTACAAATCAAATAAAATTATTATATATATAGCAACAAGAGGCTGATATATAGAAAGAGCAACCGAACCAATCAAAGTACCCCAGACCAAAATGGCTGGGATTGTCTCTAAAAATCTATAAATTGGATTGGAGGAAAGTCTTGGCATTTTATTCCAACTTCGCGAGCATGCCCATCTTTTTTACATGGTTGAACATGCGCCCAAAGAACCAAGCGCATAAAACCAAATAGACAATATTAAGGCCAAAAGACCACAACAGGCTTTGTACCGGAATTGAGCCGGTCGCCAGCACGCTGCGCATGCCTTCAAAAACATGGGTAATGGGAATCAATTGCGCCACTTTTTGCAGAATCGGCGGCAGAATGCTCAATGGATAAAACACCGCCACAATCGGCTGAATTAAAAATGATAAAGAGAACGCGATAATTTGCGCGTCCGTGCCAAAACGGAATATTATTCCGGTAACGAACAACCCGACCGACCAGCCGAAAATCAGAAGCAAAGCAATGAACGGCAGCAGACTGAACCCAAGAACAAAAATATTAAAAGCGTACATTATAGCCGCCATGCTCGCCATAATTACAATGGTTATTCCAACCTTCATTAGACCGATTACAATAGAGGCGATTACAAACTCCGCGTTAGTCAAAGGGCTGACGTACAGATTAACGATACTTCGGCTCCAAATATCCTGCAGATACGATATGGCCAAATCCTGCTGGGAGCGCTGGAACAGCATCCACAGTATTATTCCGCCCAAAAAAAATGCAGCCACCACAGTGCCGGCATTTGGATCCTGCTTCTGCAAAAACTGGGTGACAAACCCCCAAAAAGCGATAGTTATTACCGGCCAATATATAACATCCATCCATCGCGGCACGGACCGCTTCCAAAAATACAGATGGTGCAATATAATGGCGTTTATTCTGTGCAGTTTCATAAATTTCCCCGGGTTAATTATTGCTCTCTAGCTATCTTCAAAAACACGTCTTCCAAATCCGGCTCATCAATGTGGATATCTTTTATCTTATAATTAGCGTTATACATCTCCTGCAGAAGAACCGGGATGGCCTCATCAGCGGTTGTGATATCCAAAGTATTGTCTTTTAATTCGGATTTAATCCGGCGCTCTTTAAGAAATTCTTTAATATTTTTAGGTGTTTCTTTGAACTGAACGCGTAATAAATGATCCGGAATAATTTGCGTAAGCTTTTGCGGCGAATCATTAGCAACAATCTTTCCGTGCGAAAGGAATATCACGCGGTCGCACATTTCTTCGATTTCCGCCATATTGTGCGAAGTATAAAGCATGGTTAAATTGCGCGTACGCCTAACTTCTTTTAAAATTTCGCGCATCTTGCCGGCAATATCCGGGTCTAGGCTGGAAGTAGGCTCATCTAGCAAAAGAAGCTCTGGATCGTTTAGCAGGGCTTTTATGACCATAATGCGAGTTAATTGTCCGCTGGATAATGTGACCGCCTTCTTGTCTCGCAAATCAGCAGCTTCAAATTCTTTAAGAAGCTTATCTATTTTATTATAATTTTTCACTCCGTACAGTTTCGCGAACACTTTTAAATTCTCCCACACGCTCAAGGCGCCAAATAGATGCACATACGCGGAAGTAAAGTTCATTTTCTGCAGAACTTGCTCCCGATTCTTAAACGCGTCCATGCCAAATATATTTATACTGCCGGAATCCGGCGTAATAATCTGCAAAAGTATCTGGATGGTGGTGGTTTTTCCAGCCCCATTCGGACCCAAAAAGCCGAGGATTTCTCCCCTGCCTATATCAAAAGAAATGCCCTTAAGGGCCTTGAATTGTTTGTACGATTTCTCTAAATTTGCAACCTCTAAAACATTCATAAAAAACGATACTAATAATACGAATTGCATGCGAATGATACGAAATAGGTACCACAAGACACTAATACAGACTAGCTGTTATCCTTGTCATAGTCAATATTTATAATTCGTTTTGGTTTTAAATAGGTGCTTCTAAAATTAATAATCATTCCCAATTTTATATTCGCGGATTTTAAGTACCTTTGCATTTGGACATAATCCTCTTTAGTAATAAATTTCTTTGCTTTTATATCGACTATAATCTTTCCCTCAATAAGAAAATCCACCCTGTTTCCCTTAGGTGAATTTTCTCTTGCTTTTCTTAAATTAAATTCTCGATCAAAATCTAACCCAGACTCTAACAGTAATTCGTGCAATCTATCGGAATATTGAATTTCTCTGCAAAAACGACCCAGCTCGTGATGTATTTGAAAACACAATCCTGTAACTTTATATGATAATTCGGGGTGTAGTATTTCTATATTCATTCTACTATTATACCCTTCGTATCATTCGCATGCAATTCGTATTATTGGTATCGTCGTATATTAATATTATTTACTGGTGACATTC
>Ga0210057_1010156_pt1 | contig 10729 bp, 9 predicted proteins | sample CryGeyCG2114_010_2_FD_183968 | JGI IMG/M metagenome (GOLD analysis project Ga0210057, IMG submission 183968) | Groundwater microbial communities from aquifer - Crystal Geyser CG10_big_fil_rev_8/21/14_0.10 (SPAdes) (version 2) | ecosystem: Environmental > Aquatic > Deep subsurface > Groundwater ...
TTTCCCCCTATTTTCCCCGGTTAGTCGTTAGCGAAAACCGGGTCGCGATATTTTTTAAACCGAAAAGACCTTTGAAACGTAATAGAAAAATAGACTTGACACCATTTTTCCTGGTGCGGGAGTTCCCGCCCAGAATCTTCTGGGCGAGGCTCGCCCCCTTCGGGGGCGGCTGCCGAGCGTCAGCGAGGAAGGTTCTTACAGCAATACTAAATTTTTACTTCCACCCTTGGCCGACAACCCGCCAAACAACTTGTTCTTGCGGTACTTGTATGGACCCTTGGGGTGTTTGTTGAACAGTGTTTATCTGTTGGCGACGATATTCTAAAGAAAGTTCAAAAAAATTAGATAATTGGCTGCTTTCAATAAAAGCAATCTTGTAATCTTTTCTGGCCTGAGAAACATTTATTCCTAATTCATTCTCTGGATTCCATATTTTGCCAAGTTCCATTTCTTTGGCGTATTCTTCGTAAAGCTCGGTCATTGTTTTTGCCAGCGCTTCGTCGGCATAAACGACATTTTTTAATCCCAAATCTTCTTTTGCTTCTTTTCTGCCAATAAAATATTGGTGCGAATAAAGTTTTTCCGTAAAGTAATCAACTATCTTATCAATTTCTTCTTCTCTAATAGGGTTTTTATGGCTTTTTAGAAGCCTTTTCGCCAGGACACGAATAAGATTATGGATACGATTAACATTTCCGAGGGCGAGAGGATGAATTTGAGGATTAGATTCTGTAAATTTAATAAATGCTTTGGTTAAATCTTCATCATTTTTAATACCGAACTTGTTTTTAATCAAATCAAAATAAGCCATCACATCTTCAACTGAAATAGGGATTTTGTTTTGAGGATTTTGAGGGTCCTGCGGGTTGAAAACATTGGCGGTTGAAGGGTCAATCGGTGAAAGCTCTGAAAGGTCGCTCATTACAATTTCATCAGCTCCCAAAGCAATCATTGTCGCGGCACTGTGGGCTTTATACGGTAAAAGAACTGAAAACTTATCGCAGTATTCGCGAATCATTGAAACCAACCGCCAGGGCACCATTGTGTCTCCGCCTGTGCTATACAAAAATAAATCAATATTGTTGGTTTTGCCGATTGTCCGAAGTTGCTTGCTGATAACCGGAATAATGTCCATTGCCACCCTCGCATTAACCGGCCCCGGCCTATCGCTGGTTAAATAGGTAACTACCCTTGAATTTCTTAATTGCTCTATTTGTCGTATAAGAGATTTTTTGTCCATAATAGTGTTATTTTATCATATTTTTAAAAATTTTTCTAAATCGGTTTGCTTGGCTCGTTAGCGGTGAATCCTATTGTCGAGTCAACTTCTGGAAATGTTTAATTCGAATGGAAATGTTTAATTCGAAGTATTAAACACTGTTATTTTACTGCTTAAGTGCGAGTTAGTTTTTTTAAAAAGAAACTGGCAGTTGACAAAATGATTTTAAAGCCGCAATGTAAAAATAGTATATCCGGCCGAAGTCTTAGTAGGAGGTTAGAAGATGTTAGAACCACAGACCTTTGTGATTCGTTTGCTGAAGAAACGCCATGAAAGGGGAAGGGTAGTTGCCGTTGTTGGCACGCCGCATGGCGGCAAAAAAGGGTTCAGTACTCAAGCCGAACTCAATAAGTATGTCGCCACGCTCGCGAGACGCGGTTATGTGGTCACGGTTGATAAACGCGTTTCGGCACTCTTTGCCAATGCGGCCCGGTCAAATGCGGCATAAGGCATATGTACAAATCTACAGCAGGCTTTTGCCGCCAAGGCCCTGTTTTTATGATAAAATAGGGCCTGTCTTTTTTAGATAGAAAAATAATGACGGCCGCTTCAGTGGACTGTTAAGCTTAGTGTCTTCGTCGCTATTATTTACAGCGAGCCGAAGGCTCTGAGGAGCGGTAGCGACGAAGAGCTGCCGGGCTAGGATTACGTCCCTGTCGTCCTGAGCGTGTCGAAGGACTCCCTACAAACCCTCGGTTTTTAGTATTTTCCAACTCGGGAAGGTATCAGCCCTCCCCGACCCCCTCCGTAAGGTTCGAATCTCTACTCCCGTTCATACAGAAATGAAATTCATCATCTACAGATGAAAAATTTCCTTTGCTGCCGGGCTAGGATTCGAACCTAGAATAGGCAGGTCCAAAACCTGCAGTCCTACCGTTAGACGACCCGGCAATTTTAATCTTTAAACACAAAATTTCTTAAGAATTTTCTTCCAGCCGCCGATTTCATATACTTTTCTCGCTTTCGTGCTTCGTTTAAATTAGCAACGTCTTCGGTATAAACCACTTTTCACGGTAAATATCTTTTTGTGTAAGTAGTTCTTCCGGAGTTGTGTTTATTTAGTCTTCGTTCTAAATCAACGGTTATTCCGACATAACTTTTTTCGGCGAGCAGGCTTTTCAATACATATAACTTATACATCGTGTCCTACCCGCCTCGCCCGACTCGTCGTCAGGCGAGTCGAGGCGGGCCGTTAGACGACCCGGCAATGAGACTAATTGTGGCTGCAAAATTCGGCAATTACAAGTTCCAAGGGCAAGGGCGGAATCGAGGCATAGCGCATTTTATTTTCAGCATCAATTAGAAGGCCGAGCAGTTCCCGCAGGTCTTCCATTTTAAACTTTTCCGCCTGTTTGGCAAGAGTTTGAAATTCCTCTCTGGTCAGGCCGGTCGCCAATGATTTTTCATACTCCCCTATCTCGGTCATTTTCAGGACCAAAGCGTGGCGCAAATAATTAATCAAAGCTTTGGCAAATTCGTTGATATCTGTCCCCTTTTCAATAATTTCGCCGAGAAAACGCACGGCTTCGCCAGCTTTTTTGTCGGTTAAAAAATCAACAAACTGGCTGATGATTTGGATTTCCACCAGACCTAAAAGATTCTTAATGTCTGCGCTAGTAATCTCTGCGGTTTTCCCGGAAACGCCGGCAAAGGTTAATACCTGATTGAGCAAACTTTCGGCATCGCGGATTGAACCATCGGCATTAAGGGCAATCAGTTCTAAGGCGGACTTGTCAACGCTTGCTTTTTCGTTTTTAACAATGATTTCCAAGCGCCTGATTATTTCCGGCACAGTCAATTTACGGAAATCAAAACGCTGGCAGCGGGAAATAATCGTGGGAATCATCTTGTGGATTTCGGTAGTCGCCAAAATAAAAACCGCGTGGCTGGGCGGCTCTTCCAAGGTCTTGAGCAGAGCGTTGGCCGCGTCTTTGGAAAGCTGGTGCGCTTCGTCTAAGATATAGACCTTGTATTTAAGCCGGCTGGGCGCAAAACGCACGGCTTGGCGCAATTCTTTAATATCTTCGATGCCGCGGTTGGAGGCGGCGTCAATCTCAATTATGTCCATTGACCGGCCTTCCATAATCTCCAAACAGAAAGAACACTTGTTGCACGGCTCAAAACTGGTTTTATCTTCGCAGTTAATTGCTTTCGCCAAAAGCCGGGCAATCGTCGTTTTTCCGCTGCCGCGTGGACCGCAAAACAAATAAGCGTGGGAAATCATTCCCCTAGAAAGCGCGTTTGTCAGAGTACGCACTACATGTTCCTGACCGATTACTTCGCTGAATCTTTGAGGACGATATTTTCTATACAATACTAAAGCCATATATAAAAAGAAAATACAGGGTCCCGTCGAAGACGGGAATCATATTTTCTATACAATACTAAAGCCATATATAAAAAGAAAATACAGGGTCCCGTCGAAGACGGGAATCATATTTACAGTATAAAACCAGAGACATAAAAAATTAAATCTCAAATTCTAAGTTCCAATTTCCAATCCTTCGACAAGCAGTTCGGCCCTGAGCCGAGTCGAACGGGCCAAATTCTAATTTTCAAAGAAGTTTTGATATTTTACCTACCCTTTCGAAGCCAGAATGTAATGAAGGCGAAGGAGGAAGTTTTAGATTTGTTTCGGATTTGGGATTTGGGTATTGGAATTTGTTTGTAATTTGAGACTTGTGATTTGGAATTTATATTCGCGGCTGAAAAATTATGCCCCATTTAGTAAAAACTCCGCCTATCTCTTAACTGTGAACACCAAAAGTTTGTAGCCAACAAAGTTCCAGGTCATTCCGGCAATGGCGGCCAAGGCGGCGCCGATATTGGCCCAGACTTTTTGATTAAGCCCGAATTGCGGACCAACTATGTTCACTATCAAGGTCGCCACACCCACATTAATCGCAAAGCCGGCCAGACTGATGCCGAGAAAACGGCCGATTTCTTCAACACCGGTTTTTTCTTTATGCTGAAAAGTCCAAAACTTGTTCCAGAAGTAGGAATTGGTCACGGCCACCGCAAAAGAAATCGCCTTAAAAACGGAAAAGAAAAAGCCGGTCGCGATCCCGAAAATAAGAATCAAAAGGTTCAGGATTCCCATATCTATCAGGGTGTTCAGGCCGCCGACCAGAATAAATTTCGCCATCTGATAAAGGAGCGGAAATTTTTTCGCCAGAAAATAAGCGGCTGAAAGGCCAGCCAAACAAAGCAAAGGAAAAACAATTGGCAAAAGCCACCAGAAAGGAATTGCCAGCTTCAGGTTTTGAATAATAATGACAATGAACCAGGAACAAAGCTCCCCGATTGCTAAAGACGAAAAAATGTCTTTCTTGGGCATATTGAATTATATTAACACGGCTTAGGGTAAAACAAAAGAAACGCTGATTTCAGAGCACCGAGCACATAATGCGTTATGTGCTTCGGTGCTCGACCGAGCACAAAATTTTTGTGCTCTGGTACGCGGATAAGATTCGCTTCCGGAAAAAATGGATAGGCAAAGGTCTTTTTTAATCGCGAATCTACGCGGATAAACGCGGATGTTAATGAATTTTGAATTCCAAATAAAAAATGATAAGCTAAAATTATGATTTATTTATATAATACGGCGACGAGAAAAAAGGAAAAATTCAAGCCGCTCAAGCCAAAAAAGGTGGGGATCTATTCCTGCGGCCCGACGGTCTACTGGAACCAGCACATCGGCAATATGTATGCCTATCTGCAATGGGATTTTCTGGTACGAACCCTGCGCTATCTCGGCTATAAAGTTAAGTGGGTGATGAATATCACCGATGTCGGCCACCTTACCGGCGATAACTTAGGCGATGCCGATTCGGGCGAAGACAAAATGGAAAAAGGCGCGCGCCGTGAAGAGCTGTCTGTTTGGGAAATCGCGGGAAAATACATCAAACAGTTTTTGGAAAGCATGGACTTATTAAATATCGCCCGGCCGGATGTTTTGTGCCGCGCCACCGAGCATATCCCGGAACAGATAAACCTGATTAAAAAAATTGAGAAAAACGGCTTTGCTTATAAAACCAAAACTGGTTTGGTTTTTAATACCACTAAGTTTCGCGATTACGCCAAGTTCGGCCGCCTGAACCTGAAAAAACAGTTTAGCGGCAGCCGGGTGGAAATTGATCCGGAAAAAAAGAAACCGTGGGATTTTTTGCTCTGGGTTACTAATCAGCCCAACCATATAATGCAGTGGGACAGCCCCTGGGGCAGAGGTTTTCCCGGCTGGCATATCGAGTGCACGGCAATGTCAACCAAATATCTGGGCAAACGCTTTGATATTCATACCGGCGGAGTTGAGCATGTTCTTGTCCACCATACCAATGAAATTGCCCAAGCATACGGCGCTTTTGGCAAAAAAACCGCCACTTACTGGCTCCATAACGGCTGGATGCTTTTAACCGGGAAAAAAATCAGCAAAAGCTTAGGAAATATCGTTTTGGTCAGCGACTTGATTAATAAGGGTTTTAACCCCTTGAGTCTGCGTTATTTGGCTTTAACCTCTCATTACCGCCGCGGCCTGAATTTCACCTGGGAAAGTTTAAACGCGGCGCGAAATGCTCTCAACAGTCTATACCAAAGAATGCCGGAACTGAAAAAAGCGAGCGCTAGTCCGAAAAAGAAACAGCATAAGGGTCTTATCGGGATTTATCAGAATAAATTTATTGAATTAATCACTAACGACCTGAATCTGCCCAAAGCGCTGGCTTTAGCGTGGAAAATACTGAAAGATGAAAAACTGGCCGATAATGAGAAATATAAACTGTTGATTGAGTTTGATAAAGTCTTCGGTTTGAATTTGGCCGAAGCAGAAACGCCAAAATTAATAATACCCAAAGGAATTGAAAAACTGGTGCAGCTACGGGAAAAATACCGGCAGGAACAAAAGTGGCGGGAGGCAGACGAAGCTAGGGAAAAACTTAAAAAACTGGGCTGGCAAACGGAAGATACGCCAAGGGGACCAAGGGTTAAAAAAAAATAAGCTTTCCTTTCATCATCGGAAAAACAAAACGCCCATTCACCAGGGAATTGGGCGTTTTCAGTTAATTGAGCACATCGCCCTGTTCGGGATCAATGCACTCAATAATTCGAGAGTCTAAAGGGCATAAACAATGGCAAGAATATATTCTTACTTCCCTCCTTTACCCCCTCGCCCGGTAGTCGGCGTCGGGATTTGCGGTACGCCGTGGACCGGACAAGAAATCTCGTTCGTTCTGCCTGTTCCGCCGCAAACAGAACAGGGCCGGTTGTCTTTCTCTGCTGTCCCGCGGCAATTAGGACAGGTACGACAAGTACATTCCTTCTGCGTCATTTCGGATTCCCTCCTGTCGCAAAAAACTGGCTTGGTTTCGTGCTAATTTTATGGTGCCAATATATTTGATATTTGTCAACCTTTTTAAAACTTGTGGAACCAATTCCCTTTTGCTATATTGAACTTGATGGCCAACAACCTGCCGAACGCGGAAATAAAAGAAAAATTGCCGCCCCAGAATCTTGAGGCGGAGCGGTCGCTCCTCGGCTGTCTTTTGCTTGACAACGACGCGATTATTAAGGTGGTTGATTTTTTCCAGCCCCGCGATTTTTATAAGCGAATCCACCAGGAAATTTACAAGGCGATGGTGGAGATTTTTGAAAAGAATGATCCAATCGATCTTTTGTCAGTGTCGGCGCGGCTAAAAGAAAAAGAACTGCTCGAAGAAATCGGCGGCAACAGCTATCTTACTGATCTGGTCAATTCGGTGCCGACTTCAACCCACGCTTTAAGCTACGCGAAAATTGTCCAGCGGAAACGGATTTTGCGCGACTTAATCGATATCAGCGAAGAAATCCGGGAAATGGGTTACAACGAGTCAGAAGATATTGATGTGCTTCTCGACCGGGCGGAAAGAAAAATTTTCAGCATTGCCCAAAAATCGCTCACGCAAGCTTTCCAGGCAGTGAAAGATATGCTTGCCGACGCTTTTGAACGGATTGACAGTCTCTATAAGCACAAAGGCGCGGCTCGCGGGGTTCCGACCGGCTTTACGGATCTGGATAATCTTCTGGCAGGTTTTCAGCGTTCGGATTTAATTGTTCTCGCCGCCCGGCCAAGCATCGGCAAATCCGCGCTTGCCTTGAATATTGCCGCCAATATTGCTACCCAGCAAAAAGTGCCGGTCGGCATTTTCAGCTTGGAAATGTCAAACGACCAAATTGTTGACCGCTTTATCGCCGCTGAAGCCAATATGGACTTGTGGCGCTTGCGCACCGGCAAACTTTCCGCTGAAGGCGAAGATAATGATTTCAGCCGCATCCAAGCCGCTCTCGGCGTTTTAAGCGAAGCGCCGATCTATATTGACGACGCGGCAACGATTAATATTTTACAAATGCGGGCAATGGCCAGACGACTGCAGGCGGAAAAAGGCCTGGGGCTACTGGTGGTTGACTATCTCCAATTAATGGAACCGCGCAACCCAATGGTGACTATGGTCCAGCAGATGACTGAGATTTCCCGCTCGCTTAAGGGTTTAGCCAAAGAGCTGAATGTTCCGGTTTTGGCGATTTCCCAGCTTTCGCGGGCAGTGGAGCAGAGAGTACCGCAAATTCCTCGGCTCTCTGATCTGCGCGAAACCGGCGCCATTGAGCAGGACGCGGATGTGGTGATTTTCATTTACCGCGAAGACCGCTACCAGCCAGACACCTCGAGAAAAAACATTGCCGACATTATTGTTGCCAAGCACCGCAACGGCCCGGTCGGCAATGTCGAGCTTTATTTTGATGAAAAATCCGTCTGCTTTAAAAATCTGGAAAAGGAATACCGGGAAGAAACACCCGGGGAAGTAGAATAACCTAACTAAATCCCAAGTTCCACCCCGAACCGTACCTTGCAGTGGTTCAGAATGGAAATTAGAATTTAGGATTTATATGGAATTTGATGTTTAGGATTTAGAAATTTGTCTGATGTTTTCTCCTGCCATTCAAAAACTTATTGACTTGTTCTCTAAATTCCCGACCGTAGGGCCGCGCACTGCCACCCGTTTTGTTTTTTATCTTCTGCGCCTTGATAAAACCGAAACTGATAAACTTATTGAGGCGATTAAAAAATTGAAAAATGAGGTAAAAATCTGCCTTTTCTGCCAAAATCCTTTTGAAGGAGAAACAAAACTTTGCTCTGTTTGCAGTGATAATTCGCGCGACCAAAAAATGCTCTGCGTGGTGGAAAAAGAAACTGACCTTGCCTCTCTGGAAAAAATAAAAAAATACAAGGGAGTTTACTTTGTTCTTGGCGGCACGGTTTCTCGCTTGAGGAAAGAAGAAATGACAAAGCTAAAAACCAAAGAGCTCGAAGAGCGAGTCAAAAACCCAAAAACATTCGGCATTAACACGAATGGATTTAAAGAAATCATTTTAGCCTTCAATTCGACTACCGAAGGCGAATCAACTATTCTTTACCTTGAAAGGATTTTAAAGCCGTTAAACATGAAAATCAGCCGTTTGGCAATCGGCCTGCCAATGGGCGCGGAACTGGAGTATGCCGACGAGGAAACTCTTTCCTCAGCTTTAGAAGGAAGAAAGTAATTGAAGGTTGTAGATTGCAGATTGTAGATTGGAAATTGATTTAATATTTATTTAATATTTAAAGCTAATAAAAACCGGCTAATGGCCGGTTTCGTTTGTTGTTAAGATCAATTCGGTTTGTCGTATATTTTTGACAAATACTAACTCGCTAATATGGCCATGGCCTTGTTAGCGAGTTGCTATAATTTACTGGATTTAGCTGATTAAATCAAAACAGCAGACGTTCGATCTCTGCTGTTTTGTTTTAGAATTTCGAATAAAGAATAACGAGATAGTCAAGTTAGCTAAAAAAACAACCGAGGTTGGACCTCTGTTGTTTTTATTCTCCTGTAAAAATATTCTTTATTCTATATTCCCTATTCTTGATTCAAGCGGTTATTTTATCTCCATTATCTCCACCTCGGTAAACGCCTGGCGGAATCCTTTCTTGGTTTTGTGCCGGGTTTTTGCTTTATACATAAAGGCCACTTTCTTTGCCGCTTTGCCCTGCCGCAAAACTTTTGCCGTCACCTTCGCGCCGGCAATTAAGGGCGTGCCCAGCTCAATTTTGCCGTCTTTCTCAACGAGCAAAACTTCGTTAAAACTAACCTCTTTGCCGGGCTCCGAGCTAATTTTCTCAATTTTGATTTTTTGCCCGGGAGAAACTAAATACTGTTTTCCTCCGGTTTTGATTACTGCAAATGGCATATGCTTATTCTCCTCCTGGATTTAATTTTTTTGTTTCATCGGTATCAATAAGCTTTTCGACTTTTTCCTCAAACAAAGTTAAGCGTTTTTCCGAATCGTTATAAGCGGAAGAGGCGTTTTTCAAATGGTTGCCCAGTTTCCTGAATTCATCCATCAGCTTCTCGGCATCCTGCCTTATTTTTCCCAGCCGCTCCACGATTTTCTGCGTTTGGCGGGAAACTTGGGTATCCTTGAACCAGTGCTCAATCGCCCATAAATGGCCGTAAATTTGGTTGGGCGAGGTAAGATAAACTTTTTTCGAGGCGGCAAAAACGGTAATTTCATCCATTCCCGAATTGTTTACGATTTCAGTGTAGACGGCTTCGGCCGGCACATACATCAGCGCCCACTCAACCGTCCCTTCTCCCGGCAAGATGTATTTCTGATTTATATCCTGAATTTTTTTCTTAACATCGTCAACAAAAGTTTTGCGGAAGCGTTGCCTATCGTCTTCGTTCTGGCTATTGACCATCTTACTGAAGTTTTCTAAAGGAAATTTCGCGTCGATCGACAGCAGTTTTCCGTTCGGTAGTTTCAAGACGCAGTCAACCTGCTCACCGCTCGAAAAAAGGTGCTGGGATTCGTAAAGTTCTCTTGGAAAATATTGGCTTAATATGTGCTCCAGAGACGCTTCTCCCCACTCACCTCTTAATTTCGGCGACTTAAAAATATCTTGAAAAGAGGAAACTTCCTTAACCTGGCCCTGCAATTGCTTCAGGTCTTCCCTGATGCCGACGGTTTCCTGGGTAAAAGAATGGATTTGCTTGCTCATTTCTCCGGAACTGCTGTTGACGTTGTCACGGATTTCCTTAAGCTGGTTCGTCATTAAATCTCTCATACTTCTCTCTAAATTTACAATTGCTTCCGTCTGATTTTTGTCTATTTCTGCATTATGGACTGATAGAATATCAAGTTTAGTAAACAAAACCGCCACCGCTATCAAGACAGCTACGAACGCTACTCCGGCGATAATAATTAGCACTGGCATTATTTAATAATAGCAAATTTCGTTTTATTTCTCAAGCTCTTGCGCTGGTCCATATGATATCCTCCACTTAGGACTTGAAAAACTATGAAAGGAAAGTATGGTGGCAGGTATATGACAATATATGGCCACATCTTGCCCGGCGCAGTCAGTTTGGCTAACTGGGCAGC
>Ga0210057_1010158_pt1 | contig 10729 bp, 9 predicted proteins | sample CryGeyCG2114_010_2_FD_183968 | JGI IMG/M metagenome (GOLD analysis project Ga0210057, IMG submission 183968) | Groundwater microbial communities from aquifer - Crystal Geyser CG10_big_fil_rev_8/21/14_0.10 (SPAdes) (version 2) | ecosystem: Environmental > Aquatic > Deep subsurface > Groundwater ...
AAAAAGTTTTGGAGAATGGACAATAAATGGAGGAACATTCACCGCTGTTATAAGCGTCATTTTGATGTTTTTAATCGGTTCCATAATGAATATAGTCGGCGCTTTTGTTCTTTTTGCCGGAGCTGTTTTGTTTGTCATTCGCGTCGCTGTTCTTTGGCTCATCATGCTTCTCGCGCCCTTGGCGTTTTTGGCCATGGTTCTTCCTGCCACAAAGCAATATGCAAGCGAATGGTGGAATAAATTATTTAAACAGGCATTTTTTGCCCCGGCCTTTTTATTTTTGTTTTATTTGGTATCTAAATTAATTGCCGGAGACGAAAGAAGGGGTATACCGGGAATTATTAGGACCATGTTTGACTCTCTCAGTCAAAAAACGGCCGAATTAAACGGCCTAGACGCATTTATGAGCTCCATTATAACAATATTCATATTTTTTACAGTAATGGCTGTTTTGATGATTGCTTGTTTAATAGTGGCCCAAAAAATGGGAGCGTATGGAGCAGGGACGATGATGAAATGGGGACAGAGCGCCCGCGGCTGGGCCCAGGGTTATGCGGGGCGGGTGGCAGGGAGAACTGCGATTGCTCGTCCGGCGAGGTGGCTAGCAGAAAGAGGTAAAGATGAAACAGGAGCCAGTTGGGCGCAAAGATTGGCAGCACGGTCTCCACTATTGGGTGGTGCTTTCTTAAGAACTACGCAGAGAGGCGCTAAGGTTGGCGGTTTGGATAAAATTACAGAACAGAGAGTGGCAGCAGGTATGAGCTTGCCGTCGGAACAAAGAGCAAAATATTTAGAGAATCTTGGCAAGGGAATAATAAAAGGCAAATATGGTGGGGTCGATAAGAGAAGCCAGGAAGAGATGTTCAAGAGGATGTCTGCAAGAGAACGAGTTGAATTATTAGAGAAAGTTCCAGGATTTAAACCGACATATGATAGTTTGACAACAAAATTGTCAGCTGAAGAAAGAGAAAAAACGGAAAAGATCCAAAAAGAATCTGAACGAAAAGCATTCATTAAGGGTCTTTCAGAACTTAGAACAACGATTGATGATTTTAGGAATAATATAAAATTAATTAAACCAGAGGAAGTGCCGGATCTAGATAAGGATAATAAGGGAATACTGAAGGAGAAAGCTAAATTAGATGTAGCAATTGATAATTTTGGCGCAGCTCATATTAAAAAAGTGCTTGATAGAGGGGATGAGGTAACCGATTTGTTTTTCACAAGATTGGCTATGCTTGGTGATTCTGTTGAGGATGTTGCTAAAGAACTTGAAGCAGTAGGCAATCGATCAGCTGCCGGTTGGGTTAGGGGCGGCCCTGCTAACGCATCAATATTAAAATCTTATGGTATGGGCAAAACTGATTTAACGCTGGAAGAACGTAATCAGAAAATTATTGAAAGAGAATGGAGAAAAGAACAAAGAAAAAAATGAGGGCGAAGATATAATTAAACCAATGGAGAAATATATAAAAATATGACAAAACTAACCCCGCAGCAATTAAAAGAAATTTATCAAAAACTTCCTGAGGATTTGAAGGAAGCGATCTTTAGCGTTAAATCCGCGGAGGTGATTCAGGCTGTGGGCAAAAAATATAATTTGGCTGTTGATAAAACAGGAGAATTAGCTGATGAGACGGGTTTGGTGATGTTAGGATTAACTCATCCTCGCGATTTTATTTCCAATTTGGCTCAGAGATTAGGAGTTGATAAAGAAACCGCCAGAAAAATCGCCGAAGAAGTTAATACCCAGATTTTTGCCACAGTCAGGGAATCCCTGAAAAAGATACACGGGGTTGGCGAAGCTCCGTCGCCCCGACCAGAACCGTCAGGGGTCGGAGCCCCGACTCCAAAAGGCGTCGGGGGAAAAGAAGAAATATTAAAAGAAATAGAGAAGGAGGAATACGTCTCTTCGGCGGAGAAAATTCCGGAAATTTTGAAAGGCGTTGTCAAGCCAGAACTTCTGGAGCCGTCTAGCCCGAGCGAAGTCGAGGGGCCTCATCCCTTTGAGGCAAAAACAAAAGAAGAGGTCTTTAGAATGCCGCCGCTAGAAAAAAAATATCCGTCAGGAGATCCCTACCGAGAACCGATAGAATAGGAATTAGCCACTAGCCACTAGCCAATAGCCAATAGCCAATAGAGTTAAATTAAATTATGTTAAATTCTCATTCAGTTTTTAAGAGTCGCATTTGGTTCAGGTGGAGAATTAGAAACACAAATTATTATTGCTAAAAAACTTGAATTTGCACCTATGGCAGATTTTGAAAAAACAGAAAAATTATTAGAAGAGATTATGAAAATGTTGAATAAATTAGTTAGTACCCTAGCGGCTAGATCCTAGTGGCTAATGGCTATTTTATGAGATTTCAAGTCCCCCAATTTATAGAAGTTGAGAGCAAAATTTTCGGGCCATTGACCTTGAAGCAGTTTATTTATCTTTTGGGCGGAGCAGGGATAATTTTTTTGCTGTATACCGCCTTGCCCCCTTTTCTAATGATTTTTTTTGCCATCCCGGTTGCCGCTTTTTCTCTTGCCCTGGCTTTTTATAAAATTAATAATCAGCCGTTTATAAAAATTGTGGAGAGCGCCTTAAAGTATATTTCTTCCCCCCGGCTCTATTTATGGAAAAAAAGCAAGCCAAAACCAGGTCCGGTTAAAACAGAAATTAAAAAGGGAACTCCTCCCCAAATTTATATCCCCAAACTCACCCAGAACAAATTAAAGGATTTAGCCTGGAGTTTGGATATAAAAGAGAAAATTAAGTAATATTTTTATGGCAGTTACAACAAAAGCAACCCAAGAATTCATTCCCATCAGGGAAATTCGCGACGGAGTCATTATCTTAAAGGACAATTCTTTGCATATGATTTTAATGGCCTCAACCTTGAATTTCGCCTTAAAATCAGAAGAGGAGCAGGAGGCCATTATTTTGCAGTATCAAAGTTTCTTAAATTCCCTGGATTTCCTCGCCCAGTTTTTTATTGAATCAAGAAAACTGAATATCGGTCCCTACATTTCCAGTTTGCAGGATGCGGAAAAAGAGCAGATTAACGAATTATTAAAAATTCAAACCAGAGAATATATTGAATTTGTGAAGAATTTTGTTAAATCAACTAATGTTGTTTCTAAGACCTTTTATATCACCGTTTCCTACAGCCCCTCAATCATTGCGGGCCAGAGAGGAATCTTGGGGATATTTGGGAAAGGAGGTAAATTTTCCAAGGAAACAAAGAAAGATTCCCAAGATCAATTTGAGGAAACAAAGCTCCAGATTCAGCAAAGAGCAGACGTTGTTCAGCAGGGTTTAATAAGGTGCGGGATTAGAGCGGTTGTGCTTAACACCGAGGAATTAATAGAACTTTTTTATAAATTATTTAATCCCGGAGAATTAGAAAAAGAATATGTCCATAATTGATTTATTAAAAAGGAAAAAAGAAAAAGAAGAAAAGATTCTTCCCATTATTCCTCAGGAGATTTACGAATCAGGAGTTTTGCATCTCCAAGATGTCATTGCCCCCTCGGCCCTCCAGATAAATGCCAATCATATCCGCATCGGCAGCAAGGTGGCCAGAGTTATTTTTGTCATGTCTTACCCGCGCTTTTTGGCCGGCAACTGGTTTTCGCCCGTTATCAATCTGGATAAGGTTTTTGATATTTCTCTTTTCATTCACCCCATTGATACTTCTTCGGTTTTGCGCCAGTTTCAAAAAAAGGTGGCTGAAGTTCAGTCCCAGATTCATCTTAGGGAAGAAAAAGGCCTGGTGCGGGATCCGGTTTTGGATACGGCCCATCAAGACCTTGAGGATTTGCGCGATAAACTTCAGCAGGCAACGGAAAAACTTTTTAATGTCGGGCTTTACATCACCATTTATGCCGATGACCTTGAGGAACTTGATAAAACAGAAATAGAAATAAGGTCAATTCTTGAGGCAAAACTTGTTTACGTAAAACCGGCTCTTTTCAGGCAAGAGGAGGCCTTTGAAAGCGTCCTTCCTCTCGGCACCGATAAGCTGGAAATTAACAATCAGCTTAATTCCTCGCCCGTTTCCAGCATCTTTCCTTTTGTTTCCTTTGATCTTTCTTCTGACAGGGGCATTCTTTATGGCATTAATCGCCATAACAACAGCTTGGTTTTATTTGACCGCTTTTCTCTTGAAAATTATAACTCCGTTATTTTTGCCAAGGCCGGGGCGGGAAAGTCATATGCCACCAAATTAGAAGTTCTGCGAAGCTTAATGTTTGACACGGAAGTGATTATCATTGACCCGGAAAAAGAATATGAATATTTGGCTGAGGCAGTTGACGGCAGGTATTTTAATATTTCTTTAACTTCTAATCATCATATTAATCCTTTTGATTTGCCGCCCGTTCGCGAAGATGAGTCGCCAGCCGACCTTCTCCGTTCAAATATTATTTCCCTGGTCGGTCTATTTAGATTGATGCTCGGCGGACTTACGACAGAGGAAGACGCCATCATGGATAGGGCCATTACCGAAACTTATGCCAGCCGCGATATCACGACCGAAACAGATTTTTCCAAGACTGTTCCGCCAACTCTTTCTGACTTGGAGCTTGTTTTGGCGGGCATGGCCGGGGGGGAATCTTTGGCTCAGCGCTTGGGCAAATATACAAAAGGAACCTGGGCGGGTTTTATCAATCAGCCGACCAATGTTGATATTAATAAAAAACTGGTTGTCTTTTCCATCAGGGATATGGAGGACGAGCTAAGGCCCGTGGGGATGTATCTCATCACTCATTACATCTGGAATGCCATTAGAAAAGAGATTAAAAAGCGACTGCTGGTTATTGATGAGGCCTGGTGGATGATGAAATACGAAGATACTGCCTCCTTTCTTTTTGGCATTGCCAAGCGCTGTAGAAAATACTATTTGGGATTGGCCACAGTTACTCAGAATGTTGAAGATTTTCTTAATTCTCCTTATGGCATGCCCATTATCACCAATTCCTCCATCCAGCTTCTCCTGAAGCAGTCGCCGGCCAATATTGATGTGGTTCAAAAAATTTTTAATTTAACTGATGAGGAAAAATTCTTGCTGCTTGAGTCAGATGTGGGAGAGGGAATATTTTTCGCGGGAATGAAGCATGTGGCCATTAAAATTTTGGCCTCTTACACCGAGGACCAGATTATCACTTCAGACCCGGCGCAATTACTGGCAATTAAAAAAGCAAAAGAGGAAATCGCGGAAACTAATGCGAATGATGCGAAATCAAATGCGAATGATACAAAACAATTTTCGCAGGATTCGCATAATATTTCGTAGTTGAGCATTATGAATAATTATGAATAATATTGAAGAACAAAGAATGGCGCGGCTGCAACAGGCAAGATTTCAAGGTGAACAAGAAAATGAGGGAGAAGAAAAGAAGGGTCAGAAAGCCGAGCAAAGGATAAATAATGTAACAGCAATATTTATGATAGTGGTGGCTCTTTTATATGACGCAGCACAAGCTTTTTTGGATTTTATTTTGATTGGGCTTGCAGTAAATTGGATTTTAGATATATGGGCATGGTTGACCTTTTTTATTTGGTTTAAATTAAAAGGAGTCAGTTTTGCAAATCCTAAAAGAGCAGTAAGCCTTAACGGAGGTTTTATATTAGAATTAATACCCGCAGTTAATGTATTACCAATTTGGACTGCAGCTGTTATAATATTGGTAATAACAGTAAAGACAGAAGATAAATTAGCAAGTATTTACCACTAGCTGCCAAAGCATTTTCAACGGCAACAGGAGGAAAATAAAATAATGAGGAAAGATGTTATAAAAATTTTGTTTGCTGTGGCGGTTCTCCTAGTTCTTGCCTTGTTTCAAAAGACGCAGGCGATTGGAGAGGATTTTTTTGTGGAATTCAGTCCGGAGAATCCCGGTTCCAATACATTGGTTTCTGCCAAAGCCAATAGTTACAGTTTTGATATTGACCGGGCAAGCATCAACTGGGTTGTCAACGGCCAGACAAAACTTAAGGGAACCGGAGAAAAAAGTTTTTCTTTCCAAACCGGCAATATGGGAACGCAGACCGTTCTCTCTGTCTCAATTACAACGGAAAGCGGAGCCCAGTTAAGGAAAGATTTTTCTTTTAAGAACGCTGATGTTGATATTTTATGGGAGGCTTTAACATACACTCCGTCTTGGTATAAGGGGAAGGCATTACCCAGCCCTGGAACATTAATAAAAATCACGGCCGTTCCTCATTTTTCCGGCGCGACTTCTCCTACAAAATTAATTTATAATTGGAGCGTAGATTTCAAAAACAAGCCCGATATTTCCGGTTTGGGCAAAAGGTCTTTTCTTCTGCGCTCGGCCAATGTTTTTGATAATAATAAAATAAGCGTTATTGTTTCCAATTATGACAAGAGCATCACGGCTGAGAAAAATATCAGCATTACTGTTGGCCAGCCAAAAATTATTTTTTACGAGGAAAATCTCCTGGAGGGCACACGTTTCAACCAGGCCCTGCAAAAGGACTTTCAGCTCAATGACAACACCATTAACATCCGGGCCGAGCCCTTCTTTTTTTCCATAGGAAACTTAGAAAAACTTTTATATGAATGGACAATGAATAATCAAAAAATTGCCACAGAGGAATTTCCCAACATTCTTTCCTTGGCCAGGAGAGAGCAATCAGGCAGGTCTAACATCGGATTAAAGATAAGCAATCGGATAAACATTATGCAATCTGCGGAAAATAGTTTACAGATAAATTATTAAAAATGCAAAACGAAAAATGAAAAATGCAAAATAACAGGGCAAAATTCAAAATATTTTTAGTTTTAACTTGCTGTTTTACGCTTTACGCCTTGAGTTTTAAGTTTGTTTCTGCTTACACACTTTTACAAGCCCTGCCCGGCGGTGTCACCGAAGTTTCAAAATTATCAGATTATCTCTCTTGGCTTTTCAAGTTCACCTTGGCGGCCGCGGCTTTTCTGGCGATTTTGCAGATAGTTATCGGAGGGCTTCAGATAATTTACGGAGGAGCAAGCGAGATAGCGCGCAGCAACGCCAAAAAAAGAATTCGAGACGCCTTATGGGGTCTTTTGCTGGCTTTTGGCGCAGTGCTTATTCTAGAAACAATCTCCCCGGGCCAGTTCACCAATTTAAATTTAGCAATTACGCCAGTAACCATTGAGGCGCCCGCGCCAACACCGGCAATGGAAGGCGAGTGGGTGACGAAACTGGCAGATGATTCTCGTACAAGAGATTATTTAAAAAGTAAATATATTTTTACAAACAAAGGACCATGCCCGAATTCATACTATGATACTAATTGCACGATGTTAAGCGACCTGCCTCAAAATGCTGTTGATGGAGTAATAAAAATTAAACAAGACAGCGGCGCCGCAATAACAATTACAGGGGGAACAGAAATTGGAATACATAAAGAGCATGGGCCAAATAAACCAGTCCTTGATTTAAATTTTAATAACGACCTTCTTTTTTATATGCATGATAAAGTCGGGCTCCCATCCGGTCAAAAAATGGAACTTAATACAAGGTATACCTCTACGGATGGTAAATTCACTGTTATAAGAGAAAATAATGCAAGCGGGAGGGGTCAACATTTTCATGTTGTGTTTCAATAAAATGATATGAACAAAAAAATAATTATAATTTTATCAGCAATCGTCATTCTGCTTTTGCTCGCGGCCGGGATTTATTGGTTTTATTCAAAAAAGCCGGCAAGCGAGAGGCCGGGCATAATTTCAGTCTTATTTCCTTCGGCCGGAGAGCAGCAGATACAGGGATTGCCAAGGCCGGCCGGGGAAGGCCTACCGGAAGGAATTCAACCGGAAAAAACTTTAATTCAACTTACGCAAAACGCGGTAAGCGGCGCGAGTTTTAGCAGCACCACAGTCAGATACGTTGAAAAATCAACCGGCCATATTTACGAGATTGAACCCAACGGCCAGAACAGCGGCCGTCTTTCCAATATCACCATTCTTAAAACCTTTGAAAGTTTTTGGTCAGCCGATGCCAGTAAATTGATTTTGAGATATTTTGAAGAGGGGGCTTATCCATCTGTAAAAACTTTTTCCGCCTCTCTTAACGCCAGCACAACTAGCACAACAACTCTTCAGGGAATTTTTCTGCCTAGTTCAGCCACAGCCGTTGTCGTTTCGCCAACTGAAGACAAGATATTTTATCTTATTCCAACAAAGGAAGGAATTGCCGGCATAACAGCTGATTTTGGAAACAAGAAACAGAGCAATCTTTTAAACATTCCTTTTGGCGAATTCAATATCAGTTGGCCTAGCAAATATATCATCGCCTTGCTAACAAAGCCTTCAACAGAAGCAGAGGGCTATCTTTATTCTTTGGATCCAAAGACAGGAAAGTTTGAGAAGATAATCGGCGGAATTAAAGGTTTGACTGCTTTAGTGTCTCCGAACGGAGAGAAGATAATTTACAGCCAGAGCAGACGAAACGGCATTGAAACAAAAATTTTTACTATAAAAGATAAAACATCTGCTGATTTTGGCCTGACAACCCTGCCGGAAAAATGCGTCTGGAGCAAATCGGATAAAAATATTTTTTATTGCCCTGCGCCTAATAATTTTCCGGCCGGGAATTATCCTGATGACTGGTATCAGGGCCTGATTTCTTTTAATGATTCTATTTGGCAGATAAATCTTTCCACTGGCGAGACAAATATTTTAATCAATGAAACTAATATTGACGTCATCAACCCATTTTTAAGTAAAGACGAAAATTATCTAATTTTCACCAATAAAAAAGACAACACCCTCTGGAGTTTAAAATTAAAATAGTAAAATCAATCCAATTTTTTAATTTTTAAAATTAGCATTTATCTACGATCGTAAGTAAGTGCTGAATTATTAAATTTGATTGATTAAATTAATTCAAAATGAGATTTAAGATAAAGTTCATTATCTAAAAAATCAGCAATAATAAATCTTATAAATCTTCTGGCATCATAAAATTCTATAAGATAATCAATTTCATCTTTGCAATCGTAAGGATGAATAAAAACCGATTTTTGAAATTCGTAAAATCCAAGATTTTTTAAGTGATCTCTAAATGCATCTCTAATTTTTCTCATTCTTTCCGGGATGTCAAAAAGCACTATTCGCCACTTTTTATCCCATTGCTCAGGTTTTTCAATTTTCATTTCATCTAAATTGTAAGTTAATGCTTTTTCCTTGCCTTTATCAGTAAGAACCAAGGTTATTGTTCCGTCAGGATTTTCTTTTTCTTTTATTAATTTTGACTCATACAAACTCTTAATCGCTCTTTTTAAACTTTGTTTTTCAATCCAATCCCATTCTTTTTTCATTTCTTTAATAATTTGAAACGATGTTCTAGGGGAGCGAGAAAGGCCAAGAGCCAATCCCCCAAGAAGGAGAATGAGTATTTTCTTTTGCGTTTCACCGTGTCCTTTTGACATAATTTTATTTTATAACATTGAAAAACTAGAATACAACACTTATAAACGATCGTATATAAGTGATAAATTAACAGAATAGAGTATAACAGAATAGAGTATAATAGTATATAATTCAAAATGGAAGGTGGATTACAAGTGTCCACCTTTTTGTTTTTTTAAAATAATAACGGAATTAATAACAACGCCACTATATTAACTACTTTTATCATTGGGTTAATGGCCGGGCCGGCGGTGTCTTTGTACGGGTCGCCGACCGTGTCGCCGGTGACAGCGGCTTGATGAGCGAGCGAGCCCTTGCCCCCAAAATTTCCTTCCTCAATGAATTTTTTGGCATTGTCCCAGGCCGCTCCTCCGGAAGTCATGGAAATTGCCACAAAAATTCCTGAAATAATAACGCCTATTAAAAGCCCGCCCAATGCCTTCGGCCCCAAAATAATTGCTATCAAAATGGTTATAAAAATAGGAAAAATGGCCGGTAAAATCATCTCTTTCAAGGCCGAACGGGTAGCTATATCAACAACCTTTGCATAATCAGGCCTATCTTCGCCAGTCATTATTTTTTTCTCCTTAAATTGCCCTCTTACTTCTTCCACAATACTTCCGGCTGCCTTGCCAACCGCCTTCATGGAAAGCGCTCCAAAGAGATAAGGAAGAAGGGCGCCCGTAAAAAGTCCCGCCAGAACAAGCGGATCCTGTATTTGAAACACTATTGTCTTACCCAGCTTTTCAATCTCAGCAATATAAGAGCCGAATAAAACAAGAGCGGCCAAACCAGCGGAAGCAATGGCATAGCCCTTTGTTATTGCCTTGGTGGTGTTGCCTACGGCATCAAGAGCATTTGTTGTTTTCCTTACCTCTTCGGCTAAATGAGACATTTCCGCAATTCCGCCAGCATTGTCAGTGATAGGCCCGAATGAATCAATGGCCACAATTATTCCCGTTAAAGAAAGCATGGATACAGCCGCTAAGGCAATGCCATAAAGCCCGAAAAGATAATGAGTTGTTAGTATTCCTATGACAATAACAATGACAGGAAGAGCGGTTGATTCCATTGATACAGCTAAGCCGGAAATGATATTTGTCCCATGTCCCGAGACAGAGGCCTTGGCAATTGACTGCACCGGCCTGAATTTTTTAGAAGTGTAATATTCCGTAATAATCACCATTAAAAAAGTAATCATAAGACCGATAAGTCCGGCCAAATAAAGTTTGAACCAATTGTCAAAACCGGAAAAATATTTTATAGCCGGCCAAAAGCCAAGCATAGAAATAACGGCAGAGGCAACAATTCCTTTATACAGCCCT
>Ga0210057_1010159_pt1 | contig 10728 bp, 11 predicted proteins | sample CryGeyCG2114_010_2_FD_183968 | JGI IMG/M metagenome (GOLD analysis project Ga0210057, IMG submission 183968) | Groundwater microbial communities from aquifer - Crystal Geyser CG10_big_fil_rev_8/21/14_0.10 (SPAdes) (version 2) | ecosystem: Environmental > Aquatic > Deep subsurface > Groundwater ...
TTATTATTTAAATCCAAATTATTAAATTATTTGTAAGGTATTCTTGTATATTTTCCACAATTCTCGCAAAAAATAACTCTCTTTCCTTTTTTCAGCCTTATTCTTCCTTTTAGCAGTGAATTGCACTTGTGGCAGAATTTTCTCCTTAGCTCAACAGGCAGTTTCAGATTGACTCTCATTGCCTTTTTTCTTGCTTCTTTAATGTCTTTTTGAGAAGAAGATTTATTCAACAGATCATTAATTTCTTTTAAAATTCCCTCTTTATTTTTTGCCATAAGAATTTTGAAAATAAGCGAAGACAGCTTATAAGTTTTCCAGCCGAAACCAGTACAGCTTATAACATAAGCAGCTTAACTTCTGTGTTCGAAATGGGAACAGGTGTTTCCTGCTTATTATGGCCGTCCTCACATTTAGTGATTTTTAGTGATTTTTAAAGCTTTCCTAATTGTAAATTTGGACAAGCGCCGAAATGTTAATTTCCAAGCTTTCCTATTGCCTCTTTATTGCAACAATCTTCATCTCTTTTGCACAAGTAATAAATGAAACTAATTTAGTAAGGAAATCATATAATTCTAAATTTATTCTGCTAAAAGCAAGCAGTTTTCTGTATCCGCTGCCATAAACATATTTGTTTTCAACAACATCAAATCCTGCTTTAATCAATAAATTATTTATTGCCTGAAAATTCCAGCAGTATAAATGCTGATTCTTATCAACTTTAAAAGCTGCTTTTTTATGTTTTTCAGCAGGCAATATTAAAATTAATTTTCCGCCTTTTTTAAGCTTGGATTTCATTAATTTTAATGTCTCGTACGGATTTTCCATATGCTCAAGAACATGGGCTGAAAAAACACAGTCAAAATCATTCTTGGTTTTATTTAGGTTTTCAACCACTTTTATATTCATTTTTCTGCAGAAATTAAGGCTGAATTTAGATATATCATATCCAATTGCATTTGGAAGAAAGTAAATATTCTGGCCCAAACCGCATCCAAATTCAATTATTTTTTCTTTTTTTGGAATATTGTTAAAGTATTTTTTCAGCGCTAATTTGGCCCTTATCAGATAATACTCTTTTGAAGAATAAAGATGGCGATGCAGCAAAGTATGATATTCTTTTTCATATCCTTTCATTATGCATTTAGAGGGAGTTATTATAAAAACTTTATCTTTCCCAAAACCTTAAATATCTTCTATATTTTCCAAAATCGGAGTCCAGTTTCAGTATAACTTTAGAACACTTCGGTGTTTTTGGTCAACTGAGTTCCCTCGGGAAGCCTGGACTCCGCATAAATTAGCGGGGATGCCGGAGCGGTCAAACGGGATAGCCTCAAGATGAATCATAAGAAAGCTATTGGCTTAGTGCCTTCACAGGTTCGATTCCTGTTCCCCGCATAAAATGAAAATGAACAACACACAAAACACATATCTTGTGGACACTTCTGCAATAATTCACAGAAAAGTTTCAAGATTAGCAAAGCAAAATAGAATAAAAGGAATGATTTTAATTCCAAATGCTGCAATTGCAGAGCTGGAAAATCTGGCAAACAGAGGGCAGAATGTAGGCATCAAGGGATTAGAAGAGATTGCAGGGCTTCATAAATTCAAAAATATAAAAATAAAATTTGTAGGCCCAAGACCAAGCGAACACCACATAAAATATGCAAAGTCTGGAGAAATAGATGCACTAATCAGAAGTCTTGCCAACATATATCATGCAACCTTGATAACTGCAGATATAGTCCAGTCAAAATCTGCAGCAGCTTATGGCATCAAGGTTATATTTCATAAGGTAAGATTCAAAAAGCCCAAAAAGAAATTTTTATTCTTCAGGAAGCATAAGAAATAAGGGCCTGTAGCTCAGCCTGGATAGAGCGGCGCCGTCCTAAGGCGTAGGTCGAGGGTTCAAATCCTTCCAGGCCCGTAAATGACTTATTGAGTCTAGGATTGACAAATGACTTAATGATTTATTAAGTCTAGAATTGAATAATCATAAGTGACTTTTAAAAATTAATTAAAAGGAAAATTAAATACAATAAAAATGCAAAAATTATCAAGATAGGATAAAAATAAGGAATTTCAAACTTTCCTATTTTAAGCCACGAATACCATTTTACTTCTCTTGAATTAAAGTGATCTAGATTAAACTGGGAATTGAACACAAACCACATAAAATCCTCCCAAACTATGCCTATTGAATATGAGCTCATAAGAATCACAAGCAGTTTCCAGCTAAAGCCGACAAATAATGGAAGGCACAACAGCAGAGGATAAGCAACAATCCAAAGCCAGAAATGATATTCTGTGTATATTGTTCCGAAAATATTTATTTTCCATCCTACCTGTTCTGTGGCGCCAACATGCTTTCCCTCTATTCTTGATTCCCACAATGCAGTTGCTATCATCGCAAGCTGCACAAAAATAAAAATTAGCGCATATGATACCATTTTACAGTAACAATGAATAAGTACTCTATTTATAAAATTTTCTCTTTAGAAATCAAATCATTTCCATTGTTTTCTTCATCTGCAAAGCACCTGTATCCTGGCTGTCTCTTGATTCAGATATTAATGTTGGCTCCATTTTAAATTCTTTTATCAGCTCTGCAAAAGGCTCAAACACAGGATAGACATTTTTTTCAGTTACAGCCCTGTGCATTTTTTCACCCTTTTCTGTAAAATCAACAGGATAAAAATGGCAATGCAGGTTTTTCAGAACATTATTTCCCAATTCTTTCTTTATTTTCATCAAAACCTCCCTGAACTGCCTCTTGCCTTTTAATTTTCCCAGACTCCTTGCATGCAAATGCCCAAAATCAATGCAGGGCAGGCATTCAGTGTTCTTGCATATTTCAATAACATCATTCAGGCTTCCAAGCTGGCAGATTTTTCCCATTGTCTCGGGAAGCAATTTTATGTCTTCTGGTTTTTTCTTTTCAACCTCTTTCACGAATTTTATGGCTTTTTTCACATCACTTCCAAATCCAGGATGGAAAACTATGCTTTTTGCACCCATTAATTTGCTCAGATGAATTGTTTTTAGCATTTCATTTATTGAATTTTTTATTACTTTCGGCTTGTCGCTCGTCGGAACAATATAATAAGGCGCATGAACAGATAATTTTATATTCAATTTTTTTGCTCTTTTTCCCATCTCTATGGCATCTTCCTCTTTCATTCTTGCGCCATAAGTCATCATTCTCTCATATGCATTCAATCCAATGGAATTAATCCAGTCAGGAGCATTAACCCTGTTTTTTCCAAATTCAGATTTAAAGAAGTTAGGCGGATTTCCCGATGTGCCAAATCTGATAGTCATATCAAATTCAGTTCTTTCAACTTTTTCAACCTTTCTTTGTCCTTGGGCTTTGCAGTAATTATCTGGGCTTCTTCAGGAATTCCAAATGCAATAAAATTATTTTTTTTATAGAGATTTCCAACCAAGGCAGAAGTAATGGCGTCTAATTCATGGTCTGTTATGTTTTTTCTTGCAATATCTCCCTTGAATCCATATTTCATGAGCGCTTTTCTTAATTTTTCAATACCTTTCTTTTTTCTTGGTATTTCAAGCAAATCCTGTGCAGAGCCAGGATATGTCTCAATGACTTCATATCCTTTATTTTCAAAAATTTTTCTTAATTTCATTCCTCTGTTAGTCAGTTTCTGCATTCCTCCAAATCCGCACGGAAAAACTCTTACACCTATTTTTACTAGTTGTTTTTCTCCTATTCTCATGCATCCGTATTTTCTGCACTTGCAGTTATAATCAAGACAGCACCTTCCTTTTGGATATCCTAATGGAGAGTCTATAGTAATCAATTTAGAACCAGAATTCTCAACTTCATTTATAATTTCTTCATCTGTATAAAGGACTTTTGTCTTTGTCTTAAAACTATTATTTATAGAAAAACCAGTTTGTCTTTCAGGAATGCCTGCAAGGTCAATACCCACGATTTTCATATTAGTAGTATGCGCCAGCCGGGGCTCGAACCCGGATAATCAGCTTTCTTGTTTTACCTTCAAAGGAAGGTACAGCTAGGAAACCTTAGTTTCCTGCTTTGGAAGGCTGACGTACTACCATTATACTACCGGCGCCTAAGACCGAGAGCTGAAAAAGGTTAATAAATTTAACCATCCAAATATTTTTAAATTACTTTCTCTACCTCTTGAAATGGAGCAGATAGAGGAAAAAAAGCACGCTTTTAGCAACTTTTACGACAAGCATTACAAAACTATTCTGATACTTCCTGTCGCACTCTTGTTATTTTCTTTAATATATCTGGCTGTTTTTGTATCGCAGACAGGAGATATAGTCAGGAAAGATGTTTCTCTTACAGGAGGAACAACTCTTACTCTTTACACAGAAAAACAGATTTCATCAGGCATTGAAAGCACATTAAAGTCAAAATTTAGCGATATTTCTGTAAGAACATTGGCAGACATGACAACAGGAAAACAGCTGGCTTTAACAATTGAAACCAAAGCAGATTCTGAAGAATTAAAAAATGAAGTTCAGAAATATGTCGGGTATGAATTGGATAACAGCAATTCAAGCATTGAATTTACTGGAGCATCCCTCAGCAAATCATTCTACAAGGAGTTAATATTTGCAATAATTCTGGCATTTATTTTTATGACCATAGTTGTATTTTTTCTTTTCAAAATGTTTTTGCCGTCATTTTATGTTGTCTTGTGCGCATTTACAGACATAATTGTTCCTCTGGCAATAATCAATATGGCAGGAATTACTGTTTCAACTGCAGGAATTGCAGCTTTCTTAATGTTAATAGGTTATTCTGTTGATACAGATATTCTTCTGACAACAAGATGCCTCAAGAGAAGAGAGGAAGATTTGAACAAGAGAATTTACAACTCATTCAAGACAGGCATAACAATGACTATAACGTCGCTGGTTGCAGTTTTAGTTGCATATTTTATTGTTTTTTCCCCTGTATTAAAAGAAGTGTTTTTGATTTTATCAATAGGATTATGTGTTGACATAATAGGCACATGGCTTATGAGTGCATCACTTGTAAAATGGTATTGTGAGATAAGAGGGCTAAAATGAAATTAACATTAAAAATGTGGTTCTTGATTTTTGTTTTAATAGCTGCACTTATAGCAATAAATCCAACAGGATATTTCAAGGAAGGAGTTTTAGTAAAATCAGTAGTTTCAGATTCTTCAGCTTCAATTTCAGGATTAACTTCAGGAAGCATCATTAATTCAATCAATGAAGATAAAATTTCCAATTTAAATGATTATAATAATATCATATCTGAAATATCAAAAGGTTTTCAGCCGGCAGACTGGACAATAAAAGCATCAGGAAAAGAATTCAGATATTCAAGCTTAACTCTTGATTTTGAAATAAATAATAATTTAACAATAATTTCTGCTGGAGAAACTGCAAAAAACTCAAGTTTGATGGAAAATATGGTTCTTGAAAGCATCAATAATGAAATAGTAAAAAATTTAGATGATTTTGATTCAATAAAATTATCTCTTGAGCCAAAAACAAAACTGACGCTAAATACCAATAAAGGAGAATTTATTTTCCTGGCATCTTCAATTGATTTTACAGTTTCTGAAATTCCAAAAACCAACATTAAAATGGGTTTGGATTTGCAGGGCGGTGCAAAAGCACTGGTAAAGCCAGAAAGAAAGCTTTCACAATCAGAAATGAATGACTTGATTACAATCAGCAAGGAAAGATTCAATGTTTATGGCATTGCAGACATTGTTATCAGGCCAGCTACAGACTTATCAGGAAATAATTATATGCTTGTCGAGGTTGCAGGTGCAACCCCGGCAGAATTAAAGGAATTAATAGGAAAGCAGGGAAAATTTGATGCAAAAATAGGCAATGATACTGTTTTTATCGGAGGAAAAAAGCACATAACCAGCGTTTGCAGAAATGATGCAACATGCGCAGGAATAAAGGAGTGCGGAAAATCATCAGAAGGATATGCATGCCAGTTTCAGTTTACAATTTATCTCAGCCAGGAAGCTGCAGAAACACAGGCAAATATTACATCTACATTGCAGATAAACACAACATCGTCAGGAAACAAAATCTTGAGCAAAAATCTTGATTTATATCTTGATGACAAGCTTGTCGATACTTTGCAGATAGATTCTGATTTGAAAGGAAAAGTGGCAACCCAGATTTCCATAAATGGCCCAGGCGTTGGAGCAACAGAATTAGATGCATTCCAAAATGCCGAGGCAAACATGAAAAAATTACAAACTGTTTTGATTACTGGTTCCCTTCCCTTCAAGCTTGAAATAGTAAAGCTTGACAGCATTTCTCCTTTGCTTGGAAATGAATTTTTTACCAATATAGCTTATGCAGCCATTGCAGCCCTGCTTGCTGTTGGATTAATTGTATTTATTAGATATAAAAAATTAATGTACACTATTCCAGTTATAATTACTGTATCTCTAGAAATATTTGTTATATTGGGCTTTGCGTCCTTAATAAAATGGAATCTTGATTTGGCAAGCATAGCAGGAATAATAGCCGCAATAGGAACTGGCGTTGATGACCAGATAGTCATAATTGATGAATCAAAATCAAAAGCTCAATATAGCATCAAGGAAAAAATAAAAAGGGCATTTAAAATAATAATTGGCGCATTTGCAACATCGCTGGTATCTTTAGTTCCATTATGGTGGGCTGGCGCAGGAATAATGAGGGGCTTTGCTCTAACAACAATAGCAGGCATTTGCATAGGTGTTTTAATAACAAGACCTGCATTTGCAGACGTTATAAATCAAATAACCAAGGAATAAAATGCTTCCAAAATTTCATGCATTAATCAGTTTTATTTTTATAATTATTCTCAAGCAAATATCTTCATTTGATTATTTTCAGTTATTGGTTATTTTTTTGGCTGCAATTTTTATAGATTTTGACCATTATCTTGCATTTGTTTTGATGAAAAAAAATTTAAGCCTGAAAAAAGCATATAATTATTATATAAAACTGATAGAGAAAATCAACAAAGGAATAAATGTAAAATGCCCGCTGTGCATTTTTCATACGATAGAATTTCTTATTCCTTTTGGAATTCTGTCATATTTTAATGGCTTTATTTTCCTTATATTTTGCGGGTTTATTTTTCATCTTTTGGTTGATATAGTTCATGGCTTGATTACAAAAACTCTTAAATTCAGGGGATTGTCTGTTATTATGTATGTGCTGAAAAATGGATGAAAATTTTATACATCTCAAAAAAATAGCCAAGGGCGCCGGAATTGTCTTAGTTGGCCTGTTATTAGGCAAGATTTTTGCATCTATTTTTTCCATAATTGCGGCAAGAATTGGCCCATCTCAATACGGTATTTTTTCTCTTGGCACAACAATAATTGACTTTTTTATTATTATCTCATTATTTGGCATGCATGAAGGAGTGATAAGATATGTCTCTTTTTACTTAGGCAAAAAAGATATGCCTAGAGTAAAAAGCGCAATAACAATGTCGATAAAATACAGCATGATTGCGAGTTTTGTTATGTCTATTCTGTTATTCTTTCTGGCGCCAATAATATCTGTCAAACTATTCAATAAACCCGAGCTCATTCCTATTTTAAGAATATTAATTATTGCGCTGCCATTTTCAGTTCTTGCAAGAATTTTTATTTATTCTTTGCGGGCATTTCACAAGGTAAAAGAGCAGATAATATCTGAAGAGATTATTTTCAAATCACTAAAGGTAATGTTTCTTATAGCCCTTTTTGCAATTATTGGAGTCAATATTTATGGAGTTATATTCTCTCAGATTGCAGGCGCAATAGTGTTTTTTGTATTGTCTTTTATTTTGCTTGAAAAAACATTCCCTATAATAAATACAAAAGTCAGGGGAATAGATTATTCACAGGAATTAATCGGCTATTCATTGCCTCTTGCATTTTTTGGCATGATAAATTCATTTCTTGCATGGACTGATATTCTGGTGCTGGGGCATTTTAATTCATCTGCAGATGTTGGAATTTACAGCATAGCTCATTTAGCAGCATCAATGATGCTATTGGTTCCATTTTCATTGTTAAATATATTTTTGCCAATTATTACAGAAGTTTATGTGACAAAAAAAGATGAATTCAAAAAGATTTATTTTATTGTTTCAAGATGGATTTTCCTGGCAACATTTCCTGTATTTTTGATAATGGTGCTGTTTTCAAGACAGCTTCTTAGCATATTGTTTGGCCAGGAATATGGTGCTGGCGCAGTTTCACTTTCAATTCTTGCATTGGGCTATCTTTGTTATGGATTAAGCCAGACAAGCATAAACACCCTTAATATGGTTAAGAAAACAAAAAGCGTTTTATATATTTCAATAATCACTCTTTTCCTTAATGTTCTGCTCAATTATTTGCTGATTCCTTTGTATGGAATGAATGGCTCAGCTATAGCAACAACAATATCATTTTTGATTGGTTCAGTTGCAGCCATATTTTTCAGCAGAAAATACCTTAATTTAGTTCCTTTCAGGAAAGAACATCTAAAACTTTTTATTGCAGGCATATTGGCGCTAATTATATCCTATTTTGTCTTGGAAATTTTAAGAAAATTAAGCACAATGCTTATTTTAAACATAGCAATTATTTTTGTAGTTTTCTTCTCAATTTATGTTTTATTGCTGCTTCTTTTCAAAAGCTTTGAGCAGGAAGATAAAGAAATGTTTAAGCTTATAAAAAGAAAAATTGGGTTTCATTAATAAGAATATAAATCAATTTGTTTCGCGTTTCAGGTATTTTTCAATTTCACTCTTTCCCGAATAAATATTATTTGTTTCACCAGGGTCTTTTTCTAAATCATATTCTTCAATTTTTCCATGGTGGCTTCCCTTGCACAGATTACAGAAATTATCTTTTGCCAGAATTAACTTTCTTTTTTTGTTTCTTACTGTTCTTATGTCATTGCAGAGCCCATCAAAAGCAAAAACTACCTCTCTGACAGGAGAATTGTTTTTTATCAAGGGCATTAGAGAAGTTCCGTCAAATTTTTCGCTTGTCTTGAAATTAAGCAACTCAAGAATTGTTGGCAGGATATCTACATGCTGCGTAAGCTCGCTTATCTCATGCTTCCCAAATCCTGGAAGACGCATTATCATAGGCACATGTATAGAATTATCATACATTCCAGAATGATTGAAATAAATGCAGTGTTCAGTTAAACTATCTCCATGGTCTCCAAGAATAATAAATATTGTATTCTCAAGCATATTTTGCATTCTTAAAAAATTATAAAATCTTCCTATTTCGCTGTCTATTCCTTTTATTGCAGCATCATACTTGTTAGCCATGTCGTTAAAAGTGCAAAGATTGGTCTTTTCTATTCTTTTTCTTAAATATTCCCTTTCTTTTTTATTTTTTATTTTTTCCAGTGTCTTAATTCTATCCTCTTCCTTGCTTTCAGTCCTGTATTCTGTGTTAGGAAAAGGAAAATGACTGTCCCAGAAATGAGTTAATAAAAAAAATGGCTTTTTTGATTGCTTGATTTTTGATATGGCCAGGTCAATGGTTTCTTTAGCAGAGATGAATATTCTATCAGGAATTTCTTTTTCATCCTCTGTTTCCCCATAAAAATCAAAATCTTTCTTAAACCAGTATCCAACCCAGTCTATGCAAATAGTTTCATAATCTTTGTTTTTAAGATAAGTTGGCAGCCAGAAACTTGTTTTTTCTACTTTTTCTATTTCTTCTTTTTTTGTATATGGGAGCTGATGAATTATTCCATGATTTATAGGATATTTTCCAGTCAGTATAGATGTTATCGCAGGCGCGGTTGCATTTGATGTTGAAAAATGCAGCCTGAACAAAAAACTTTCTTTTGAAATTTCCTTTAAGTTCCTGTCAGTTTCTTTATTATAGCCAAACAGACTAAGATTGCTTGTTCTTAATGCATCTACTAAAAGAATTACTATATTTTTCATTGTTTAATGTAAAAATCAGGTATATCCTAATGCCCTTAATTTATCCATTACTATTTCCCTGACTATTCCTCTTCCTGCCCTTTCATGTGCGTTAGGGTCTGTATTTTTATCTGTGCATACATGGCATCCCAAAGAAGTGTAGCCCAAGGCATAAAGGGGGTTGCATTTTATATTGAATTTTTTTACATAATCTAAAATGTCTTTTTGTCTCCAGAACAATAAAGGATGAACCCTGAAATGTGCAGGATTTTTTCTTGGCGAAAAGAAAGTTTCTTTTGCTCTTTCCTCGTGCTCAACTCCTCTTAATCCAACAAAAAAAGCATCAAAGCCAAAATCTCCAATTGCTTTCATCATTGGTGCAATCTTGTGATATTCGCAGCATGTAGTTGTGAATTCAGGAGTTTTTAATCCAAGATTTTTCTTAAATTCCTCTAATCTGTTCTTATTTGCCATCACAGCAGCATGATTATTTAATCTCCAGCTTTTCCTTATTTCTTCTATAAAATTATATGTTTCTGGAAATTCATGCTGGGTGTCAACAAAAACAGTTTGAATATCTGACTTTATTGGCAGAACAAGATGCAATAAAACCAAGCTGTCTGTGCCTCCGCTAAATCCCAAACCTATTTTAGGATATTTTTTGATTGCTTCTCTTATAATGTCCTGGGATTTCTTGATTTTTTCTTCAAGAGGCAGATTAAGCAATGCCCTTGCTTCAGGAATCATCAAATCTTCACATACTTTTGTTCTTTCTTTAGTAAATCTATTGCCTACATTGCTCTTGTCAA
>Ga0210057_1010160_pt1 | contig 10727 bp, 10 predicted proteins | sample CryGeyCG2114_010_2_FD_183968 | JGI IMG/M metagenome (GOLD analysis project Ga0210057, IMG submission 183968) | Groundwater microbial communities from aquifer - Crystal Geyser CG10_big_fil_rev_8/21/14_0.10 (SPAdes) (version 2) | ecosystem: Environmental > Aquatic > Deep subsurface > Groundwater ...
GATATATTTACGGTTTCTTTGCAACCAAAACAACTCTATGTCTAGGCAAATTAATGCCTTTTTCTGTTTGAAATCTATTGACATATTCTTCCAAATATTTTCTGTCTTTTTCGCTGTCGTAATCTTCAAAGATTGGAACTCCTTGCAAAAAAATATCTAAATCTTTAAAAGATAAATAAAATTCGTTGTAATAAAAATCTTGGGCATAAACTATTTCAAAACCAGCATTTTTAGCTTCTTCTACATTCCATTCTAAAACTGAGTTATTCCATTTTCCGTAATTTTGTCCTCTTCCGAAAACCACTTTAATATCTTTTGTATCTTTTTCTCCTATATCTATAGACAAAAAATACCCTCCGGGTTTTAGCATTTTATAAAATAACGGATAAATAGCAACCGCCCTTCTAGCATAAATAATGTCAAAATAATTTTCAGGATAATTTAATGAACGCGTATTTTTTCCAATAAACTCGACATTTTTTATTTCTTTTTCTTTCTGAAGTTTTAAAGCAGCATTTAACATTAATTTAGAAGTATCATTACCAATTACTTTCTTAAAATATGGGACAATTTTAAGGGTAAATCTGCCATCCCCGCAGCCTGCATCCAAAATAATCTTTTCTTTTCCGCTTAATTCCAATAGTTTTTCTCTAAAGATTTTCTCCGGTTCACCCGAAGTAAATTCCTGAATATATCTTGCGGGATTGGAATAATTTCCAAACTTTTTTGCTACTTTATCGTAAAAATTTTGTGCCATAAGGAAATTATAGCAGAATTAGCCTTGAAGAGGCTTAATCCCGATTGCATAAATGCCATTTTTCTTTATATCCTCTTTGTATCCTTGAAAAGAATTATAGCTTTCTATTCCTGCTTCTATTGTTTTTAAATCTCCTGACAAAACATTTCCAACTCCTTCTGTTTCAAGCATGCTTTTTGTGTCGGGATAATGATGGACAAAAAAAACTTCTACATCCATTTCTTCGTTAGTAATATTATTTACAAAATGAATAATATCTCCTTTTTGTAATTTATCATAAGGAGTTTTATCCCAAGAAGTTGGGGTTCTTCCTTCAATCTTCTTAGTCCCTGCTTTTATTGCTTTAAACGGTCTATCATTTAAATCCAAGTTATATCTCATTTGTATTATTGGCATGCATACTAGTTTGGAAATGCTTAAGATTGATAATTAATTGTATCACCTCGATATCAATTGAGATAAATGAGACAGTAAAAAATTATTACTCAATCATCCTTTTTATTCCATCTGTTAGATTTACTTGAGGAATCCACTTCAGTAAATCTATTGCTTTTTGGTTACACAACCTGCTTCTATATATGTCTCCGATACGAATCGGACCATATGCAGGAGGTATTTCGATGCCTAATACCTGAGTAATTAATCTAAACAATTCTTGAGTTGAAATTTCAGTATTGCTAGAAATATTAAAAGTATTAGAATCATCATATGACATTGCTGCTAAATTTGCTCTAACGATATCGCCTACATAAATATAGTCTCTTGTATTGTGCCCATCTCCATTTATTGTTACAGCTCTACCTCTTAACGTGCGATTTATAAATGTAGAAATCACTCCTCCTTCACTTAATATTGATTGACGAGGTCCATAGACATTGGAATAACGTAGGACAATCCCATTAAAACCAGCTTCACTTCCGAATAATTCAAGATATTTTTCACCAGTTAATTTAGATAATCCATAAAAAGATTTGGGATTAGTTTCACAATCTTCAACAACAGGTAATTTATCTTGATTGACATCTCCATATACAGCTGCTGAACTTGAAAATACAATAGTTTCTAATGTACTTAAATTCCTTGCTGCGCTCAATAAAATTACTGTTCCCCTTACATTAATATCATGGTCAACAGTCGGATACATCATTGATGTGCTAACATCAGTTTGTGCTGCTAAATGAAATATTACTTCTGGACGAACATCTTTAACAACAGCAGTTAATTGATCTTGATTTCTAATATCTACTTCATAAAAAGTAGCTCTTTTATTTACAGTTTGCCTTAATCCATGACTTAAATTATCAATTACCGTTACGGCATGCCCTTGCTCAACTAAAGCGTCTTGTAAATGTGACCCTATAAAACCAGCACCACCCGTAACCATTACCTCTTTCATAGTTGTGTATTATAAGATAAACAATTTAAAATAACAAATTATGCAAATAAAAATTATCAGATACAAAATTCCTTACATATTCCTTTAATTTATAAAATATGTTAATATTATAAGATATTTATGTCAAAAGAACGTCCCATTAATGGCGAAATTACAGCTAACTATACAAGACCAGATATTGTATTTACACATAAAGATATCGCAACAATTGACAGGGGTGGTCTATGTGTATTATTTAAGTCATTAGCTTCGGGATTAGCTTCTCAAGGTTTTCGAGTACATGTACTTACAACTCAAGAGTTAGTAATAGACAACATATCAGTTCACAGATTGCCTGCTGTTGATGATGCTTTGTCCTATTCAAAATATGTAAGCGAAGCAATTAGCGACATTGGCCCTTTAATAGCAGAATCTTCAACGTGGAGATTTGAATTGCTTGAATATTCAAGACTTGTTAATAAAGGATCTAAAGTTGTCGTAAGAGCAGATCCAAGCGCAAGTACCTTATTTGATAACGCAACAAATCTTGATCAGGGTGAAGGAGAATTATGTCGCAACGCAGATTTAATTCTTGCAGTAAGTGGATTTGCAAAAAGAGATATACAGAAAAAATATCATATCCCAGATGGCAAAATTCGAGTAGTTTATAACGGCGTTCAGCAACTACATGAAATGAATTTTGGGAGTAGAATAACTTCAGGAGAAATATTAACACCTTCTACGAATGAAAGTAATCCAATTATCTCACTTCCCATCTCAGATATTATAAATCCCGATAAAATTAATGTGTTGTGGATCGGTAAGCCCACAAAAATGAAAGGTTTTGATATGCTTGAGGCAATTGTAGCAAACGCCCCTGATGAGCTTAATTTTATTATTAATATGGGATATTCAATTCAGGAAGTTAAATGGGCAGACCAAAACTATAGAAAATGTACTTTTATCCGTGGTTTAACCAAAAGCGATCAGCAATTGCTATTTCATAATTCAGATGCTTTACTATCAACTTCAACAGTTGAAGGTTTTGGAATTGTAGTAGCAGAAGCATTGGAAATGGGAATACCTACGATATTAAATATTAACTGTGAGGTATTTAGAGAATTCCTAGGAATTAATGGGATAAAATTGGTTGATGTGATGGATGTTAATGTTGTATATGATGCGTTTAAAAACATTAAACCTCAAAAATCACCAAATTCATTATTGCCCTACCACTTAACCCAACAGGAAATGGTTAGGCAAAGCCTGGAACATTACAGAAGAATGCTCGATATCAAGGCTTAAGTAAACCTATAGTTTATGGTATAATGCGACATTATGCGTTCAATTGAATTTAGCCAAAGTCATTCGGGCATTGATTATACACATTATCCTCATCTACACATTGAGGACTCGCCTAGAAAAATTGCAGAAATTAAGTCTGTATTACCAAGTGATTTTCGTAGTAAATCACTTTTAGATGTTGGTTGTGATGCAGCATTAATTACTAGATCAATTGGTGAGCTAACGGGCGCAACAAATGTTCAAGTAGTTGAACCTTCTTCTGACGCCATCCCCCATGCGTTAGATAATCTTCGAAATTTTCCTGAAAGTAAAATACATCAAGTAGATTTTGTAGATTATATTCCCGATAGGATACCTGATCTGACTATGTTTATTGACGTGCTTGAGCATTTGGAGGATCCCGCTTCAGTATTGAAAAAAGCAGCAGCCTTCACTAGATTTGCGATCGTTAGAACTCCGCTTGAAGACAGCATCGCTGCACAAATACATAAACAGTTATATGGTGGGGATATTAAAGCCCTTATGGAACAAAGATACGGACATGTCCACCATTATACGCAAGCCGGGCTTAGACAACTAATTGAAGATAATGGTTTCGAAGTTGTTACGGATACCGTAACAAGAATTCCAAAAGAGGCTACTATTTTAGATAGAAAATTAAGTAAGTTTCTAGAATCAATTTCATGGGCTGTTCTTAAATCTAAATACCCTAAATTATGGGGAGGATTTTACTTAGCTTTTCTTAGGAGTAAGGATAGGAAGGTATTAGACCAAGATGATTATAATTCAATAAAACATGCCATTGACGACGTAATAGGAGAAGGAAACATTTTGTCTATTATGGTATTTGGATCGACTACAAACGATCGAGATAAAATGAATTCAGATTATGATTTCACAATAGTTGCAGATGGATTGCCTGATGAAATTGAAGAAAGAGAAAAAGCTTCTCCAAGGATCAAAAAAATACTTCAAGAAATGGGAATTAATCAGCTTTGTGCATTTAATTTGTACACACCCGAAGAATTTGAGGCTGCAGCAAACAATAAGTCTTGGCTTATACAAACTATGAGGTCCGATTATCGTATTTTACATGATAAGAATGGTTTTATTAGGAGGATTATTGAAGCTACGGATTCAGAAATTATTCAGACAGGAGAATTTTCTTGGAAAGGTGTTTCATATGAAGGAAATGCTCATTTAGGAGAAGTGATTGAAAGATATAAACTATTATCAATAATAATTGAACCAATAAGCATCGAGGTGTCAGAATACTATAGACGAGAAGCATTGAGGGGCGAGTTAATAAGACAATTATTTGAACATGGAGAATATGATACTCGAGGCTCGCTTTTTTCTTTAGCAAAAAAATTACATTTTAAATATGGGGTTAAATTAGAGATGATGGAAATTCAAGTTCAGGATTTCCTCCATGAGACAGAAGGGAGAAAAGCAATGCTAGATTATGAAAACACAGAATTGCATCTTAAAATTGCAGATGAACTGACTAAGAATGGATTGCATTTAGATGCATTAGCTCATACATATTATGCTTTAAGAAACATATATCTCAAACATCTACATGCAAATGATGGCTATATAATAGATGGTGAAGTAACTCAATTATTTTTAAAAGGGCTTTCTAGATCTCTCCCCCAAGAGCTAGTTGATTTAATTTATACAAATTCTTTTAAGGCAGAACAAATTCTTGGCAGATCAGGTTTTGTATCATTTGATCTTGATAAAAATGGAAATCCAGTTTATGAAAATGCCAATAATTCAGTAAATAACTATTCGGATCTACAACAAAATATAAGAAAAATAATATCGGAATTAGAATTGGGATTAAATATAAACGGAAATAAAGATGACCCCAAGATATCAATTGTAATTGCAACATATAATAGACCAGATATGATCTTAAATTGCATTAGATCTTTAAATAATTTATTAATCCCTGATGGGAAAATAGAAATAGTAATTGTAAATGATGGATCTTCGGTGGAGTATGACTTAGATGCAATACAGAGAACAAGTAGATTTCCGATAAACTATGTTGTAAAGGATCATAGTGGAATTTGTGCAACTAAGAATAAAGGTATTGAAAATAGTAAAGGGGAATTTATAGCGTTTTTAGATGATGATATGATTCCCTCTCCTTTATGGATTGTTCAATTAATGTCTGGATTTAAAAACGATCAAATTGCAGGAGTTGGGTCAACAAATCTTACTTATCCCGAAGACAATCAGTATACTCAATATATTGATTACAGAGAGTTAGCAAGAAAGGCATTTAGAGATAAATCTGGTGAAATTTTAAATGTTTTAACTGGAAGCGCATGTATAAGAAAAGACGTATTAGTCAGCGTAGGAGGATTCAATACGAGACAATCAGAATTAGGAGTAAATTTTGGTGGGGATGATGTAGATTTAACATGGAGAATTAGAAATGCTGGTTATTCATTAGGACATGTAAATGAAGCTATCTGTTTCCATAATCATAGAGGAGATTTTAATTCATTAGTTAAACAACACGTCGGTTATGGGGAAGGAACAATGTTTCATTGTCTTGATGCTGGACGAACTCCTGAATCGTTAGGTATACCAAATCCCGATTATTCATCAGTTATCCGAGATCTTCTTCGATATTCCTATATTGAAGTCCCAAAGCGTATTATAGAATGCTACAGAGATAGACTTGGTTTAAAAAAATCAATTCAATATCCATTATTAGATCTTGTTCGAAAATTCAGCTATGATATGGGTATTCTTAAATCAAAGAGGTTTCAAAAACAATTGAAAAACAGTAATATTTAGGTATAAAATTAACTTATGATAGCAACATCGTATTTTGTGGGTTTACTTCTTGATAATACCAAATTTGAGAATCTTTTTTTAAATCTGAATAAATATATAAATATCAATAACATACAAGATACGGTTTTATTGCAAAATAAATCAAGCTTACATATAACTCTATATTATTTTAAGGAAGACTTAGATGAAAATGAGAAAAATAATATTAAGGCGGATATTAAAAATATAAATGAAAATCTGTCAAGCATTAAAATTTGTTTAATTAATTATTTTTTCATTAAAAATAAAAAAATATTGTGTTACTTAGAATGTTCAAACAAGGAAAAACTTAAGGCAATAAATAATTATTTTTCAAAAAAATATATGCATTCTGACGTTCCAGAAAATTCATATAGTTTTGTGCCTCACGTTTCTTTATTTAAAATTAAGAATAACGAAATTTTCGAGCAACATCAACAAAATATTGAGCAAATAATAACAAAAGAACTAAGGTTAATTAATAACTCTAGATTATTTGAAAGTATTAATTTATTCATGGTAAATTCTCAAACTGAACCAGAAATACAAATTCCTATTTAATTTGCATTTATCCCACCTCCCTGGTATACTATAGGGCAAAGTAATTGTTTCTTATGAATGTAAAAATACAAGACATTAATATTTCAAATTCGAAACCATTTATTTTAATTGCGGGTCCTGATTCTATTGAGTCATTGAATCATGCATTAATGATGGCTAGGGAAATAAATAAAATTGCCAGGTCACTAAATATACCTTATATTTTTAAAGCTTCTTATGATAAAGCAAATAGGACCTCCATCGGATCATTTAGGGGGGTTGGGATAAAAAGGGGCGTCGAAATACTAACTCAAATACAAAATAAAGTAAAAATTCAAGTTACAACAGATGTTCATTCTATTGAGGAGGTAGAATATGCAGGAAGATTTATAGATTTAATACAAATCCCGGCATTGTTAAGTAGACAAACTGATTTATTGATTGCTGCGGGAAAAACAAATAAAGCAGTAAACATTAAAAAAGGACAATTCATTGCTCCACAAAATGTTAATAACCTAATAGCTAAGGTTACTTCAGTCGGAAATAAGAACGTATTAATTACAGAAAGAGGAACTACGTTTGGATACAATGACGTAGTTACAGATATGCGAGGAATAGAGATTATGAAACGTTTTAATTATCCTGTTATCTTTGATGCTTCGCATACAGTTCAATTTCCTTCAAATTTAGGAAATAAATCAGGTGGAGATAGGTCTTTAATACCCGCTTTAGCTAAGGCAGCAATTGCGGTTGGGGTAGCTGGAATATTTATGGAAATTCATAATAATCCAGACAAGGCACCAGTAGATGGGTTAAGCTCTCTAAACTTAAAAGATTTACCCAAACTATTAAAGACATTAAAATCAATTGATAAAATTGTTAAAAATTATGAATAAAACTAATAACATACTTAAAGTTGGTAAGGATGTTTTAAGAATTGCAGCAAAAAACATTTCAAGAAATGAAAGAAAACTTGGACCTTCTTTCGTAAAAGCTATTAATACTATCAACAACCGAAAGGGTAATATTATTGTTGTAGGTGTAGGGAAATCCGGTATTATCGCAAATAAATTTGCTGCAACATTATCAAGTACTGGAAATTTATGTATATTTATTCATCCCACTGAAGCATTTCATGGTGATTTTGGGAAGATTTCAGATGGCGATGTCTTAATTATTTTTTCTCATAGTGGAGAAACGAAGGAAATTATTGATTTTTTAAGTATATTTAAAAAACGATTTGTCAATAATCAAATTATTTCTATAACATCAAAAAAAAATTCTACTGTCTCATCAATGTCCAATATCACACTATTAACTTATGTTGAAGAAGAAAACCCAAATTCAGACTTTAAGTTAATACCAACTACTAGTACTACTACAACCTTGGCATTGTCAGATGCTATTGCCCTATCCCTTCAAACCCTTAATAGTTCTAATGTAGCAAAATTTTACAATAATCATCCAGGAGGAAATATTGGGCAAATTTCAAAAACATACAATTAATTCCGTTATTAATAACCGAGCATTCATATTTGATATGGATGGTGTTATTTTAGATAGTGAAACCGTGTGGATTCCATATCAAGATGATTTTTCTACGAAATTATTTGGTGCAAAAATTTATAAAAAAAATCCTAAAATATTATTAAAATCGTTATATTCCCCATTTGAAATATATTTAATAGTTAATAATGTCACTGGTTTAGGAAAAGGAATATATCATTTAGATTTTTCAGATTATTCTTTAGATATTTTACGTCTTGGAAACTATGGTAAACAAATTGCACATATAGCACAAGGGCAAATGTTTATCGCAGATGCACCTGTTGTTTTTCTAATTTCTTCTGTATTTAAAAGGTATATGTTTAGATATAGGCAAGCCAGAACATATCGCGACCTCTTTACAAGTACAGCAGAATTAGCTCAATTAATAATAATTTATTCCAGTTATTTTGACATTAAAGCATTTGAAACGCCAGCCCTAAGAGACATACAACTACAAACCTTACTTAATCTTAACGAATGGGAAGAAGAAATATTATATTTATTGGCATTAGGAAAATAATGAAATATACAGTTAATCCATTTATAATTTTTTACTATTCTATAAAACGAAAAAAGTTGATGCTTTTCGAACCTATAAATAAAAAGGTTTTCGAATTACGGCAAGACTTCTTTTTTGATTTGCTAGATTATTGCGAAAAGGGTAGAGAAAAAACAAGTATAGTAAAAAAAATTGTCCAACTTTTATCAGATGGCAATCCAAATGCATACGTCATAATTGAAGATTTGATTAAATCAAATCTTTTACTAAAACAAGACAGAACATTAAAGAAGAATATAGAAAAAAGCAGCGAGTGGTTCTCTTACGGATGGGGTTCTTCTTTTTATTATCATCTAGCGTCTAAAGATTTTAAATTTCTAGACTACAGCATTGAAAACGAAGTGTTAAAAGATCAAAAATTGATGAAAACTTATTTAAATGAAAGCCTTCCTCCACCTATATATAAAGAGTACAAAAATAATAAATTTTATCCGCTTTTACCAATTAGCGAGTTTGAGGAAGTCAAATTTCCTCCTCATGGAACGCTTACCAAAAAACTAAACAAACAAAAATTAAGCTATATGCTCTATCTAACATTTGGGGAAATCTTTTCCGCAAATTTTCCTATCGTGGGTAAAATATTAGCTAAAACTAGTCCCTCAGGCGGAGCAAGACATCCATCAGAAGCATACATATTGCTCTTAAAAAACCTAGATAATATTCCAGCAGGTGTTTATCATTATTCTGTTAAAAGAAATGGGCTAGAATACTTAACCAGTCTCGGAAGTATTACAAAAACAAAAAAATACTTCTATAAAACTAGTCATGTTAAGGATTTTAACGCTGAAGTTATAATAGTTATCTCATCAATATTTGAAAGAAATATGTGGAGATACCGAGAAATAAGAACCTTTAGAGTAATATTTCTCGATATTGGCCATCTTTTATCAACCTTAAGAATAATTACTAAGTCTTTAGGTATGGATGTATTAATAAATCATAGCTTCGATGATTATCTTGTTCAAAAATTATTAGGCCTTACAACTGGTAAAGAACGTCCGTTGTACTGTGCAATTATTGGTAAATACAAATAGTATGAATGAAAGGGGCAATCAACACACTACAGTTGAAGTTGGCAATTGGGATATACAAGAAGTTCCTTATGTATATAGTGAGTTATGTGTTAAAAATTGGGCTCCATGGATGGTTGCTCCTATGGATTCTATAATTGGAAGAGTAAACGTGTTTACCGAAGGTCAGTTACTCGCCAGGAATGAAAAAAAGATTCCTATTGGCTACGCATTCATTAATCAAATTAATTGGAACGGTCAAAATCAGGATTTAAAATCATGGAGAGAAATAGCTGGAGAGCCGACAACATTTGAAGATACATATAGTCCTGACGGAAATACATTAGTATTGATGTCAATTAACGTTCACAGTGATTTTAGGGGAATAGGAGTTGCGAGAAAACTGATAGAAAATGCAAAAAGTTTAGCTAACAGACATGACATAGATTTCTTAATTGGTTCTTTTAGACCAAATCAATACGGCGCATTCAAAATTGATAATCCTGGTTTTTCTGATTTTGAAGCTTATTGTAGAATGGTCAAAAATGATGGATTACCGATAGATGAATGGCTAAGGAATTTAACTCTAAATGGCATGAGAATAATAAAGGAAGACACGGAAGCAATGATAGGAAATTTCTCCGTAGATGAATTTAATAATTTCAGAGCTAATTATAATCCCTCATCATGGGTTGAAACAGAACCCAATATTTGGGAATGTGGAGAAGTCGGACGTTGGATAATAGATCCTAATACAAATATAGCAAGTTATATAGAAAACGCAATTTGGGGACAAAT
>Ga0210057_1010161_pt1 | contig 10726 bp, 13 predicted proteins | sample CryGeyCG2114_010_2_FD_183968 | JGI IMG/M metagenome (GOLD analysis project Ga0210057, IMG submission 183968) | Groundwater microbial communities from aquifer - Crystal Geyser CG10_big_fil_rev_8/21/14_0.10 (SPAdes) (version 2) | ecosystem: Environmental > Aquatic > Deep subsurface > Groundwater ...
CATCCAGCCGAGTATGAACTCTGGGACAAACAGCATAGCGATATGGTCACTAAATTGCCACAATTCTGTCAGAAACGGGAGAGAATGCCACGTTGCCAGCACCATCGCGGTTGCGGCAAGTCCTAAAAGAAGCGATTGAAGCACAAGGCCGTTTATTCCCCCGTAATCATTCGTGATGCTTCTTACGAGCAAATACATAAGGAGAAAGGTAATGACAAACACCGCCATAGTTATATACGGCGTCTCCGAAAGTAAAGTAAGTTGCTCTCCGACAATCGCAGTCTCTCCCAGCTTATCAAACACAAACAGCGCCATCGGAAACGCCAATGTAAGTGACGCGACACGTGTTCCCCCTCCTTGAAAAGACCAAAATGACGCAACCGCAAATAATGCGAAAATAACAATGTAATCTGTGGGAAATGGTATGGAAAGATTTTCTAACACCCATTCAGTATAGCAACAGGGATTTTGTCAAAGCTGGGTAATACACAGCACTAATTACAATCCTTCTTTGCGCAAATCCTCAATGAGCGCTTTCGCACTCCTCGATAATTTCTGTGGAAAATCAATTCGTATTTTGACAAGCAAATCACCTCTGCCTTTGCCATTCGGTACGCCTTTGTTTTTCACACGGAGTACTTCCCCATGCGAGATGCCCATTGGCACTTTGAGCGTAATGTCGCCATCGAGTGTCGGCACCGTATACTCGGCCCCCAACAGCGCATCGGTGAGCTTTATCGACAAGTTTTTTGTGATGTTAAACCCATCTCTTTTGAATTCAGCATCCGGTTTTACATGTATTTTTATATACAAATCTCCTGTTGTACCGCCTATAACGGCTTCGCCGCGCCCGGGCATGCGGATCATTTCCCCGTCATTGATTCCCGCAGGAATAATAAATTTAATTTCTTCCTCTTTCTTTTTAACGCCTTCACCTCGGCATTCTGCACATTTTTCTTTTGGAACCTGCCCCTTCCCGTGACACGCAGGACATTCGCGCACACTCGTAAAGGAGCCTAAGAATGATTTTCGAGTTTCCCGTATTTGCCCGCGACCATTGCATGCAGAGCAGTTTTCCATTGCTGTTCCCCTTTTTGCACCGCTTCCTCCGCAGATCTCGCACGTCCCTGTTTTTGTAATCAGCACTCGGCGCTCAACACCAAACACCGCATCGCGAAACGACAATTCAATATCGATTGATATATCTCTTCCTCGCTTTGTTCTGGTTCCTCTGCCACCATTGAAGATGTCGCTGAAGATGTCGCCAAAGTCAAATTCTACGCCTTCAAAATCGGCATTGCCAAACCCTTGGGCAAAGTTTGAATAATCAAACCCGCCAAATCCGTTTCCGTAATCACCAGCAAACGTTTTTCCGTAGGAATCGTATTCTGCGCGCTTCTTCTTATCGGAAAGAACGGCGTATGCTTCGCTTACTTCCTTAAACTTTTTTTCATCGCCGCCTTTTTTGTCGGGATGGTATTTGTGGGCGAGTTTTCTGAATGCCTTTTTTATCTCTTCATCCGACGACTCTTTTCTTATCCCTAATATTTCGTAATAGTCTTTCATGTTGCTACTTCATCAATATTATATTGCATATTAAGTGTGTCGCCTGCCCCGTAGTGAACCGCGTTCTACTACTGGGGTAGTAGTTTTTCATTTCACAATTATAGGCGCGTTTCTAGAAAAGAAAAGGGTGCATAGTCGCTACTCTTTCTTTCCATCGCTTGGTGATTGTCCATCATCCTTTTTCTCCTCAAAATCAGCATCTCGAGTCGTATCTTCTTTAGCATCTTGCGTAGGCGATGATTTTTGTTGTTGTGCGGCAACCGCTTCGCCAATTTTACTCAACGCCTGCGACAGTTGCTCGGAAGCCGTTTTTATCGCATCGGCATCGTTGCCCTCTTTCGCCTTCTTCAGTGCGTCAATTTTACCCTGTACATCGCCTTTAATTTCCTCCGACAGCGCACTCTCGTGTTCCTTTGATGATTTTTCCGCAGTATAGATAAGCTGATCGGCGGTGTTTTTAATTTCCACCATCTCTTTCTTCTTTTTGTCCTCCTCTCGGTGCGCTTCTGCGTCGGCTTTCATCTTTTCCACTTCCTCATCAGAAAGTCCGGACGTCGCCTCTATGCGTATCGACTGCTCTTTCCCGGTACCCTTATCCTTTGCCGAGACGTTGAGGATTCCATTGGCGTCGATATCAAAACTCACTTCAATCTGCGGCATACCGCGCTGTGCCGGCGCGATTCCATCGAGCACAAAACGCCCGAGAGATTTATTGTCTGCCGCCATTTCGCGCTCACCCTGCATCACGTGTATTTCAACCGACGTTTGATTATCCGCGGCGGTTGAAAATACCTGCGACTTGCTTGTTGGAATGGTGGTGTTTTTTTCAATGAGTTTGGTCGCTACGCCTCCGAGTGTTTCAATACCTAAGGAAAGCGGAATAACATCCAAAAGAAGGACGTCTTTTACATCGCCTGCCAATATACCGCCTTGTATCGCCGCGCCGAGCGCCACCACCTCGTCCGGGTTAATTGATTTGTTCGGCTCCTTACCAAACAGCTTTTTTACTCCCTCCACGATAGCGGGCATGCGTGTTTGTCCACCCACCAAAATCACTTCATCGATGTCTTTGATTTCAAATGGCGACGCATCTATTGCGCGCTTTGTTATCTCCAGGGAGCGATCAATGTATTCCATCGCAAGCTCCTCGAGTTTTGCGCGTGAAAGCTTCAATAGTAGATGCTGTGGACCCGATTCATTTGAGGTGATAAACGGAACATTTATTTCAGTCTCGGCGGTAGTTGAAAGCTCGATTTTTGCTTTTTCTGCGGCCTCATCAAGACGCTGTAGCGCTAATTTATCCTTGCCAATATCAATACCTGAATCCTTCTTGTATTCAGCAATGATCCAATTGATGATTTTTTGGTCAATATCACGCCCGCCCATGTGCGAATCGCCGTCGGTTGATTTCACTTCGATAACATCATCGCCCACTTCGAGCACAGAAACATCGAACGTCCCGCCTCCGAAATCGAATACCGCAATTTTTTCATCTTTCTTTTTGTTAAATCCATACGCAAGCGCCGCCGCCGTCGGTTCGTTGATGATGCGCTTTACATCGAGGCCTGCAATTTTGCCGGCATCTTGCGTCGCTTTTCGTTGAGCATCGTTGAAGTATGCCGGAACCGTTATGATTGCTTCTGTTACTTTTTCCCCTAATTTTTCCTCTGCGTCAGCTTTTAATTTTGAAAGGATCATCGCCGAAATTTCCTCCGGTCGATAGACCTTTTCGTTTAGAACAACTTCCACTCCAGAATCCTTCCCCTCTTTTATTTCATACGGAACGATGTCTTTGTCGCGCTTTACCGAATCGTCCGAAAAACGGTGCCCCATAAACCGCTTAATTCCGTATATTGTTCCCGAAGGGTTTGTAACCGCTTGCCGGCGGGCGGTAATTCCCACAAGGCGCTCTCCTGTTTTTGAAATTGCAACCACCGAAGGGGTCGTCCGATTCCCCTCTTTGTTTTCAACAATTTTAGGCTCCCCCGCCTCCACAATGGCCATTGCGGAGTTCGTGGTTCCTAAATCGATTCCTAGTATTTTAGTCATACGCATATTTTTGTTACAACACTATACCACAATAATTTAAAAGTTGCTAATTTTTATACTTAAAAATCTTCACTTGCGCGGGGCGCAGTATCACACCGTTACTGATATACCCCTTCCTGGCAACGTCTGCAACCATTCCGTCCAATTTAGTATCCGTTGTCTCGATACTCTCTATCGCTTCGTGCCGATGGGGGTCAAAATCTTCGTCTACCGCACCAAAGGAAGCGATTCCATATTGCCCTAGCACATTCTGAAGCTGGGAAAAGATGTGTTCAACGCCCTTTCGCCACCCTTCATCGACGCTCACCCAGGCAGATCCTGAAAACGCCATCTCAAAACTATCCAAAACGGGCAGGATATCTTCAAACAACTCACGGCGTGTATTTTCTCTCACCGATTCTCCTGCCAGTTCCTGTTGCTTTTTTGCGTTTGCAACATCAGCGCGCAGTCTCTGCCAGCCATCCAAGTATTCCTGCTTTTCACGCCTGCACGCCTCGAGCTCTTTTTTCAACTTTCGCACTTTATCAAGGGCGTCGGATGCACTATTTTGGTCTGCATCTTCCTCTGGCACAATATCGCTCTCGTCAATATGGTCAATGTGAGTTTTCTTTTTGCGCACCATAAGCGGCGCTAGTATAGCAAAAACGAAATAACTTCTCCACTAGTTGCTACTTTCTTCTTCCGAGATGGTACGTATGCGGGCTTGTATATCATCCCACGATCGGGTCCGCTTAATTTCTTTTGGCTCCGTATACGCCTCGTTGTACTTCCATGAATATAAAAGTAGATGTGGTACAACGCCAATAAGCGGCTCAAGGAATTGCGGATCATCGTCAATGAACGCATCCAGGGCAAGTATTTTTGCAATTTCGGTTTTATCCGGATGGCTGGCGGTATCGTGCACCTCTATCAAAAGTGCATGCGTTTCAAACCACTGCCTTGCAAGCCCCACCGCCTCCGGAGTCCTGCTCGTAATGCAGTACACGAGGTGGCCTTTCAATTGGAGCGTGCCAATGCCTTCAAGCGCTCCCTTGATTGGCTGTAGCTGGTGATGCCACTCGGGGTGATCAAAATATATTTCTTGCTGTAATTGGTGATAGGCATCAATATCCATGATGTTATTTTCAAATACGTGCGATGCGAGCATATCCTCCGGATCAATGTCCACATTAAACAACTCTTTTGCGACTATGCTTTTTAAATGGGGTGTATTTGCAATTACCCCATCGAAATCAAGCCCAATGCGCAATTTTTTCATATATTCGAATAATACTATATCATCAAAAAAATGGCTCCGCGCGAGGGCGCGGAGCCAGAGATAAAGGATTCAAGTGCATACACATAGAATCCAAAGTCAAACTCAATTTACTTACCGGCAGACGAGCTTTTGGGAACGAGGAACGCGAACGCCCCACGGCCACCCCAGTGACCGTCGGGACGATCCCAAAACGCGCCGAGCCATCGCCCGCCGCCGCACCGGTACGCGCAGAGCATGCGCGGAGCGCCGTCGGAATCCTTGATGGGGTCGTGGGGAGCGGCGATGTGCCGGAAACCCACTTCTTCCATCTGATTGTCGGAAACCGACTCGCGGATGCGCGGGACGATGCCAGCGCGCGGCTTTTCGTACCCGTACTTCTCAACGCCCCGCTTGCGCAGCGCATCGGTCGTACGGTCGGAGGCGCGCTCGATCTCCCACATGGGCATGAGTGCGACCTTGTACCGCTGTCCCGCGACGAGACGATGGTTCTTGTCGTACCCGTCCTTCTTCTTTGACAACAGGCACGACTTCGCCCAGTCGGTCAGGCGGAATTCCGCGGTGGTGAGCCGCTCGATTTCCTGTTCGCCGGTGAGGTCAAGGCCAGTGATCATGAGCACGATATGGCCATGTTTGTTGCGCTCGAAGTTGAACGGATTCTTGCGTTGATTGAACAACGCGAGTTCATCGAGAGCGAGACCTCCATGCTGGATTTTGTGGCAAGTATCCGCAAGGAGACCAGCCAAGCGTTCGCCCGGCAAAGTTCCGATGATGCTCATCAGAGTTTCTCCTGTTGTAGTTCAGCTACACAACACCACTTCGCGGAATGCGGGTGTGCCGTAGCAGAAAAAATCCACAGATTAGACACTTTCTGCTACGGCAAACATACGCCCACGACAGACGGCTTCACGTCTCGCCGCACTTTTCTATCTTTCGGCGTTATACAGTTTTTCTTGCTAGTCGTCAAACCTAACATCTTATCGTTTGCTCCATTGAGGAGAACGGCGAGCGCCCCGCAAACCAAACTTCTTTCGCTCTTTTGTGCGAGGGTCGCGTTTCAAAAAACCAAGCCCTTTCATTTCTTTACGCATTCCCTCGTTCTTTTTTACAATTGCGCGGGCAATACCGTGCCGAATGGCTTCCGCCTGCGCTTTAAGGCCTCCACCGGATACTTTTGCAGTAACTGAAAATTTCTCTCCGGCCTTCGCAAGTGCTTCTTTCGCAACAGTTTGCACATACTCAAGCGGAAAATAGTCAGAAAGCGCCTTTTCATTTACCACAATCTTTTCCTGTTTGGCGGGGGTAATACGCACACGCGCCGTTGCCGTCTTTCTTCGCCCCACCGCCTCAATGTATTTTTCTGTTTGCGCCATATTAGAAATTTTTATGAATGGAATGAATTAGAATTTCTTATACCCAGCACTATTTTTATTGATTACCGTAGCGCTAAGGTGCGAGGATAATATCGTATATTCACTTAACATTCAACTTATAGATTAAGAAATAAAAATGGTGCAGGGTTATAAAAAATATACTCGTTCACTCGTTAATTTTTTATAACAAGATTCTTCATACGCCCCTTGCGCAGTTTGTTTCTAGGAATCATTCCTTCAACCGCCATACGGAGCACTTCCTTGTATCCCTTTTTTTCGACTACCTTCGCCATCGTTTCTGTCTTTTGCCCGCTTGGATATCCCGAGTACCGTTTGTATGTTGAACCCTCATGCTTCTTTTCAGAAATATCCATTCCATCCACGCCGCTTACGTGAACCTCCACATCCGCAATTATATTCGGCGTGAAGTCAGGAGAAGTCTTTCCGATCAGAAGTGATGCAATCTCGCTTGCAACTCGTCCGAGTCGTTTGCCTGATACATCGATTTTATATGCAGTTTTTTTAGTTTGTTCAGTCATGTTAGAGATTCTTAATGAGTGTTAATGAATTTAGAAGGTCTTACACCCCGTGAAATAATCCCGCTTGCGGGGTTCCTTTTGTTTAAAGACAAAAGGATTTCACTGGGGTTACCGAGATTATGCACCCCGGTTAAACTCGCTTCGCTTGCCTTTGCCTTCGGCAAAGAGTTTAACGGGGTTAAGAAATATGTATTCATTGCATTCATCATATTTCTAAACAAGTTCAATCCGAGCATCTTCCGACATGCGCGCACCTGTTCTGCCCAATTTTGTAATCCGAGTATATCCTCCCGCGCGGTCTTTGTAGCGAGGTGCGATATCAACTACCACTTTTCGCGCAACATCTTCAGCGTTTCCGAGCCGCGATGCAATAACACGCTGGCTTGCAAGCGTTGCCTTTTTGCCAACAGTAATTATTCTCTCCACAAATGGGCGCGCCTCTTTTGCTTTAGCAAGCGTTGTTGTTACCGCACCGCGCAAAATAATTTCGCGTGCAAGAGAGCGCATAAGGGCGGTGTGTTGTGCCCTATTTCTCCCTAATGTTCGCTTTTTCTTATGATGCTGCATATGCCTTTAGTGTTTCTTAGGTTCGCAAGGTCAAACCAAAGTTCGATAGCGCTCTTTTTATCTCCTGAAGCCCTTTTTGTCCAAGCCCTTCGATAACCAAAAGGTCCTCTTCTCTTTTTCGAACAAGTCCGCCGACGGTTCGGATACTCACCCCGTCGAGCGCGCTCTCAACGCGTGCAGATAGTGATAGTTCGGAAATACGCGTTTTCAGCACTTCAGAATCCGGTTTCGGCGCCTCCGGCGCTTCATCCGCAACGTCCTCGGGAGTAACCTCGGCTGACGCTGCCGGATCTTCCTCTTCTTTGAATCCAACAACCGCTTTGAGCTGCAAAATCATTATTTCAATGGATTTCTCAAGCGCTTCTCGGGCAGTAAGCGTGCCGTCCGTTTCAATAAACATGCGCAAGCGATTGAAGTCGGTCCTATCCCCCACACGCATGTTTTCAACTTCATAATTCACACGGCGGATTGGCGAAAATATCGCATCGAGCGCAATCGTGCCAATCTCAACGCGCTCTTTTTGAATAACCTCTTTTGGCACGTATCCAAGGCCTTTTTGCGCACTCATCTCAATAGTGAGCTCAACCTTCCCGGTTACTTCCGCAATGTGTTGCTCGGGATTTAAAATTTCCACCTGTCCGGGCGCATCAATGTCTTCTGCGGTAACTGTTTTTGGCCCTTTAATTTTCAAAGTGAGCGTCTGCGGTTCGCTTGTAAGAATCTTTATTCGGGTTTTTCGCAAATTTAAAATGAGGGTAACGACATCTTCTTTCACTCCTTCAATCGTTGAGAATTCATGGTCGACGTCGTCAATTTTGATATGGGTAATCGCCGAACCTGAAAGAGAAGACAAAATGATTCGACGAAGCGAGTTTCCTAGTGTGTGCCCGTACCCTGGGTACAGTCCGTCAATTTCGTAGGTGCCGCTAAATTCTTTTTCAGATACAACGCGTGGCTTTGAAGGGAGTGTGATTTGGTTATCAGACATATGTATGTAAATCTATAAATAAATTAAACTGCACAAACAGATACCCAGCCCCCGACGCTGGGCACGAAAACACTATTAAACTATGGCTTTCAACATACTATACTTTCAAAAAAAAGCAATGATTTCGACCTGTATTTCCCTATCGACTGTAATACTCGAATACCGCAGAATAATCGATGAGGGTATCACTTGGGGTAAGACTCGGCTCTCCCTTTACCTGTCCCGATAGATTCTTGGCATCAAAAACGAGCCAATTTGGAATTGCACCTCCCGTTTCGCCTTTCCTGAATTCTGCGAAAAGCGGGCTGTCCTTGCTGCCGTCGCGCACGGCAATGGTGTCTCCTGCAAACAGTTGGCGAGATGGAACGGTGGTCCGTTTTCCATTAATAGTGACGTGCCCGTGCGATGCAATCTGACGTGCAGCGCGCCGTGTTGGCGCGAGCCCCAAACGATAGACGACGCTGTCGAGACGCAATTCCAATGCCTTATTCAACGACGTCCGAGGGTCCGGGGTGTTATTGGCGTCATTCACGTACTTTGTGAGTTGCCTTTCAGTGAGTCCGTAGGTAAATCGCAATTTTTGTTTTTCAAGCAATTGCTTTCCATAATCAGAGACTCCGCGCTTTCTCTTTTTTGTCTTACTTGAACGAGCTTCCGAGAGCGTAAATTTTTGCGTCTGGCACTGCTCGAACACGCTTGAGCCCAAGCGTTTGCATACTTTGTATTTTGATTTGATTTGCAACATATACTACACGCGGCGCGGTTTCGGTGGGCGCGGCCCATTGTGCGGAACAGGAGTGTCGTCGACTATTTTCGTGATAGTGATGCCTCTTCCTGCGAAACCTCGAAGTGCCGACTCTCTCCCTTGGCCGACACCCCTGATAATGACATCTGACTCTTTGACGCCAATTGATGAAGCTTTCTCGCCAATCACTTCGCCGACTTTTGCGGCGGCAAATGGCGTACTTTTCTTTGCACCGGCGAACCCAAGAGCACCGCTCGAGGACCACATAATCAAATTACCCGACTTGTCGGTAAAAGAAACTTTAGTGTTGTTGTACGTCGCATGAATATACAATGTGCCGGAATCGAGTTTCTTCTTCGGAACACGAGCAAGCGAGCGAGATTTGAGTCCCGCGTCTATTGAGCTTCCCTGTTTTTTAATAATACGTTTCTTACCCATAGGATTATGTTTTCTCAACCTTTCGGCGACCCGATGTCATTGTTTTTCGCACGTTGCCGCGGACTGTCCTTGAGTTTGTTTTTGTTCGCTGTCCACGCGCAGGAAGATTTTTACTGTGCCGTGAGCCCCGATACGACTTTATGTCTTTCAATCGCTTAATGTTTCCTGAAACCGTACGCTTCAGCTCGCCCTCAATCATAAAAGATTCTATTTTTTCACGTATGCGATTTTCATCTTCTGTCGACAAATCGCCAGGTCTTATTCCGGGGTCGATTGAAAGCTCTTTTAACACCTCCTCCGCACGAGGGCGCCCCACGCCGAAAACGGCCGTAAGCCCGATCTCAAGCCTCTTGTTATCCGGAATCGTTATGCCTGCAATTCGCATATATATAAATGTGCGGCATAGTACCGCTTTTTTCGCGAAATTGCAAGCTTTTTTGATACTTGCAACGCGAAATCAACCTCGAGGGACGGAGCTGATTTCGCGCAACAGTTACCCTTGGCGCTGCTTATGGCGTGGATTTGAACAAATAACAAAAAGACGTCCATTGCGCTTAACGGACTTGCAGTTCTTGCATATTTTTTTAACAGACGCTTTTACTTTCATGTTAGAAATTGTTATGAACGTAGTGAATTATAATTTCTTACACCCTGTGAAATGAAATCGTTATGCGATTTCCATTTTGACGAAAGGCAAAATGATTTCACTAGGGTTCGCGACCAATATACCTTATCCCAGTGAAATTCGCTACGCTCGTTCTCCTCACGCAAAGCGGGAGGAGAAATTTCACGGGATACCGTTTGTCGTCCACGATTTCGATGTCGCTATGCGGCACCAAAATCGCGGGACAAGCCGTTAACTTCTCCTTACAATTCTCGCCTTTCCGCCATATGGATCAAGCTGAACCGCCACTGTATCTCCGACGAGCACTTTTATCCTATGCAGTCGCATCTTTCCTGAAAGATACGCGAGTATCTCCTCCTCCTGACCGTCAATTTTCACCCGGAACAGTGTATTCGGCAGAGCTTCCTCCACTACACCTTCTACGGTTTCTTGTTCTGCCATATGATCTGTATGCTCGGCGAAATAGTACCAATTAATTTCTTTTGGTCAAGACAAGATTAGCGCGCCGACCCAATAATAATCTTGATGTCATTTGCATCACTCGGGAATGTATTCTTCCAAAATGGCCGTATCTGCGCTGA
>Ga0210057_1010162_pt1 | contig 10725 bp, 6 predicted proteins | sample CryGeyCG2114_010_2_FD_183968 | JGI IMG/M metagenome (GOLD analysis project Ga0210057, IMG submission 183968) | Groundwater microbial communities from aquifer - Crystal Geyser CG10_big_fil_rev_8/21/14_0.10 (SPAdes) (version 2) | ecosystem: Environmental > Aquatic > Deep subsurface > Groundwater ...
ATCATAAGATATATGGGAAACTTTTAATATGAGCCCATAGCTTAACTTTTTACTCAACCAATTTCGATGACAATTAATTATGAACTATCAAGGAGTCGTTCGATGACAATATATATGACCTAATGCGATGCGTAAGAACCAATTGACTTTACTTTATCCGTTTTGTATGATATACTAGTTTTTTTACTCCCCGTCATGTGTACTGGGGTTTTTGTTGTTAACAAAATATTATTTCCATCTACTCGATGAACAAAACTATTAAATCAAATATTTTACCCCACAAAAGTTTGTTCCTCGGAAAAAAAGACGAACTTCTTGAAAATTTTAATTTAATTGAAGTCCAAAAAAATTCTTGGGCAGAATTTACTGATGTCCGATTAAAAGAAATTTTTAATGAATTCTTCCCAATCGATGATTATACGAAAAAAAAGTTTACTATTTACTTTGAAGACCTTTATTTTGGTGAACCACGATATGATATTGATCTTTGCTACAAAAAAAAATTAACCTATGACGCTCCTGTTTATTTGAAGTTAAGACTAGTTAATAAAAAAACCAATAGCGAAAAAAAACAAGACATTTATTTCTTCAATCTTCCAAAAATGACTGACCGGGGTACTTTTATTGTCAATGGTATTGAAAGAGCTATTATTAATCAGATCGTTCGCTCCCCTGGAGTTTATTTTACTGCTGAAATTGATAAAACAACCGGTTTGACTCTTTACAACGCAGAAATACGACCGTACATTGGAGCATGGCTTGATATGACAATCAATAAAAATGGCTTAATTGAAATGAAGATTAATAAAAAAAGAAAATTTTTATCAACAGTTTTTCTTAAAGTATTTGAAAATGATAGTGAGAGCGATATTATTAACTACTTTAATGATATTGATAGAAGTTTGGTTGAAAAATATCTTATCCCGACTCTTAAAAAAGACCAAACAAAAAATAAAGATGAAGCTGTACTCGAAATATATCGAAAAATCAGGCCGGGTGAACCATTAATTTTGGAAAATGCTTATGAAACTATCAACAATCTTCTCTTTAATCAAAAAAGATACTCTTTAGCTGATGTTGGACGATATAAAATTAATAAAAAACTTGGGTTAAATCTTGAAATAAAAAAAGAAAATCGATTACTCACTAAAGAAGATATTATTGCCTCTATTAAATATCTTCTTAGATTAACTCAAAACAAAGGTGAGTTTGACGATATTGATCATTTAGGCAATCGTCGACTCCGAACCGTTGGAGAATTAATCAGTTTATATGGAATCAGAGTCGGAATGGTTCGGGTAGAACGAGAAATAAAAGAAAGAATGAGTTTAATTTCCGGTGAAGAATTAAATGTCTTACCAAGCCAAGTAGTTAATTCAAAACCATTGATCGTTGCCATTAATTCCTTTTACAGAACTAGTCAACTATCAACTATCGTCGATCAAACCAATCCATTGTCAGAACTTGATAATTTAAGAAGAATTACGGTCGGCGGACCTGGAGGAATTGAAAAAGAAAGAGCTTCCTTCTCAATCCGAGACATTTCTTCATCTCAATACGGAAGAATTTGTCCAATTAGAAGTCCGGAGGGTCCCAATATTGGTGTCGTCATTTATATGGCCCTTTATTCTAAAGTAAACAAATATGGTTTTTTGGAAACTCCTTACAAAAAATTAGTTAAAGAAAAAGGTGAAAGTAAATTAAAAGTAAAAATATCAGATGAAATCGTTTATTTACAAGCAGATGATGAAGAAAAATATTACATTACCTCAGGAGACGTTAATACGGACGAGAAAGGTTATTTGACCGATCAGATGGTCACGGCACGTCATGAAGGTGATTTGATTGAAGTATCTGTTGAAAAGGTTGATTTAATAGATGTTTCTCCTCGTCAAGTACTGGGTGCATCGGCGTCTCTTATTCCATTCTTGCAAAATGATGATGCTTCCCGCGCTCTAATGGGTTCTCACATGCAATGCCAAGCCGTGCCTCTTATAAATCCTGAGGCACCAATCGTCGGTACTGGACTAGAAGAAAAAGTCAGTATTGCCCTAGGGAGAACCATAAAAGCGTCGGAGGACGGCGTTGTAAAATATGTTGACGGACAGAAAATAGTTTACAAAGGAAAAAGCGGTAAAACTTATGAATATAAATTAGAAAGATTTACTCGCACCAATAAAAATGTTTCTTTTGATCAAAGACCAAAAGTTAGCCAAGATCAAAAAGTAAAAAAAGGTGAAATAATCATCGATGGTCCTTCGACTGATAAAGGCCGTCTGGCTTTAGGAAAAAACTTGTTGGTTGCATATTCTTCGTTGAACGGATTAGGTTACGAAGATGGTTTTGTTATTTCTGACAGGTTAGTCAAAGAAGATATTCTTAGTTCAATTACAATGGAAGAGTTTATTGCTGATGTTATCGATACTAAACTTGGGCCGGAAGAACTTACCCGAGATATACCAAATGTTCGTGAAGAAATTCTTCAAAATCTTAATAAGGAGGGTTTGGTGACTATTGGTACTGAAGTAAAAGGTGGAGATGTTTTGGTCGGTAAAGTTGCTCCAAAAGGTGAGAAAGAATTAACCGCAGAAGAAAGATTATTACGAGCAATCTTTGGTGAAAAAGCCAAAGATATTAAAGATACGTCACTACGAATGCCTTATGGCAAAAGAGGTTCCGTTGTTAATATTGAAATTATCAACGGTAAAAAAGATCCTAATGAACTTGAACCAAGTGTTTTGCAAAGGATTATTGTTAATACGGCTCAACTGAGAAAAATTACCGTTGGAGATAAATTAGCCGGTCGCCACGGAAATAAGGGTGTTATTTCAAAAATTCTTCCTGCTTGGGATATGCCTTATCTTGAAGACGGAACCCCAGTTGATGTTATCTTGTCCCCTCTTTCAATTCTTTCCCGTATGAATTTGGGTCAATTATTTGAAAATTTAATGGGAGTAATTGCAAAACATACAAGTACCGATATTTCTATTCCAGTTTTTGAAAAAATTAAAGAAGATTTTATTTCTAACGAACTCCGAAAATCTGGGCTACCAATTGATAACAAAGTAACTTTATTTGACGGACAAACAGGTTTACCATATGAACGAAAAGCACTGGTTGGAACAAGTTATATTATCAAACTAATTCACATGATTGAAGATAAGTTCCATGCTCGATCAGTTGGACCTTATTCTTTAGTTACTCAACAACCATTAGGAGGAAAATCACAATTAGGAGGGCAAAGATTTGGAGAAATGGAAGTTTGGGCACTTGAATCACATCGAGTACCATATACTCTTCAAGAGTTATTAACAATTAAAAGTGACGATGTTCGTGGACGAACTAAAGCTTTTGAATCAATCATTAAAGGTATTGATATTCCACAATCATCTGTTCCAGAATCATTCCATGTCTTAGTCAAAGAATTAAACGCTTTAGGATTGTCAATTGATTACGCTAAATAATTATGGAAGATATAAATACAGTAGATTTTTCCGGACTAAGAATTACTTTTGCCTCTCCTGAAACTATTATTAAATGGTCTCATGGAGAAGTCATTAAACCGGAAACTATCAACTATCGAACCTTTAGAGCCGAAAAAGATGGTCTTTTTGATGAAAGAATTTTTGGACCTACAAAAGACTACGAATGTTATTGTGGAAAATATAAAAGAATGCGCTACAAGGGAATTGTTTGCGATCGTTGTGGTGTTGAAATTACGACTTCCGCAGTTCGAAGAGAGAGAATGGGTCATATCAAATTAGCTTCTCCTATTGCTCATATTTGGTATTTTAAAGGAACGTCATCAACACTAAGTATTATTTTGGACGTCCCTCCACAGGCCTTGGAAAGAGTTATTTATTATGCGCTTTACTTAGTTAAAGAAGTTGATAAAGATAATCAAAAAAAGACATTGAAAACTATTGATGAACTACAAAAAGGCGAGTTAAAAAAAATCGAGGAAGATTTTGTTATAAAAGAAGAGGAAATTAATAAAAACTTTGAAAAACAATATCAACTCCTTGAAAAAAAAATTACCCATAAAGAACAATGGGAAATTGCTAAACAAGAAGTTGAATTTAAAAAAAGAGAGCAGCTAAAGTTGTTATCTAATGAACAAACTGATACAAAAATCAAAAAATCCGCCTATTTTGAAAGGGTGTTTAAAATTGCCCGATCAATAAGACCCTTTGATGTTATTGAAGAGGATGATTATTTGTTTTTTAAAGAAAATAATGTTTCCGATTTTTTAAATGTTGGTATGGGTTCGGAAGTTTTGTATGAAATTCTTTCGAACTTCGACCTTGTCAAACAGTATGCTCGAACTTTAGAACTCTTAAATGAGGCTAAGGGAGATAAAAGAAATAAACTTCTTAAAAAAGCCCGAGTTCTTGAAGCTTTTATCAAAGCAAAAATTGATCCTAAATGGATCGTTCTTACAGTTCTTCCTGTTATCCCTCCGGATCTTCGTCCGGTAGTTCAATTACCTGGAGGAAAATTTGCTACTTCTGATTTAAATGATTTTTATCGACGTGTCATAAATCGAAATAATCGTCTTAAACAGTTGATCGATCTTGGGGCTCCTGAAATTATTTTGAGGAATGAAAAGCGAATGCTTCAAGAGGCGGTTGACTCGCTGATTGATTTACAAAAATCTCGAGGTAAAAGTCGTTCAACTGGAAGTAATACTAAAGTTCAAAAATCATTGTCTGATATTTTAAGAGGAAAACAAGGTCGATTTAGACAAAATTTATTAGGAAAAAGAGTTGATTATTCCGGACGTTCAACCATTGTTGTTGGTCCAGAACTCAAACTTAACCAATGTGGTCTCCCTCGAGAAATGGCTTTGGAATTGTTTAAACCATATCTTTTGCATGAAATTATTATTCGCGGTTTAGCCCCAAATATCAAAAGCGCTAAGTTATTTTTAGAAAAAAGAGATCCTGTTGTCTATGATATTTTGGAAGAAATTACTAAAGATCATCCTGTCCTTCTTAACCGAGCTCCTACTTTACACAAACTTTCCATTTTAGGTTTTTATCCTGTTTTAACTGATGATAATGCCATAAAACTTCACCCCGCAGTTTGTTCGGGATATAATGCCGATTTCGATGGAGACGCCATGGGTGTATTTTTACCATTGTCAAGTATGGCAATAGGAGAAGTCAAACAAAGAATGTTCCCTTATCATAATCTCTTAAAACCATCTGATGGATCCCCTATTGTTCTTCCAAATAAAGAGATGGCCCTTGGTTGTTATTATCTAACAACAATTGATAGTCGTATGGAGACAGTTAATGCCGAAGATTTAAAATTTTTTGCTACAGAAAATGAAGCAATGAGATTTCAGGCGATTAATAAAATAATGCTTCGCCAACCAATAAACGTCGGAGTCGGTGGCAAAATAATCAAGACAACTGTTGGTCGAATAATCTTTAATCAGGCTCTTCCAACCGAACTTCGATTTGTAAACGCTGAAGTTAAAGCGTCTGATTTAAAGAATATTGTTGTTGCTGCCATGAAATTATTTGAAAACGAAAAAGTTGGAGAGTTGATTGATAAATTAAAAGAAATTGGTTTCTGGGCCTCAACTATTGCCGGCGGACTATCACTTTCAATTTTCGACTGTCAAATAATTCCGGAAAAGACAAAAATCATTGGTGAGACCGAAGATGAAATTAAAAAAATTACTAAAAATTTTGAGCAGGGACTTTTAACTTCTGAAGAAAAAAGACGCTATTCAAATAAACTTTGGATTGATGTTACAGAAAAATTAGCTGACAAAACTTGGAATGCACTGGACGAAGAAAATCCAGTAAAGATAATTATTAAATCAGGAGGAGCTCGCGCTTCTAAAGAACAACTAAAACAGTTAGCGGCTATGAAAGGACTCGTAGTTGATCCGTTGGGAAAAATTATCGAAGTTCCAACTAAATCAAACTATCGTCAAGGTCTATCTATTTTTGAATATGTTATTTCAGCGCGAGGAGCTAGAAAAGGTTTGACCGATTCAGCTTTAAAAACTGCTGATGCCGGATACTTGACTAGGCGCCTTGTTGACACATCTCATGACATGATCGTTCGTGAAGAAGATTGCCAGGTTAAAGAAGGATTAACTGTTTCAACAAGCTCAACCCGTGGAGATAAGTTCAAGGAGAGAATCAGAAATCGTTTCATACTTAATGATTTGGTTACCGAAAATAAGGAAACTATTATTAAGGCTAATGAACTTATTGATGATGAAAAGATTGTTTTAATTGAAAAAAATAACATTACTAAAATTATTGTTCGCTCTCCTCTTTATTGCGGTTCTCCTTACGGAGTCTGTCAGAAATGTTACGGAACCGATCTTTCGACCAATAAGATAGTTGAAATTGGAGTTCCGGTTGGAGTCATGGCCGCCCAGTCAATCGGAGAACCGGGAACTCAATTGACAATGAGAGTCAGACACTTTGGAGGAATCGTAATATCCGACGTAACTCAAGGTTTACCCCGTGTTGAGGAACTATTTGAGACTAGAACTCCAAAAATAGTTTCGCCTATTGCAGAGATCGCCGGTCGCGTCGCAGTCGTTGAAGACACGGAAAAAGAAATTTACGACATCACTATATCCGCCCTAAATAAAGAGTCGACTATTCAGGAGCAAAAATTTACAATTCCGAAGACCCAAAAACTAAAAATCAAAGATGGCGATCTGATAAGTGTTGGAGTAGCTTTGTCTGAGGGTTATCTTGATATTGATGATGTATTGGCTATTAAAGGTTTGAGAGCAGCTCAAATTTATCTGTTAGATGAAATTCAAAATGTATATGAATCTCAGGGCATTGCCATTCACGACAAACATTTTGAGGTTATTATCCGTAAAATGAGCGATAAAGTTATTATTGAAGATGAAGGTGATACTTCACTAATCAAAGATGAAGTTGTTTCAAAAATTCGTTTTGGTGAAGAAAATAAAAGAGTTTTGTCAAAGGGTGAAAGACCTGCTTCCGGAAAAGTTTCCATTCTTGGCATAACCCGAGCCGCTATCCACACCGACTCTTGGCTATCAGCTGCATCGTTTGAACAAACGACCAGTGTTTTGTCTTCAGCTGCCATCAAAGGCCAAACAGATTACTTGTTAGGACTGAAAGAAAATGTTATAATTGGCAGGTTAATACCCGTTACGCAAGATTTAATTAGTAAATATTACGGTAAGTTTGCAAATCAATATGCCAACAATCAACCAACTGATAAAAAGGAAGAGAAAAAACAGGATTAAAAAATCAAAATCTATTGCCCTTAAAATGAGTTTTAACTCATTAAAGAGGAGATACAATAAAACTAATAATCCATTGAAGCGTGGTGTTTGTACTATAGTCAAAACCATGACGCCAAAAAAACCTAATTCTGCCCTCAGAAAAGTGGCTAGAGTTAGATTGTCGAATAAAATGGAAGTGACCGCCTACATTCAAGGCGTCGGTCATAATTTAGCCGAGCATTCAATCGTTTTAGTTAAAGGTGGGAGAGTAAAAGATTTACCAGGAGTAAAATATCATATTGTTCGCGGAAAGTTTGATGCAGCTGGAGTCGAAAAAAGAACTAGCTCGAGGTCAAAATACGGAACAAAAAGGCCAAGAGTTAAAAATGCTTAATATTTATGCCAAGACACAGTTATAAAAAAAGAGTATTTAAAAAGGACAAACTTTTCGATAGTATTGAAGTGGCCAAATTAATCAATTACATAATGATTAACGGTAAAAAATCAGTTGCTGAAGGACTTGTTTATAAAGTCATGGATGAACTAAAAAAACAATCAGATGAGCCTTTAAAATTATTACATCTCGCGATCGAAAACGTCTCTCCTATTCATGAAGTTAAGCCTCGTCGACTTGGAGGCGCCTCATATTTGGTTCCTATTGAAGTACGTAGGGAGCGAAAATTAAAACTCGCGCTTAACTGGATCATAGATGCCGCAAAAGCCCGCGCAAATAAAGAGTTCCATACTTTTGATAAAAAATTATTGGTCGAAATTGTTGAAGCTTCCAAAAATCAAGGAGCGGCCGTTGCAAAAAAAGCCCAAACTGAAAAATTAGCCGATGCCAATAAGGCATTTAGTCACCTGAAATGGTAAGACGATAGATGATAGAAAATAGAAGATAGTGGTAGAAGTTAGAGAGTAGATGATAGATGATCTACTTTCAAACTTCTATCCTCAACCCCTATCTTCAATCATCTACTATCTACCGTCTGAATTTTTTTTCAAAAAATTATGGCTCAACAACCCGTTGTTACAAAAAATCGCGATGTCCCTCTTGACAAAATTCGCAATATTGGCGTGATTGCTCATATCGATTCAGGCAAAACTACGACTAGCGAAAGATTTCTCTTTTATACTGGAAAAACTTATAAAATCGGGGATATTGATGATGGCGATACCCAATTAGATTGGATGCCACAGGAGAGAGAACGAGGAATTACAATAGTTTCTGCTGCCACGACTACATTTTGGAATGGTAACAGAATTAATATTATTGATACTCCGGGCCACGTGGATTTTACAGCTGAAGTTGAAAGATCCCTGCGAGTCTTGGATGGTGGAGTAGTTGTTTTTGATGCTGAAGAAGGAGTGCAGAGTCAGTCAGAAACAGTTTGGCGTCAAGCTGATAAATACAAGGTTCCTCGTATTTGTTTTATTAATAAAATGGATAAGTTGGGAGCTGATTTTGAAGCAACCGTTGGAGAGATCAAAGAAAGATTGGGAGCCAATCCAATTATCATGACCGTTCCTATCGGAAAAGAATCTGAGTTTAAAGGAGTCATTGATCTTCTTACTTTAAAAGCTAAGATTTGGGACCAAGATCCTCAAGGTATCAAATATACAACAAGTGACGAAATCCCGAAAGATATTAAAGATAAGGTTACAAAAGCTCGATCAAAAATGGTTGAGCAAATTGCTGAGCATGACGACGCTCTTCTAAATAAATACTTAAACGGCGAAGAGATCACCGTTGATGAATTAAAAGCAACTTTAAGAAAAGCAACTGTTGCTTATAAAATTGTTCCTGTTTATTGCGGAACTTCTCTTCGTAATAAGGCTGTCCAACCTGTTCTTGACGCAATCGTTGATTTTCTTCCGTCGCCACTTGACTTAAAAGAAATCACTGGAATTAATCCAATTACTAAACTTAAAGAAAAACGAGCTCTTAACCAACAGGAAAAATTTACCGGGTTAGCCTTCAAAATTCAACTTGATCCTCATGTTGGAAAATTAACTTATGTCAGAATTTATTCCGGAGTTTTGGAATCAGGTACATATGTCTATAATGTCAACCGAAATAAACAGGAAAGAGTTAGTCGAATATTATTGATGCATGCAAATAATCGGGAAGAGATAGATAAAGCTTACGCCGGTGAAATTATTGCCGTCATCGGACCAAAAGATTCTAAAACTGGTGATACATTAGGGGAACAAGATAGTCCAATAATTCTTGAACAAATTAATTTCCCAGAACCGGTTATTTCTTTGGCAATTGAACCAACTACTAAAGCTGATCAAGAAAAGTTATCTTATGCCCTGCAGCGACTCGCCGAAGAAGATCCGACTTTCCGAGTTAAAGTTAATCATGAAACCAATCAAACTATTATGTCAGGAATGGGAGAGCTTCATTTGGAAATTTTAGTCGACCGTATGAAGAGAGAAATGGGAATGAATGTCACGGTTGGAAAACCTCAAGTTGCTTATAAAGAAACCATTACAAAAGTAGCTAACGATGTTGAAGTAAAATATATAAAACAAACCGGTGGACACGGACAATACGGACATTGTGTCATCAATATTGAGCCACTTGCGCGAGGTGAAGGAATTAAGTTTATCAATAAAATAAAAGGTGGATCAATTCCTTCCGAATTTATTCCTTCGGTTGAAAAAGGTGTTATGGAAGCAACGGAAAAAGGAGTCTTACTTGGTTATCCAATCACCGATCTCCAAGTCACGCTCGTTGATGGTAGTTATCATGATGTTGATTCATCAGATATTGCCTTTAAAATTGCTGGGTCAATGGCTCTCCATGACGCTGTCAAACGGGCCGGTCCAACATTAGTTGAACCAATTATGAAGCTTGAGGTAACCATTCCTGAGGCTTTCATGGGGGTTGCTATCGGTGATATCTCTTCAAAAAGAGGAAAAATATTAGGAACTGAAAAAAGAGCTCGCGCTGTTGTCATCAAAAGTCACGTGCCATTGTCCGAGCTTTCAGGATATGCTACGATCATAAGATCTTTGACCGAAGGTCGTGGTGTTTTCTACATGGAGCCTTCTCACTACGAAGAAGTACCGAAGAACGTCATTGCCTTAATGCTAAAGAAATAATAACTCGCCTTGTCATTCCCGCGTAGGCGGGAATCCAGACCAAATATACCTTATAATTACTTAATGAATATACTTGTCTTTTCAGATACCCATTTGTATTTGCCATTTGATCAAAAAAAGTTTAACTTTCTTAAAAAAATAATCAGTGAATCAGGCCAAGTAATCATCAATGGTGATTTTTTCGACGGCTATATGAATAAATTTGACGAATTTTGTAAGTCATCTTGGAATAAGTTATTCCCTCTTCTCCCGACTTTACCGCTCCTTAAAATTAATAATGAAGGATGTTGTCATCTCAACCTAAACTAAAATAATTATTGCAAAATTGCATACTAACGCATAAACTGTGGATAATTTATGCGTATTCGTACCAC
>Ga0210057_1010164_pt1 | contig 10725 bp, 8 predicted proteins | sample CryGeyCG2114_010_2_FD_183968 | JGI IMG/M metagenome (GOLD analysis project Ga0210057, IMG submission 183968) | Groundwater microbial communities from aquifer - Crystal Geyser CG10_big_fil_rev_8/21/14_0.10 (SPAdes) (version 2) | ecosystem: Environmental > Aquatic > Deep subsurface > Groundwater ...
TTTCCATTCTTACATTTCTTACCGTATCGCGCCCCTTATTCTTATAGTTCCTTGCTGGCTTTTAATAAGAAATAAAAAATTTTTACCGATCTTGTTTTTTATACTGGGAGCCCTTATTGCAATTTATCCTCTATTGAATTATTTCTATAACAATCCCGCAGATTTTTTCGGACGGACTACCCAGATTTCGGTTTTTTCTTTGCCGTCTCCGCTACTTGAGGTTAGTAAAAATATTCTCCTGACCATTGGAATGTTTTTTGTTTACGGAGACGGAAATTGGAGGCACAATATCACTGGTGCCCCCGAACTTTGGTGGCCAATAGCTATTCTTTTTTTGCTTGGCATAATAATTAGCATTAGAAAACGGCAAAGCGTCGATTTGTTTATTTTACTTTGGCTGGTTATTATGCTTCTGCCGGTAATAATTTCTAATGAAGGAATTCCCCACGCCCTGAGAAGTATTATTGTTGTTCCGGTAGTAATGATTTTTGCCGCCCTCGGTCTCTATTGGTTGGCCGAAAAAATAAACCGCCCAAAATTGATTTTTTTGATTTTTATTTTCCTGCTTACGATTTCCATAAACACTTACAAACAATACTTTTTTGATTGGGCCGGCAATCCCAATGTTGCGCTTGCTTTTAATGAAAATTACGCCCAGCTTGGAAAATACCTTAAATATTCCCCTTCCGATATCAAAAAATATGTTATAATTAACACCGAAAACGAGAAGGTGGATTTTATGCCGATGCCGATTCAACCTGTAATGTTTTTAACAGACACTTATTCTCCCCAAAAACAAAAAGAGAAAAATATCTTTTATATACTTCCCAAAGATTTAAATGACTTTATGATAAAAGCAAAAAATGAAGAAAATTTACAAATATTTTTGCTTCAAAACGATCCTCTTCTCCGAAAAAAACTTTTGGATAATATTCCCGGCCTTTTTACCTACGAGAATGAAGGATTATTAATTCAACAAAAATGAATAGATTAAGTAAAGTTATTGCCCTGGGAATATTAGGATTAATGTTTATCCTGATGTTTTTTTCTTCATGGAACGACAGCGCCACTTTTGACGAAGTGGCTCACATTCCGGCCGGTTATTCATATTTAACCCAAAGAGATTATCGGCTTAATCCCGAACACCCTCCGCTGATAAAAGATTTGAGCGCCATTCCCCTTCTCTTTTTGAAATTAAATTTCCCAACCGACATTAAAGCCTGGACCGAAGATGTAAATGGCCAATGGGATATGGGTAGAATCTTTCTTTACGAAGCAGGGAATAATCCTGACCAAATTCTTCGTTTCAGCCGTTTTCCCATTATGCTCCTCGCCTTAATCTTTGGCTGGCTGCTTTTTAAATGGACAAGCCGTCTTTATGGCAATAAAGTCGGCCTCCTCACCCTTTTCTTTTTTGGCCTATCCCCTACCATTATTGCTCACTCGCGCTATGTCACAACGGATCTTGGGGCCGCCTTCGGTTTTTTTGTCGGATTAATGACTTTTCTAAATTTTTTAAATAATCAAACAAAGAAAAATCTTATTATCGCCGGGGTTGTTTTTGGTGCAGTCCAGCTCCTTAAGTTTTCCCTCATTATTTTGGCCCCTATTTATTTTTTACTTGGGGTATTATGGGTGGTTATTTCCGGATACTCATGGAAAGAAATGCTAAAAATAATCGGCAAAATTGTTTTGATTGGTTTGATTGGTTTAATTATTATCTGGGCTGTCTATCAATTTCATGTTTGGAATTATCCTCAGGAACGCCAAATACATGACATTGAATCTATTCTTACCTCTCCCGGCGCCCAGCCTTTCGTCAAAATAATTACCTGGATATCAACCCAGCGCGCATTTCAAGGCTTGGGGGAATATCTTTTCGGCCTCCTGATGATAATTCAGCGGGAAATGGGAGGCAATACTTCTTATTTTTTGGGGAAGGTTTCTGCTTCGGGTTCGTTCCTTTATTTCCCCCTTCTTTATTTGCTTAAAGAGTTCCTATCCTTTCATCTCCTTGCTCTTCTTGCTTTGATTTTTGGCATCAGTAACATTGTCAAAACGACAGAAAAAAGCTTAAAGGCCACTTTTGAATGGATGCGCGATAACTTCGCCCTCGTTGCCAGCATGATTTTTGTCGGCATCTATTTTCTTCAGGCAATTACCAGCAATCTTAATATCGGAATCAGGCATATTTTACCGATCCTTCCCTTTGTTTATTTCTTGGTGGCGAGGCAAATAATTCGCTGGCTAAGGAATGTTACTATTGAAGAACCCCAAAACTTTTTTCAATGGCTCAAGTATTTTTATAACACCTACATAAAATCTCTGGAAAGATATTCGTTGGTGGGAGCGCTTTTATTATGGATGTTTTTATCAACCCTGATAACTTTTCCTTATTATCTTTCTTACTACAACGCCCTGGCCGGCGGCACTCAAAACGGCTATAAAATTGCGACTGATTCCAATTATGACTGGGGGCAAGACTTAAAACGACTGGTGAAATTTGTTGATGAAAATAAAATAAATAAAATTGACCTTGATTATTTTGGCGGCGGAAGTCCGAAATATTACTTGGGAGAAAAATTTGAACCCTGGTGGTCAGCCAAGGGCGAACCCGCCCAAGGAGAATGGCTGGCGGTTTCAGTTAACACTTTTCAGGGAAATAAAGATTATTCCTGGCTAAAAGACAAAACCCCAGTCGCCCGCGCCGGCACATCAATATTTATATATAAATTTTAATTACTTAAATTTATAGAAAACTTTGTTGCCGAAGCGGAGGTCAATGTAATCTAAATTTTTTCTTTTTTCTTTAATTTGGTCCAAGGTGGTTTTTAAATTTTGATAAGTGAGTTGGGCGTCATTTTTTTCGTTTAGTAAAATAAACCAACCTTCGTCGGTTTGAAGCTGGTAAATTCTCTCTTTTTTAAGAATAACCTGAAGTATTTTTATATCTTCTTTTGCGAGAAGGTTTTTAAAATCAATTATTTTTTTAAATTGTTCTTCGGAAATAATGTTTTCGTTTATTTCTACCGCTTCTTTTTCCCCCCGCTCATCAAGAAAACTTAAATAAACACCGGCTGAAAAATAAGACGCCGGTTCAAAAACAACTCCGTCTTCGTCAATAAAAAAGCACCCCCCCTCCCCCTCCGGACAAAAAATGGCTTCGTTGTTTCTTTCTTTTATGACCACCGACAAGGCGTTGGGGAAACCCCTATTTAAAGAAACTGTTTTGATACGGGGAAATTTTGTTAATAAATCTCTATTTATTTTTTCTTTGGGCAGAATTAAAATATTATCCCGGGGGAAAATTTTAAATTGTTTATCTTTGAGATAATTTGAGATTTCGGCTATTATTTTTTCCTGGTCCAGGGAGGAATTACCCTCGATAGAAATTTTTTTAATCCTGAAATAAGGAATGTAAAAAAGGGCCGCGACAGAAGCACAAATAAAAAGAGGTATTAAAAAAAGAAAGGTTAATTTCTTAATAAATCTTTTTTTCTTTAAGCGAAGCATCTTAGGAAATGAGATCCTTTCCTAAATATTTCTGCAAAACTTCAGGAATTTTTATTGTTCCGTCTTTCTGTTGGTAATTTTCCAATAAAGAAATGAGAATGCGCGGCGTGGCAATGGCCGTATTATTGAGAGAATGAACAAATTGTATTTTTCCGTTTGTATCTCTATAGCGAATATTCAGGCGCCTGGCTTGAAAGTCGTGAAAATAAGAAGATGAATGAGTTTCGCGATAGCGCTTCTCGGAAGGAACCCAGGCTTCGATATCATATTTCTTAATTTGGCCCAAACCAAGATCTCCTCCGCAATTTATCACCACTCGATAAGGAATTTTTAGGGCTCTCATAATTTCTTCGGCATTTTTTGTAATCTCTTCATGCCATTTTACCGACTCTTCGTGGTCCGCCTTACAGAGAACTATTTGTTCTACTTTTATAAATTCATGAAGGCGATAAAGGCCTTTTGCGTCCTTTCCATAGCTACCGGCTTCTCTTCGATAGCAGGGCGAAAAAGCAATATAAGTCTTCGGTAAATCTTCTTCCTTTAAAACCTCGTCGGCATGAAGGCCCATCATTGGCACTTCGGCCGTACCAGACAAATACAAATCGTCCTGGGTTTTATAAATCTCTTCTTTGCCCTGGGGCAGCCAGCCAGTTCCCAAAAAACTATCTTCTCGAACCAAAGAGGGGGCAATAAACGGCTCAAGGCCCTTTTTAACAAGTTCTTCCAGAGTAAATTGGACAATAGCCAAAGACAAAGTTGCCGCTCCACCCCTTAAAAAATATCCTCTGAAGCCGGAAACCTTTACTCCCCGTTCAAACTCAACGAGATTTAATTTTTCCATCAGCTCAATATGATTCTTGGGCGCAAAGTCAAACTCAGGAATTTCCCCCCAGCGCCGGGCCTCTGCGTTATCGACGTCTGATTTTCCCTCGGGAACTGACGAGTCGGGAACATTGGGGGCCTGAAGCATTAACTCTTTCCATTTTTCTTCTGTTTTTTTTAATTCCCCTTCTTTTTCAGACAGTTCTTCTTTCAGTTTTTTCATTTCCTTGATAATTTTATCTTTTTCTTTCTGATCCTGAATCCGAACGATATTATCGCTGGCGGCATTTTGCCTGGCCCGCATTTCTTCCACCACCTTTAAAAATTCTAGGCGTTTATTATCTATATCTATTAAATTCTCTACATCAAAATTAATGTGCTTTTTTTGGGCCGCTTTTTTAATCAATTCCGGGTTCTCTCTGATGAATTTAATATCAAGCATGATTATATTTTACCAATTATGCTAAAATAAAACAATGGAGCCAAAATCTCTAAAACCAAAACAATTTCCCAAATTACTTAAAGAAATTCCCTCTCCGCCGAAAGAGTTATATCTAATTGGAGATTTGCCGCCGGAAGAATTCTTTTATCTGGCCGTAGTGGGCACAAGAAGATTTTCTAATTATGGCAAAGAGGCTTGTGAAAGAATTATCGGGGGTTTGGCCGGGCATAATTTTGTAATAGTAAGCGGTTTGGCAATCGGCATTGACTCTATTGCCCACCAGGCCGCCCTTCAAAACAAATTGTTAACAATTGCCGTACCGGGCTCCGGCCTGGACGACTCTGTTCTCCATCCTCATTCTAACCGCCGATTGGCAAAAGAAATAGTTCAGGCCGGCGGCTGTCTTGCCTCGGAATTTCCTCCAAAAATGCCGGCCGGTCTTCATACTTTTCCTCAAAGAAACAGGATTATTGCCGGTCTTTGCAGCGGCGTTTTAATTGTAGAAGCGCCGGAAAAAAGCGGCGCTCTAATCACGGCCCGATTCGCGCTTGACTTCAACAGGGATGTTTTTGCGGTTCCGGGTTCGATTTTCAGCGAGAACTCAATAGGCACCAACAGATTAATTAAAATGGGGGCAATCCCGGTTGTATCGGCCGATGATATTTTGGAAGTTTTTGGCATTTCTGTAGAACCAAAAAATCTTCGACTTGATCTTTCTCCTCTTGAAGAGAAAGTGCTCTCTGCCCTGGCAGAGCCAACGCCAAAAGATGAGTTGTTTAGAAAACTGGGTATGCCTATCTCAGAAGTAAATTCTGTCCTGACTATGATGCAGGTAAACGGCATTATTAAAGAGTCAGGTGGCGAAATTTACAGATTATAAAAAAACAAATAAAAAAATAATTACTATCTCCTAATTATGGCGATAGCCATGATTAGGAGATACCTAAATATTGTAATACCGTTTTAAGTATTCTTCGTCTTTTGCATCCATTTCTTTGGTAATAAAATAATGCACAAATTTTCCCACGTTAAAAAATTCGCCGATAAAGTCAATTTCATCTTTGCACTCAAACGGGCAGACAAAAACGCTTTTTTGAAGAGGATATAATTCCATTTCCTTTAATTTTCCGCTTAGCGCGTCCCTTGCTCTTTTATAACTCTCCGGTATGTCAAACATAATAACCCGCCAAAAGCCGTCCCATTTTTTCGGTCTGATAATTTTTATTTCGTCAATTTTGTATTTTAAAACCCTTTTCTCTCCCCTTTCAGTAATTTCCATTATTAGCTCTTCGCCCTTTTCATAAAGATTAATTAATTTTTGTTTTTTTAAAGATTCTATTGCGCGTTTTGTTCTAAAACGGTCTTTTGCGTTTTTTATTCCAAAGAAACTGAAAACTTGGGGCAGGTTCGGCAAAGCAAAACTGGCAACAATAAGTCCGCCGACCGCAAGTCCCTTTAAAATTTCTTTGGTCAGTTCGCCCCTTGAATAATTATCCCTAATAGATTTTAGTTTTTGTTTCTTCTCCTCCATAATTTCTATATTATCACTTATAACTGGCTATAGCAACGCTTAGGAGATATCACTCGTAAGGTTTAGTGATTTTTGATAATTTTTGTTATAATTATAGTAATTATGAAACTTATTATTGTGGAATCGCCGACTAAGGCAAAAACTATTTCCCGCTTTTTGGGAAAGAATTTTAAGGTTGAATCTTCTTACGGCCATATCAGGGATTTGCCGAAATCAACCCTGGGCGTTGATATTGAAAACAATTTCGAGCCCACTTATGTTATACCAGCCAAATCAAGAAAAGTAATCGGCGGTTTAAAAAAAGAATCAAAAAAGTCAGAAGAGGTCATTTTAGCAACCGATGAAGACCGCGAGGGCGAGGCCATTGCCTGGCACCTTCTTCAGGCCCTGAAGCTTAAGAATCCAAAAAGAATTGTTTTTCATGAGATTACTAAAAGCGCGCTGGAAAATGCCCTAAAAAATTCCCGAAGCATTGATATGGGCCTTGTTGATGCACAGCAGGGCCGTCGAATTTTAGACCGGCTTGTTGGCTATAAACTTTCTCCTTTTCTCTGGAAAAAAGTGTTTAGGGGTCTTTCGGCGGGAAGGGTTCAATCAGTGGCCGTCCGTCTTATTGTTGACCGGGAAAGAGAAATAGAAAAATTTCTTCCCCAAGAATATTGGGATATAATAGCAAATCTCAAATCTCAAATCTTAAATCTCAAGAATGGCGGATTTGAGGCGATTTTGGTTTTGGATAAGTTCGCCATTAAAACAAAGACGGAGGCAGATAAAATTATCAAAGATTTGGCCGGCGTCGAATATAAAGTTGAGAACGTAGAAAAAAAAGAAGTAAGAAGACTTCCCAGGCCGCCGTTTACCACCAGCACTCTTCAGCAAGAAGCGGCCAATCGCCTTCATTTTTCCTCAAAACAAACAATGCTCATTGCCCAGCAACTCTATGAACAAGGCCTTATTTCTTATATGAGAACTGACTCTCTTAATCTTTCCGAAGATTCTTTAAAATCAGCCAGGAAAGTTATTGATAACAATTTCGGCAAAGAATATTCATTAGTTGAATCTCGCCGGTATAAAACAAAATCAAAGTTCAGCCAAGAAGCGCACGAAGCGATTAGGCCTACTAACCCGGAAAATGAGCCGGAAAAAATAAGCGGCGAGAAATTGAACGAGTCACACATTAAGCTTTATGATTTAATCTGGCGAAGATTTATTGCCTGTCAAATGAAAGAAGCAATTTTTGACTCCACGGCCATTGATATCAAGGCAAAAAATTATACCTTCCGCGCCAACGGCCAAATACTGAAATTTGACGGCTTTCTCAAGGTCTATCAAATGAAATTCGAGGAAGCAGAACTACCTGAGCTGAAAAAGGGTGAGATTCTTAAGCTACTTAAATTGACTCCCAATCAACATTTTACCGAGCCGCCCCCGCGCTACAGCGAAGCAACGCTTGTTAAGGCGCTGGAAAAATATGGAATTGGTCGGCCTTCAACCTATGCCCCCATCATCACCACTATTCAGGACCGCAACTACGTCAATAAAAATGAACAAAAGAGATTTGTGCCAACCAAAACAGGGGTTATTGTAAACGATATTCTCGTTGAGCATTTTCCAGAAATAGTTGATATCCAATTTACTTCGAGAATGGAAGAGGATTTAGACAAAATTGCCGAAGGCAAGGCAAAATGGGAGCCCTTAATCAAAGATTTTTACGAACCATTTAATAAAAATCTGGAAAGAAAATATATAGAAGTTGAAAAGCGAAAAGTGGAAAAGAAAACCGATGAAATTTGCGATAAATGCGGAAAACCGATGGTCATCAGGGAGGGAAAATTCGGAGAATTTTTAGCCTGCTCGGGATTCCCGAAATGCAAAAACACAAAAACTCTTAGGGCCCAAAAAGAACATGAAATATAAATTAGAGGAAATAACAAGTTTGTTAAAAAATCCCTCAAAAGACGACATTGAACTCATAAGAAAGGCTTTTGATTTCAGTCAAAGGGTCCATGAGGGACAAAAAAGGTGTTCGAGTGAACCCTATTTTGTTCATCCTTTTGAAACCGCCAGAACGCTTAGCCGCCTTCAAATGGACAGCGTAACAATCGCCGCCGGATTACTTCACGATGTTTGTGAAGATGGTCTGTCGGCTCGCCTTGCGACGAAGCAGGCAAGCGGAATAGATGAAAAAATTCTTAAAAAAGAATTCGGCAACGAAATCGCTTTTTTGGTTAACGGAGTTACAAAATTAGGGACCCTTAAATACCGTGGAGAACACGGAGAAAAAGAGAAAATTGAAAACCTGAGAAAGATGTTTTTGGCCATGGCGAGAGACATCAGGGTCATTGTTATAAAGTTAGCTGACCGGCTTCACAATATGCAAACCCTCGAATATGTTCCCCGGGAAAAACAAAAAAGAATCGCCCTCGAAACCCTTGAGCTTTACGCCCCTCTGGCAAATCGATTGGGCATGGGAGAAATTAAAGGACAACTTGAAGATCTTGCTTTTCCTTTTGTCTATCCGCAAGAGTACAAAGAAACGAAAGAGCTGCTTAATAATAAATACCAGCAAAAAGAAACAGATTTGGCTAAAATTAAATACAAATTGATAGAGGAGTTAAAGAAGAATGGCATGAAAAATTTTTTAATAAACTCCCGGATAAAACACCTTTATAGTTTATTCAAAAAACTACGGAAACCGGAAATAAATAAGGATATTGATTTAGTTTATGATTTAATCGCCTTCCGGATTATTGTCGATACCGTTGAAGAGTGTTACAAGGTTCTGGGAATTATTCATAATATGTGGAAACCTTTGCCGGGAAGAATCAAAGACTACATTGCTGTTTCTAAACCAAACGGTTATCAAAGCCTGCATACCACTGTCTTCGCCGAAAACGGAAAAATTACCGAAATTCAAATCAGAACCAAAGAAATGCACGAAGAAGCAGAGTATGGAATTGCCGGCCATTGGGTTTACGATGAAACAGGAAAAGGAAAAAAGGCCTGGAAATTACCCCCTCGACTTTCTTGGGTAAATCAACTGATAGAATGGCAGAAAAAGGTTTCAAAATCGAGGGATTTTCTTGAGACATTAAGGTTTGATTTTTTTCAAAATCGAGTTTTTTGTTTTACTCCCCGCGGAGATGTAATTGATTTGCCGGAAGGCGCCACCGCCCTTGATTTTGCCTACGCAGTTCATACGGAAATCGGAAATCACGCCATCGGCGCTATGGTCAATAATAAATTTGTTTCCCTTGATTCTATTTTGAAGAATAGCGATATTGTAGAAATTAAAACCCAAAAAAATAAAAGGCCAAGCCGAGGCTGGCTGAAACATACTAAAACCTCTTTGGCGAAAAAAGAAATCAAATCTGCCCTAAAAAAGAGGGGGGGCTTGCAATAATTTATTTAAAAACGTTTCTAGTTCCTGTTTAGAAAAAAATTCAATATGAACTTTTCTTTTTTCCCCCTCCTGTTCAACTCGAACAACGGCGTTTAATCCCTCGGCCAGCTTCTGCTCTATTAATTTCAATTCCGGGTCGGTTAAATTAACTTCTTGAGGCAAATTTCCCGAAGAAAAGGTTTCTTCAAAAGAAGGAGGGGGCGAAAGCGTGTCCTTGGAAAATTTTTCCGCCTTCCGGACGCTGATTTTTTTATCAACAATTTCTTTATAAAGCTTCGTCTGTTCTTCTTTTTTTTGATTCAGCATCAAAATTGGACGGCAATGCCCTTCACTCAATTCTCCCTTTATTAATGATTCTTGAACCTCCATGGGCAACAAAAGTAAACGAATAGTATTAGTGACATATTCCCGGCTCTTGCCTATTCTTACGGCAACTTCGTGGTGTTTTAATTTAAATTCTTCCACTAGTTTTTTGAAGGCCTGGGCGCGCTCAATAGCATTAAGGTCTTCCCGCTGAAGATTTTCAATAATAGTAAGCTCCAGTTTTGTTTTATCGTCGGGGGCCTCATAAATAATTACCGGGACCTGATAAAGGCCGGCTAATTGGGCGGCCCGCATCCTTCTTTCGCCGGTAACCAGTTCGTATTCAACGCTCCTTCCTCTTTCTGTATCTATCTCTTTTCTGGTAACGACCAGGGGCTGAAGAACTCCGTATTGGCGGATTGATTCGGCTAAATCATTGAGCCGTTCTTGGTCAAATTCCCGGCGGGGCTGCATGGGATTGGGTTTTATTTTATGAACTTCAACCCAAAAAATTGTGTCATATCTTTTTTGCGAATTCATATTTTAATTTTACATTGTTAAAAATTTTAGAGCAAGCCAAAATACTTTTATAAACAAAGAAATTGTTGTATATTAAGAGGATTGGGCGAGTGGCGGAACTGGCAGACGCGCACGACTCAAAATCGTGTGGAAGTAATTCCTTGAGGGTTCAACTCCCTCCTCGCCCACCAT
>Ga0210057_1010165_pt1 | contig 10725 bp, 13 predicted proteins | sample CryGeyCG2114_010_2_FD_183968 | JGI IMG/M metagenome (GOLD analysis project Ga0210057, IMG submission 183968) | Groundwater microbial communities from aquifer - Crystal Geyser CG10_big_fil_rev_8/21/14_0.10 (SPAdes) (version 2) | ecosystem: Environmental > Aquatic > Deep subsurface > Groundwater ...
CGGTGGTTGGATGGAGGTTCCTAAAGAAATAACAATGATCATAGAAAAAGTGGAAAAGATAGAAAAATTAGATTCTGAGTTACCGAGGGGTGTATCAGACTTACAAAAACAACAAAGAGGGGTAGTTTTAATCATAACTGGAAAATTAACAAATCCCCACAAGGTAAGTGTTTCAGTACATGTACATAATTTATTAAGAATATTCGATGCCGAAAAAGAAGAACTATACTCTCCAACATTTCCGGTAGGTTTTATCCTACGACCAGAATCAACCGAATATAAACTCAGTCCTGATGGCCCACTATATTTCATTGTTCCTAGGGACGCTACTTATCTCTATCTTCGAGTTACAGACGCATTTGGAAAGGGGATACCAATTGAATTAACATTTTAATATTCAAGGTCGAAAATTAAAAATTTAAATCCAAATTTTATGGCAAAAATTACTTTATCAATAATTAAGGCCGATATCGGCAGTATTGGCGGGCATATTAAACCAAGCCAGAAACTTCTCCAAACAGTCGAAAATTATATTAAAGAAAAAGGTAAAGGATTAATTATTGATTCTTATGTTGGTCATACTGGGGATGACATCGCGATTTTAACAACTCACAGAAAAGGGGTATTAAATCCAAAAATTCACAAACTTTGCTTCGATGCTTTCTTAGCTGGTACTAAAGTTGCCAAAGCCCAGGGTCTTTATGGGGCAGGTCAAGATTTATTAAAAACTGCTTTTTCTGGGAATGTTAAAGGAATGGGACCACAAGTTGCAGAAATGGAAATTGAAGAAAGGCCCTCTGAACCATTTTTAATGTTTATGGCAGATAAAACCGAACCCGGGGCTTTTAATTTGCCCCTTTATTTATCTTTTACTGATCCAATGCATTGCGCCGGTTTAATTTTGTCTCCGGTCCTTAAAAAAGGATTTAAATTTGTGATTATGGATGTTAACTACACAAAGGCAGATAGAATTATTGAATTAGTTACTCCAGAAGAAACTTATGACATTGCTGCTCTTTTGCGAGACACCGGAAGATTTGTCGTAGAATCTATTTGGTCGCGGGCTTTGGGAGAACAGGCAGTGGCTGCTTCAACCACCAGATTGCACAATATCGCCGGAAAATATGTAGGAAAAGATGATCCGGTAATGCTAATTAGAACTCAGCACAGTTTTCCAGCCACTGGAGAAATTCTTTCGCCCTATAGTATTGGCCATTTTGTTGCTGGATTTATGAGAGGTTCTCATAACGGACCCTTGATGCCGGTCAAGAAAAACTCTCCGATTTCCTTTTTTGACGGACCTCCGGTTATCTCTTGCTTGGCTTTTTCAATGAAAAATGGGAAATTAACCGAGCCGGCCGATTGTTTTGACCAGCCATATTGGGATTATGTCAGAATGAAAGTTAGTCAAAAGGCAGAAGAAATCAGAAAGCAGGGATTTTCGGGACCGGCAATGTTACCAATGTCAGAATTGGAATATACGGGCGTGATGGAAACGTTAGAGAAATTAGAAAAACGATTTGTTGTTAGAAAAAAATAATATGAAAATGAAAAACTTTTTAATTATTTTAGTCATTGCTTTTTTGATTATTTTTATAATTGTTTTGTGGATGGGTTGGAAAGGTTATCAATTACAAAAAGGCGAGATTTCAATTATAACCGATAAGGCAGAATATGAATCTGGAGGAATTTTAAAAGTGAAAATTAAAAACAATTTTCCAAAACAAATCTGTTTTTCTTCTTGCTATCCCTATTTATTGGAAAGCAAAAATGAAGAATGGGAAAGTTATAAATATGTCGAATGCCAAAAATTTGATGGCAATGGTCATTGTCTCAAAGCCGGTGATTTAAAGGCATTTGAATTAACCTTACCTGAAGTTTCGGAAGGTCTCCATCGATTAGCCATTCCGGTTTGTATCGGTTGTAAAAGCGAGGATACTTTCAAAGAAGATATGCGATTTTATTCAAATGAATTCAAGATTAAAGAAAAAGAAGAAAAAATAGAAGAAATCATTAATTGGAAAACTTTTACAAATAAAAGACATAAATTTGAAATTAAGTATCCAGAATCTTGGGGAGTAGAAAGTTCAGAATTACTTGAGACTTGTCCTGACTGTACGGACAATTATAAATTTAAACCCAGTAGTATTCAAATTATCATCGGTGAAAGTTTGACCTGGGAAGTGACAAAGGCTAATCTTGAAAAGGGAATTGAGGGTACAAGCGAAAACATAACAGTGGCTGGTTTACTTGCTATAAAGCGAGAAGGAAAAGCGACCAAATTTTCTCCTTTTATTCAATTTGAAGGAAAAGACGTTAAAGAAATTATTTTCATGAAGGATGGGATAATTTACCATTTTTTTACGACTAAAGAAGACGAAGAGATTTTTGATCAGATGCTTTCGACTTTTAGATTTTTAGAGTAAACTAAACCCTACGAATTACGAATTTTTACGAATATACGAATTAGTAATTCGTAAATTAGTAATTTGTAAAAGTTTATGAAAAAATATTTAATTCTATTTTTTGCAGTATTTCTTATTATTATGTTATTTATTGGCTGGATGGGTTGGAAAGGTCATCAATTGGAAAAAGGAGGAGTTTCAATCGTTACCGATAAGGCAGAATATGAGTCGGGAGGAATTTTAAAAGTGAAAATTAAAAACAATTTTCCAAAACAAATCTGTTTTTCTTCTTGTTATCCTTATTTGTTAGAAAGCAAAAATGAGAACTGGGAAAGTTATAAATATGTTGAATGTCAAAAATTGGATGGCAATGGTCATTGTCTCAAAGCCGGTGATTTAAAGGCATTTGAATTAACCTTACCTGAAGTTTCGGAAGGTCTCCATCGATTAGCCATTCCGGTTTGTATCGGTTGTAAAAGCGAGGACACTTTTCGAGAAGACAAAAGATTTTATTCAAATGAGTTCAAAATTAAAGAAAAAAAGGAAGAAGTTACTATTACCACTGATAAAACAAAGTATGAACAGGGAGAAATAGTAAAGATAATAGTAAAAAATAATACCGAGAAAGAAAAAGACCTTATGGATTCTTTTCCTTTTGTTGAAAGATTTGAGAATGGAAAATGGATAGAAATTAAAAACGAGATATGTCCTTGTGAAACCTGCCCGCCAATGTATCTTTTTTATAATCTTGCCCCAAATGAGATAATCCGAACAGAATGGAATCAAAAAGAAGAATGGTGTGAAAATAAGAAATTGGTATCTAAAGAAGTTTCTCCGGGGAGATACCGATTTAAAAATGAAGTAAGTGATGTGGAAAAAGGAGAATGGGAAACAATTTTTTCTAATGAATTTATAATTAATTAAAACTATGGTTAAAATAATTCATGAGAGGAAAAAGTGCATCGGCTTTTGATTTTTTCTTTAAATTTGTTATATTAAAAATATGAACAATCGAATTATTTACAATCCAAAAATTTTTTGTGGCAAACCTATAATTAAAGGAACGAGGATTTCGGTTGAATTTATATTGGAACTTTTAGCTTCCGGAATGACTCCCGAGGAAATTATAGAGGAATATCCCCAGTTAACTAAGAAAGATATTTTAGCTGCTTTAAATTATGCTGCCAAAATGGTGAAAAAAGAAGAGCTCGTTCTTGTATAATTTATGCTTAAGTTCTTAGCGGATGAAAATATAGCTCCTCGGGTAGTCGAGGCTTTAAGGAAAGAAAAATTTGATGTTTTAAGCGTTTTTGAAGAAAAGCTCTCGGGAACTTCTGATGAGAAAATTCTTAAAATGGCTCAAAAGGAAAAACGGCTCATTCTTACTCATGATAAAGATTTTGGAAATCTAATTCGACAACCCTATCGGTCTCACAGTGGGGTTATTTTATTAAGACTGAGAAATCAATCTCCTCAAAATGTAATTTTGCATCTAATTCCATTTCTTAAGAAAATAAAGATAGATAAAATCAGAAATAGATTGGTAATTTTTCAAGAAGGAAAAATAAGGATAATTTAATTAAAATATTAAAAATATGCCAAAAATAATTCAGGAGAGGGAAAAGTGTATTGGCTGTGGGTCTTGTGCGGCGCTTTGCCCGAAATTTTTTGAAATGACTGATGACGGAAAGGCGAAACTTTTGAATTCAGAGAAAAATGCCGAAGGAAATGATGAACTGGAAGTTGAAGAGGTTGGTTGTGCTCAGGAAGCCGCCGATGCCTGCCCCGTACAAATAATTCACATTCTGAAATAATCTACGAAACTACGAAAAACATACGAAAGTACGAAAAATTTTAATTAGCGGTTTTCGTATTTTCGTAAAACTTTCGTAATTTCGTAGGAGATTTATGTTAAGCTTATCGGCGAAAATTCGTAAAGATTTAGGAAAAAAAGTAAAAGGTTTAAGAAAAAAAGGTATAATACCCGGAATTTTGTATGGGCCCGGGATTAAAAACCTGCCCCCCACCACTTTTCCAAAAAATGGTGCTGTCAAGCGAAAAACAAAAAAAGTGGTGGGGGGTGTACCTTTGGAAATTGATTTCAGAGAATTTGAGAAAATTTTAAAAGAAGCCGGTGAAAGTTCTTTAATCAAACTGCAAGTGGGAGATAAAGAAAAGAAAAACAAAGAATTTGTCGTTTTGATTCACGAGATTGAAAAAGATCCTTTGACTTTAAAACCAATTCATATTGATTTCTATCAGCCGAGATTGAAAGAGGAAGTTGAGGCACTGGTACCCTTAATTTTTGAGGGAGAATCGAAAGCAGTCAAAGAATTGGGCGGCACCTTGGTGAAAAATATTTCCGAAGTTAAGGTAAAAGCCCTTCCCCTGAATTTGCCAAAAGAAATTAAGGTGAGTATTGATAAATTAAAGACCTTTGAAGATGAGATTTCTATTTCTGATTTAAAATTGCCAGAGGGAGTGAAAATTTTAAAAGAGCCCCGGGAAATTGTTGCCTTTGCGGCACCGCCAGAAAAAGTTGAAGAAGAATTAGAAAAGCCAATCGAAGAAAAGGTAGAAGAGGTGGAAAAGGTGGTGGAAAAGAAAAAAGAGGAGGAAGTGGAGGAAAAAGAAACAAAATAAATTTGGCCCTTATGATGTCCTCAAAATTTTTAAAAGCCATTTACCCAAAACTACTTTTTTTTCTATTGATTTTGTTTTTGATTTTTCCAAATTTTTCTGTTTTTAGTGAAGAAAATCTTGAAGAAATTTGTCAGCTGGAAAAAATTGAAGAGCAAAGCAATATTCTCTCTAAAGAAGAATATCGGAAATTATTAGAAAAATGCCAAAAATATTATGAAGAAAAGAGCGAGCAGATTGAAAAAGATATTTCCCAAACCGAAAAGGAAAGAAAAACCTTGCAAAATCAAATTTCAATTTTAAAAAATAAAATCAAAAATCTGGATTATCAGATCTATCAGTCGAATCTAATGATTGAAGACCTGAAACTTCAGGTTGGGGATACCGAAAATTCAATCCAGCAAAATTCCAAAAAAATTTCTGATCTCAAGGACAAATTAAAAACCATTTTAAGATTGGTTTATGCCCAAGATCATCGTTCATCTTTGGAGATTTTGTTGGCCGAAACAAAACTTTCGGATTTTTTTGGCAACCTGATGGCTTTGGAAAGAGTTTCTTCAAAAAATCAAGAATTGTTAAAGGAAATTAAAACTCTTAAATCTTATTTAGAAGAACAAAAAGCATCTTTGGATGCTGAAAAGGAAGATTTGGAGAAGGCGGTTCAAATTCAAACACTTCAAAAACAAGAAGGCGAGAAAACGAAACAAGAAAAAGATTATTTCCTAAAGTTAACAGAGGCCGAATACCAAAAATATCTGAAAGAAAAAGAAGAAAGCCAAAAAAGAGTAGCCGAAATTAGAAAGAGAGTTTTTGAATTGATTGGGATACCCGAAGCTCCCACCTTTGGCGAGGCCTACGAAATTGCCAAATACGTTGAACAAATTACCGGAGTAAGACCGGCATTTTTATTAGCCGTTTTAACTCAAGAATCAAATATCGGGAAAAATGTCGGCCAGTGTTATTTAAAAAACCCTCAGACCGGAGAAGGAGTTACCATTCAAAATGGAAAAAAAATCGCCAGGGTTATGAACCCCCAGCGAGATGTACCGCATTTTTTAACTATTACTAAAGAATTGGGCAGAGATCCTTTCAACACCCCGGTTTCTTGTCCAATGCAATATGGTTGGGGCGGAGCAATGGGGCCAGCTCAATTCATCCCTTCGACCTGGATTTTCTACAAAGAGAGAGTAAGAGCGATAACCGGAACCGCTGACCCTTGGAATATTAAAGATGCTTTTGTTGCTGCGGCATTATATTTAGCTGAATATGGAGCTGCCCAGCAAACTGCGGAAGCCGAATGGCGGGCAGCAATGATTTATTTTTCTGGTGGAACTAATCTAAAGTTTAGATTTTATGGTGATTCAGTAATAAAAATTGCTGCTCAATATGCGAAAGATATTGCTGAGATTGAAAAATTAGCCAAAATATAAATTAGGTCCCGAGATTTTTTTCCAAAGCCGAGATTATCGGTTCCAGTTTTCCCTCCATAATTTCTTCTAAATTGTGCCAGCTTCCCAGCACTAAAACTTCGTTTAGTGCTGGGCTTCGCTCCTTTTAGTCGCTTCGTTTTTTTCTTTTTCGAAAGCTTTAATTATTATATCTAATCCTCCATTTAATATTTTTTCCAGGTTATGCCATGATTTTTTCAGTCGGTGATCAGTTAATCTGTCTTGGGGGAAATTGTAGGTTCTGATTTTTTCTGCCCTTTTTGCCCAGCCAATCTGGGTTTTTCTTTCTTTTGACAGTTTCATTTCTTCCTTCTCTCTTATTTTTTCTGAGAGCCGGGCTTCCAAAATCGAAAGGGCATTTTCCTTATTTTGAGCCTGGCTTCTTTCAGTCTGAGAAGTAACTGCCAAACCAGTTGGCAAATGCCAAATTCTGACCGCCGTTTCTTTTTTATTTACATATTGGCCTCCAGGACCTGAAGCCCGATAAAACTCAATTTTTAAATCATCGGGTCTAATTTTAATTTCGGTTTTCTTTGGTTTTGGTAAAATGGCTACGGTTGCCGTGGAGGTATGGATTCGGCCCGCCTTTTCGGTTTTGGGTATCCTTTGAACCCGATGTACCCCGGCTTCGTATTTCATTTTTGAATAAACTCCTCCACTTTTTATTTCAAAAATCACTTCTTTAAATCCTCCCAATTCAGTTGGATGTGAGTCCAAAACTTTTGTTTTCCAATCTCGCGATTTAGCATATTTTGTGTACATTTTGAATAAATCAGCCGCAAATAATGCCGCTTCTTCCCCGCCTGTCCCAGCCCTGATTTCAACAATAGCCGACCCAAATTTAGAGGGACTGTCCCTCTCCTGTCCCTCATTTTGAAGCTCCTTTTCTAATATCTTTGCTTTTTCTTTTAGCTGGGTTATCTCTGTTTCGGCTAAAGCAATGAACTCTGGATTCTCCTGGGCCGAAATAATTGATTCATTTTCTTTAATTTTTAATTTTATTTCTTTTATTTCTTTTTCTTTTTCAATAATTTTTTCCAAATAAACCTTTCTTTTAATTAGTTCCTCAAGTTTTTCCTTGCCGGCCATAGCTTTAGCGGAGGTGGGCCAATTTGAAATCAACTCAGGGTTGCTGAGTTGGGCTAAAAGTTCCTCATACTCTTTTTTGATATTTTCTATATTCACGCGAATTAATATGCGAATGATATACGAATAATATGCGAATACTTAAAATTTTTATTCGCATAAAATTCGCATATAATTCGTGTCTAAATTCGTGTATTATTTTTTCTTGGCCAATCTTTTTCTGAATTTCTCCACTCTTCCCATCTTATCAACGATTTTTTCTTTCCCAGTGTAAAAAGGATGGCATTTTGAACAAATCTCAATCTCCATAAATTCTTTCGTTGAACCAACAGTAAATGTATTTCCACAGGCGCAGCGAACCTGAGCATTAGGGAAATATTTAGGGTGAATATCTTTTTTCATAAAATTATAATCCGAATACTCCAAATTAAATGCGAATACTACAAATAAAATTAAAGAATAATTCGTAGTATTCGAATAGAATTCGTATTATTCGCATTATATATTATTGCTATTGAAAAATCAAGATGAATATTGTAATATACCATTATATGGTAAAAGAAACTGATTTTGAATTGAATATTGAAGAAATGGCCAGGGCGGGTTTGCATTTTGGCCACCGAACATCAAAATGTCATCCCAAAATGAAGCCCTATTTGGCCGGGGTCAAAAATACCATTCACATCATTGATCTTGAAAAAACCGCTCAAAAATTGAAAGAGGCCCTACGATTTATTCAAGAACTCATTTTAGAAAATAAAATTTTATTAATAGTCGGAACAAAAATTCAGATAAAAGATCTGGTAAAAGAAGTTGCCACCGAGTTGAATTTGCCCTATGTCAATGAGAGATGGTTGGGAGGAACCTTTACCAATTTTGAGGTAATTAAAAAAAGAATTGATTATTTCAAGGATTTAGAAAAAAAGAGGGCCGAGGGGGATTTCGAAAAATATACGAAGAAAGAAAAGGCAAAAATTAGCCAAGAAATAAAAGATTTGGAAATTAAATTTGGCGGATTAAGAAATTTAGAAAGATTGCCCGATGCGATTTTTGTTTCAGATATGAAAAAAGATGAGACAGCCATCAGGGAGGCAAAAAGAAAAGGAATAAAAATTATCGGTATTGCTCATACCAATATCGATCCCACCTTAGCCGATTATCCTATTCCGGCTAGTGACGATGCGATTTCATCGGTAAAATATATTTTAGAGAAGGTAAGAGAAGCGATATTAAAAATAAAAAAATAATACACGAATTATGACACGAATTATATACAAATGATATACGAATACGGTATTCGCATATCATTCGCATAAAATTCGTATAAAAATTCGTGTGTGATTATGACCGATATTACTCAAATCAAAAAATTAAGAGATGAAACTGGAATTTCAATTTCAGAATGTAAAAAAGCCTTAGAAGAAGCAAATGGGGATATAAAAAAGGCAAAGAAAATCTTAAAAAAATGGGGCAAAGAATTTGCCCGAAAACAGTCGGAAAGAGAAGTAAAAGAGGGGATTGTGGCCACTTATTTACATCCCAATAAAAAAATTGGTGTCATCTTGGAATTAAATTGCGAAACAGATTTTGTTGCTAAATCTGAAGATTTTCAAAATTTGGCTCACGAATTATGTTTGCAAATTGCGTCAATGAATCCGCTAGATACCGATTCTCTTTTTGTCCAGCCCTGGATAAAAGACGAAACAAGGGTTGTTAAAGATTTAGTTGCTCATTATATTGCTAAATTGGGAGAGAATATTTTAGTGAAAAGATTTGCTCGATACGAAATATAATTTTTTGTTAAAATGTTTAAATGTTAAAATGTTTATATGGCTACTCTTATTGCGACAATAATTTTATTTGGTGGTCTCGTGGGAATGGGGGTGATTTTATTTCGGAAAATTCCAGTTCTGGCTCAATTACCGGAAACTTCGCCTATCCCCGGTTTTAGTGCTCGGATTCGAAAAATCTTAGAAAAAATTAGAATTACCAAACATTTTAAATTACCATCATTTGAAATTTTGCTTCAAAAAATTCTTTCTAAAATCAAAATTCTAACCTTAAAAATCGAAACTAAGACCGAAAACTGGCTTCGAAAGTTAAGAGAAAAAACCCAAAAAAAGAAGGAAAACGAGAAATACTGGCAAGAACTCAAAAAATCAATCGATGAAGAAAAACCAGAGAATAAACAAAACAATTCGCCGGAGTAGCTCAATGGCACCCCGAACAAATTGCTCCGCAATTTTACGGGGCAGGGAGCAGCTGGTTTTGCGAGCAGGGCGAAGCCCCGTATAATTTGCCGAGATAGCTCAATGGTAGAGCATTTGTTTTGTAAACAAAAGGTTCCGGGTTCAAGCCCCGGTCTCGGCTAAAAATGAGGCAAATTTGTACGGGGTAAAGCGAAGGTTTGGGGGTTCAAGTCCTCTCTCCGGCTTATTTAGTTAGATTTTTAAAAACACTCCTATTTTCGCCCTCGGCACGTCTGACGTGGCGAGAGTTTTTCTCTCGGGGTTTTGGTTGACATAATTTTGGATTAATGATAGTCTATTTTAGGTAGATGCACTCTTATAGGAGGTTGTAAATTGGAGATTAAAAATCTTAAACCTGGACAGAAAGTGGTAATCAAAGGTAAAAAGGAGGCTTGGGCTGTTAAGATAGAACAAGTATACGAAAATCAAAACATCTCAGTGAGATCTCTCATTGATAACGGCTGCTTTGTAATCAATCATCCTGAAGACATAAAAGGCATAGAGCCAATGGAAGGAAAATCGATCTTACCACCTATACAATGCGTGGAGTGTCCAGCAAAACAAAAACTTGTTCCAATAGATGATTGCTCAAAATGCGGTCGTTGCAGTGGGAAAGAATTTACTAATCATATAATCTGCAGAGGCATCAAGAGAAATTAGTTCTTTCAGGAAGAAGGTGGGAGTTAAATCAACCACCTTTTTTATTTAAAAACATCGTTTATTGTGGGACGCCGTTTCGCCCCGAGAGTTTTTCTCTCGGGCTTTGGAGACATGAATTCTATTCCAAAGTGCAACATTCTGATTTTTTATTGAATACTTCATAAGGAGTTAAATAGTTAAGTCTTTTACGTGGTCGGTTATTTAATAACCTGACCACTTTTTGTATATCTCTTTGGG
>Ga0210057_1010169_pt1 | contig 10722 bp, 8 predicted proteins | sample CryGeyCG2114_010_2_FD_183968 | JGI IMG/M metagenome (GOLD analysis project Ga0210057, IMG submission 183968) | Groundwater microbial communities from aquifer - Crystal Geyser CG10_big_fil_rev_8/21/14_0.10 (SPAdes) (version 2) | ecosystem: Environmental > Aquatic > Deep subsurface > Groundwater ...
CTTTTTTACGAGCAGTGGCTAATCCCTCGTTAAACATCGCGTAGCGCAAAAAAGCATTCCAAGAAACAATATCTTTAACCAAAACTCTATTGGCTCCATCGTCTCGCAAAGGTTGAGCGCTTAACTCGCCTTTCGCTTGCAAAAAAACATCTACTTTTAACTCATTTTCGTTTTGTCCGCTCACTGCGACCGACAAAACATTAAACTCTTTTGATAAGTGAGCGCTATACAGCAAAACCCCGTCAACCGCATAATCCCTGTATTGGTCGCCTTTGGGCGACCTATGTTTTTTAATGTCTGCCTTGCATTCAATAATTAAAACAAAATCCCTGTCTTTTGGGCTAAAAATTATAAACTCGGGCTTGCCAACCCCATCGCCAAACTTACTGGCTGTTTTTAATAACTTTATAATTAAAGAGTTTTGACTTTTTTGCTCGTCAACCACAAAACCGCTGGCTTCTGTGATGCCCGCTTTTTCTAATTTTTTGCGAACGATATTCTCGGTTATCTTTTCATTTTTGGACATAATTGATTTATGTTATTTTACCCTATTTTCAAAGCAAAAACAACTGTGGAAAACCACAAAAAAACACGGTAGGGTCTATCCTACCGCGTTTTCTTAACTAATAAATGTAAGGGCTTTGCCGCGCTTGTCGCCCCGGCCCGTTCGGCCAATGCGATGAATATAGTCGTCAAAGGTAGCGGGCAGGTCGTAGTTGATAACATGGCTGATATTAGCGATGTCAAGGCCGCGCGCCGCGACATCTGTCGCCACTAAAATTTGAACGCGGTCGCTGCGAAACATATTTAAAGCTATTTGCCGTTTTGAATGGTTTTTATTGCCGTGGATTGATTCGGCTTTAAGCCCTTTTTGAACCAGTGTTTTTGAAAGCTTTTCCACGCCAAATTTAGTGCGCCCGAATATAAGCACCTTGCTAAATTCTTTCTGAATTAAAAGACCGACTAAAACATCTAATTTGTCGTCTCCCGGAGCTACTTTAACAATATCTTGCTCAATATTTTTTGGCGTATCGCTTGTTTTAACTGAAATACGAACTGGCGATTTGAGAAACTCGCCAATAACCCTTTCAATGTCCGAGGAAATGGTCGCTGAGAATAAAAGCGTTTGGCGGGTTTTAGACATTTCAGCTAAGATAATCCGCATATCGCCAATAAACCCCATATCCAACATTCTGTCGGCCTCGTCAAGCACGACATTGCCGAAATTGGCTAAACGCAGGGCTTTGCGGTCAATTAAATCCTTCAAACGCCCGGGAGTGCCAATGATAAAATTATTTTGATAACGCAACTCTGACATTTGCCGCATAATACTCGCTCCGCCAACACAGCACACTGAAAAAATACCCATGCCCCGAGCGAATTTTTTGAGCTCTTGGTCTATCTGAATAGCCAACTCGCGGGTTGGCGCCATAATAATAATCTGCTCTTTTTTATTGAGCAGAACCTTGTTAATAAGAGGCACTAAAAAAGCGGCTGTTTTACCAGTGCCGGTATTAGCCACGCCAACAACATCGCAACCATTGAGAATATGCGGGATGATTTTATCCTGAATGGGCGTGGGCAGGATATACCCTTGAGCTGTAATACTGCGTTTTACCCGCTCGTCAATGCAAAAATCCTGAAATTTATGCTCAGGTATAAAACATTCTGTTTCCTCGGTTATCACGGCTTTATTGATAAACTTTAACGGGTTAATCCGCTGGCCAAACTGGTTGCCTTTCTTGGCATATCGCCCAGCAGGCCTTGCTCTCCCGCCAGCAAAGCCAAACGACCTGGCCTGCGGCCTTCTTGGGGCGTTGCCCCTGCTTCTGCTATTGCTATTAAAACTTTTTCTAGAATACATAAACAAAAAAGACCCTCGCTCAGGTCTCTTAATTTTTTAGATAGGAGATATAACACAGCACCTTAATTATGAGGTGGTTGCGAAACTATTCCGTTACGAAATAATTTTGTAACCATCTCATTAATATTTCCTAAAAAACAACGAGATCCAATTGCTTCTATAATAAACTAAAATAACCACTTTGTCAACTAGCCCGCTAATTTGCCTCTATCAAATGTTTTGTATAGCCAGCTTTAACTAATTTTTCATATGCCTGCCAAACATTTTTCGGTATTTTCTGATAAATTTGAAAACCCTTTTGCGGATAAATTTTTATTCTTTGCAGATCGCCAACCATAATGTTAATCATTTTATCTTTGGAAATATCTTTGTTAGGATAATTTTCAAAAAAAATAGGCGGAGAAACAACTATAAAATCTTTTTTCGGCCATAATTTCTTAAATGTCGCGTAGGTCCTTCGCTCCATATATGGCTTTTGCGCGACAATAAAAGAATTAAAATTTAATCCTCTGTCTTCTAAAAACTGCTTTGTAAATTTAATGTTTTCTCCGGTATTGGTTGATTTATTTTCAATCAAAATTTTATTTTTAGGTATGCCCCGAGCAATAGCAATATCAGCAAAAATCTCTGCTTCGGGCTTTTGAAAAACATTTTTGGTTAAAGAGCCCAGCCCGCCAGAAAAAATTATGCAAGGGGCGTATCCTTGCAAGAATAAATCGCTGGCATATTCGGCAACTCTCGTGTCATTGCTCCCTAAAACCAAAAAACAATCGGCTTTTTTCAACCGATGAAGAAGATGATGATAATCCCAGATAATTTTAGCCAACTTGTCTATCTCCTGAAAGTCCATAAAATTCTTGGAAAATTGGTTGAAGGTCAGAGATTTCTTGATAGCTTTTGAGCACTATGTCAGGACAGCCAACAATCATTGCTGAAAACTTTTTGCCATGTTGAGGGCGGCAATGATATCACTCATTGCTTTTAGTTCTTTATCTTGTTCCATATTCTTGTAGATTATTTATTGTGGATAATTCAACCTTGTTTAGGTTATCTTTAGGTATTATAATTTAAGTATGTATAAAAAGTCAAGCGTGTGGACAACTAAACCGTCTAAAAGGCAAGTTGAGGTTTTGGAATTCATTGCGAAATTTCAAAAAGAAAAAAGCTATTCCCCTTCTCTCAGCGAAATAGCTGGCCATTTTAGAATTTCTATCCCGACCGTGCATCAGCATGTTTCTTATCTACGCAAAAAAAAACTGCTTATTACACATAAAGGGAAAAAACGTTCAATTCATCCTTTAAATGATAAAAAGGGGGGTCTATTGGAAATACCGATTATGGGCACGATTGCCGCGGGGCAACCGATTGAAGCGATTGAAATTCCTGGCGAAACAATAACTGTTTCAAAAGACGAAGTCGGAAAATATGGTAAAAATTACGCCTTGCGTGCGCAGGGCAATAGTATGGTTGATGAGGGTATTTTTGACGGCGACATTGTTGTTATCAGAAAACAAGAATATGCCGACAACGGACAAACTGTTGTCGCTATAATTGATGACAACGAAGCAACTCTCAAAAAATTCTATCGCGAGAAAGGACAATTTCGTCTACAACCAGCCAACCCAACGCTTTTTCCTATTTACAGAGAGACAATTGAAATTAGGGGAATTGTCGTGAAAATCATTAGAAATTTAGAAACGCAAATTGAAAAAGAAAAGGTTAAAGATGAAAAATATATCAGAAGAATAGATTATTCGTGGGATTACAGGGGCGAAAAAACAAAAACATACACGCACGGAATACACACATACCCAGCAATGTTTATCCCACAAGTAGCCAGGCGGCTTTTAGAAAATTACAGCCGAGCGGGCGAAACAATCTGCGATATTTTTTGCGGGTCTGGCACCGCGTTAGTTGAAAGCAAACTTTTAGGCAGAAATGCCTATGGTATTGATTTAAACCCGTTAGCGATATTTTTAGCGAAAGCCAAAACAACGCCAATCAATCCCCTCGCGCTTACAAGCGAATACTATAAACTGCTTTCTGAAATTGAAAAGATAAAAGATGCAGAGATTGAAAAACCAAATTTTAACAATATTGATTTTTGGTTCAAAGAAAAAACTATAATTCAGTTAGCAAAAATCAAAAAAGCAATTTTAAAAATAAAAAACGAGAATATACGAAATTATTTTATGGTTTCATTTAGTGAAACCGCGCGATTGTCCTCAAATACAAAAAACGGCGAGTTTAAGCTCGTCAGAATAAAAAAAGATAAATTAGAAAATTATAATCCCGATGTTTTAGGAATTTTCAAAAAGAAAACAGAAGCGAACATCAAAGGAATGGCTGATTTTTACAAAGATGCGAATAAAAACGCTTGGACCAAAATAGTTTATGGCGATTCTTCAAAGGGCAATGGCATAAAGGATAATTCAATTGATTGTATTATTACTTCTCCGCCCTATGGCGACAGCAGAACAACGGTAGCTTATGGCCAATTTTCTCGCCTCTCGGCGCAATGGATTGATATTTTTGAAGATCCAAACAAGGCCTCTGGTGTGGATAATGAATTGCTCGGCGGAAAAGCGACTAAAACCCTTGAGCATGCGTTAGATTCTAAATACTTAGAAGATTCCTTAAATAAAATCGCCAAAATAGATGAAAAAAGAGCTAAAGATGTTTTGAGTTTTTATATCGGCTTGAATGACTGCCTAAAGCAAGCTTATAAAATACTAAAGCCCAAAAAATATTTCTGCTTAGTGGTTGGCAATCGGCTCGTAAAACAAGCGCGAATACCAACTGATTTTATAATAGCTCAGTTAGGCGAGAAAATTGGCTTTACCTGTGAAGATGTTTTTATTAGGAATATCCCTGGTAAAAGAATGCCAACAAAAAATTCTCCGACAAATATTGTAGGGGTCTTAGAAGAAACAATGAACAGGGAGAGTGTTGTTGTGCTAAGGAGAAACTAAAGAATCTTTTTGCGAATCTTAAACAAAAGGGGCAGCGCCTTTTCAGTGAGGCGAAACGCTGAACCACGATCATGGGGTTGCCCAGCTTTCGCGCCACTGTGATACACGCCGAGACGAATATCATATTTTGAGTGGGCGAGAAATTTAGTGGGATCAATTTCTTTTAGAAGATAGGCGTCTTTATAGTGAAAATATTCACGCCCGCGCAACTTTTTTGTTTCAGCGCGGACTAATATCAAGCCGTTTCCAATTTTTTCCACGGCTTTCTTTCTTAAAAATTCCAAACCGTAATGCCCTAAAAGTTTTCCTTTTTTAAAAATCAGCAACTTACCTTGGCCCTCATCAATCGTAGCTTGAAAACCCATGGCGTTTCTTTTACCGCCAGATATAGTTTGATGAAGTATTTTAATTTTAGGAAACTCTTTATCGGGATAACCAAAACATTTTCTAATTTCAGCGTTAGTAATACCGTCTGGACTTTTCGTGAACAATGTCATCATTGAAATCGTATTGACTCTTTGAGATTTTAACTCCATTACGCCAAAATCGGGCAAGGCAATATTATTCTCTTTGATTCCGAGATGGTCTTCAAGGGTTTTTCCGATTCCTGTATTATGCTCGCGATTAGACCTAATCCACCCTCTTTCAGAAAGCTCTTTTAAAGATTGGGTGATTTGCTTAAGCGTTTGTTTCTGCATATTCACTTTACATTATTTCAAGCTTTCAAAAAATTCTTGGAAAATTGGTTGAAGGTCAGAGATTTTTTGATAGCTTTTGACCATTATGTCAGGACAGCCAACAATCGATTTGCTCATACAAAACAACATCCTCCCTGCCCCCTCGCACCGCCCCGGCAAAATATATTTTCCGCATATTTATTTTCAAATTATTATTTTTCTATAATAGCACCAAACTAAATAATTTGACATAGTAATTTCAGGTGATATATTAAAAATAATTTTATTGGTCATCATTAGCAAAAAATTTAATCATTCCCTAAAAATAATAACTGTTTTCTTAACGAGTAAAATTAAAAAATATCTATAAACTATGCATTTCCATTATGATAAAAAAGAGGACGCTCTTTATATAAGATTTAACGACAAAACCTATCAAGAAAGCGAGGAAGTGAAAGAAGGGGTAATCTTTGATTATGATAAAAATGGCAAAATTATTGCTATTGAAATCCTTGATGCCTCAAAGCGATTTTCGCCAAAATTCAATTTGGATATGGCAAAGCAAAAATTCCCTTTTGCTGTCGCTTTTTCTGAATAATATTTCATCTCTGCAACTAAAACTAAAACACTCGCTTAAGCGAGTGTTTTAGTTTAATTTTTAGGACGAAAAGTATATGTGTAGGCAAAAACTGGGGTTTGGTTGGTGATGTCGTAGCTGGGGTTGTGGCGCTTGAATGCTTTGATGAGCTCTTGCCTGGTTTTGTATGTTTTATAGTGCGCTTTATCCTGTAAGTCTATCGTACCAACAGTTGTTTTAACAACTTTTATAATTTTTCCTGTTCCGAATATCTCGCCCGTTTGGCTGTTTTCAAAATCAACAATGTCGCCTTTTTTTAATTTGTGGTCTCTAATTCGCCAAGTGCAAATTTTCCCGTCAAAAACTTCAGGCACAACGGTTTCGTGAAACCCAATTTTAAATTTTACTGCTTTCTTTAACATACTCTTTCATTTTTTGCACCGCGGTTTTGACTTCGGCAAAGACCTTGTCATTTGCCATATTTTCTTTGGCATAATCAATAATTGGCCTGATTGATTCAATTTTTTCGCCAAATTTTTGCATCCATTCATATCTTGGAAAAATCCATAAATGAAAATAATAATCCGTATCCTCGTTTTGAAATAAATAAATATCTTTAATACCCAAAATGTCTTTCATCCCTTGACGCAGTTTAATAAGCAGTTTGATAAACTCCGCGGACTCTGCTTCGGTAAAATCCACGATTGATTTTATTTTTCGCGCCGAAGCGATAATAAAAAAACCGGGAATCGGGACATCCCAGTCCTGATGAACATCAAAATAATCAGTAACAATTATTTTTTCATTAGGAAAAAGTTTTTTATCCATAGGCGCGGGTGACGGGATTTGAACCCGTGATCTTCTCCGTGACAGGGAGACGGAAACTCCAAGCTTTCCTACACCCGCATAATTTAATGATTAATACAAGTGCCGATGAGAGGAATCGGACCTCTTTCGGACGCTTATGAAACGTCTGCTTTACCATTAAGCTACATCGGCATTAAAGGGCTCACTGCTGATTTTTTCAATTAATCCCAATATTTTATGTCTTAAATTTCCGCTTTTCTGAATTGTAATCGTCAACACTCCGTAATAATCATTAAAGTTCTCATATATTTTTTTACTTTTTGCTTTTATAAAACATGTTTTTGTAAACTGAGTCAAAGGAATATTTAAAAATTTTGACCAATAATTTTCTATAATATTAGTCCTGCTTTTATAAATTATATTTATCGATATTCTTAATGTAAAATTATCTTTTGAAACACCAAATATATCTCTAAGCCACTTCATCGCAAACCTAATTACATTGGGGTCAGAATTTACAATACGAGCTAATCCATTTTTAGCCCCTTCTCCCCAATAAAGACCTGCTCCTGCTATCAAAAAATCATTTTTTGAAAAATGCTTGATTAGCGCCGCCCCTTCTTTTTTTAATGTATTTATTTCTATGAGCCGTCTTTCGCGCTGAACCCTTGCTCCTTTCATTCTTCTCTCATAAGAGGATTTATTTGCCATTCTCTCTTGCAATATAGCAATCTGTTCTTTCGTCAAAACAATATTTTTGCACCAAAGACTTGCGCTAGATTTTGAAACTTTCAACTGTTTCGCAATCTGCTTAATACTTTTCCCTTGCCGACGTAGCTTTTGAGCTTTTATTTTTTCTTGAAATTTCGCCATAAACCAAAGGCATAGTATTTATATTGTATAATACCAGTGGTTCGATAATATTGCAAATTACAAAAACCTATTTGTCGCGGGGCCCGGAATTGCACCGGAATCTCCAGGTTATGAGCCTGATAACCTACTATTAGTCCACCCCGCATATGAGATGGCTACAAAACTATTTCTGCTGCAATTTTTGTCTTTTGGCTACGACTTCGTCGGGCTGGCGCAAAAAGATTTTCACCATAGCTCTGCTATGGCTCAAATCTTTTTGCTTGCCCTCCTCGTCTCGCTCAAAAGACAAAAATTTCGCTACGAAATAGTTTTGTAGCCATCTCTTTATATTCTAAACAAAAAAAGCGCAAAAAGCAACTTTTTGTATAACGCAACCCAATTTTGGACTTTTCCGGCATTAAAAAAATGATTTGCGACTTTTGCCAATTGGAAAATACCCATTTTTTAGATTATGCCTCTGATATTTTCTGAATCAATTATCTGAGGCGCTGAACAATGACTTAAAGCATTTAACAAGGTCTGAGCCACTAAATTATCATTGTGTTTGCTTGATATTTCCCAGCCAATTATTTGTCTGGGAAAAGCGTCCTCAACAGTTGCTAAATAGACAAACTTGCCAAAATACGGCAGATAGGTAAAGTCAGAAACCCATATTGGGCATTAGAGAGTCCAATATGTATCTTGCATTATGCAGCCCTGTAATATTCAATGATGTAATCACGTCTTGCTTTAAGCAGACTTTTCAAATTATCTCTTGTTTGCCTTGGCAAGCGCGCCCTATCTACCAAATTGTCGATGACTTCATCGGTTAGATTATTTTCCATAACAGCAACCTGTTGCTTTATCTCTTTTTTTGTTAAGCCGGGATACTCTTGCAGCATCCCCTGCCCTAATCGTTCTTTATTATCTCCCCTCTTAATCTCTAAAACTTCAGCCCCAAAATTAGCGCCCTTTTCTTGGCCTCTAGCCCTATACATTAAAGCGCCTCCGTTATCTATGCGATACATCTCATTATCCTTAGCAACAAACACATTTCTCTCTAAGGCATACGGAATATCCCAATTAGCCATTAAACAATCCGCAATAAAGCCATTTTGAAACGACGACAATTTCTTAACATCTTCAGGGTTTTTATGCTCCCCCTCTAACATTAAAGAAGCATGTCCATAAACATTTCTCCTTTGCAAATAAACAATTTTTGTTTCCGGCACAGACACACCCAATTCTTTATAAATATCTTCGGCTAATTTTTCCACCCAAATTTGCTGAGGCGATTCAGGGTATCTAAACTTAACATAATATTTCTCAGACCCCTTTTGGCCAGGAACAACCATTTGGCATCCCGGGTTAGAGCCCAACTGCCCTCCGGTCTCAAAACATGCCTCGCCCCAATGTTCCACTGGCACTCTCATATTTAAATCATCGCGCGCTTTTTCGTAATCGCTTGCCGAAAATAACAAATTGCCGCCTAAGTCGTATAATGGCGTATAAAAACCGTTATCTAAAATCGCCTCTTTCACTCTCTCTATGGTTTTATCGGGGTTCCTTAAAATAATTGCCGATATCTCAGAACTTGGCATACCACCCAACATTAAAGCATGGCTTTCTATCGGATGCCCTGATTCAGAACCAGCAAAATAACTCTTGCCTTTTTCCCAATCTGCTTTTTCTCTTTTATAAAGATAAAAAACCTGACCGTCCGCTCCTAAGCTCCCGGTCTGGCCATAATTTTCAGAACGCGAACCCTCTAAAATGTTTTTAACATCGCCTGATTTTGCTAATAAATACTGCTCTGTCAAATACGAAAAATCGCTATGAAAAGGGTAAGAATCAACTTGCGCTTTTTCCCCTAACGCTTCTTTTGGCAAATTGCCCCAGTGTAAAAATGGCTCAATATTATCAACAGCCGAACCATGCACGAAATCGCCTGGCTGAAAATCAAGCTTGTCTTTCACTTCTTGTTTGTTTCTTTTATCACATTCTTGTTTTAAAATATTATCCTGCGATCTGTTTAAAATTTCCTTTAAATAATAACGAAAAACCAAACGTTTATAGCCGCCCCTTAACTTACAAAAGGGAACTGCTTTAATTTCTCCGCCCTCCAACTGTTGAATAATTTTTTTGTCCTCAATAATTCTTTCTAATCTTGTGGGCTTCCCTTTGTTTTTCTCAGCCAAATGCCTCTTGATAATATTCTCTAATGGAACCCCGGCTATGTTGGTAATAGGATAAACGCTAACTGATGATTTTAACGCTTGTTTTAATTTAACCCTGTCTGTCCAAAAAAATAAAAACTTCCAGTAAGGCAGGGCTTTTGAGCAAACCCTATCGGCAAAAAGCATTTCTTTTTCCGGCTCATCGCTTGCTAAAAACTCCCTGGCGATATTTTCCTTATTAGCAAAGAATATACCGCCATAGTTTAAGTTTTCAAAAAAATTTGGGTAGTTCTTTGGCCAAGACATAAAACTAATATCTTTTTTATCTTTTCTGTTAGCAAGAAAAGTTAAGAAATTATTATTTAAATAAAAATCTTGCTGGGGCTTTAAACTGCCCTCTTGGCTAAGAACTTCCTGCATTGTTTTTTGCAAAGAATCGCTGAAACTTTCAATATCGCCCGAAGTTGTCTTTTCTTTATCAGAAACGTAAGCAAAAAATAAACCTTTAAAAAAATCTTTGCTTGGCGCTTCTTTATTGTTTTCCTGGGCTACAAATAATTGTTCGCAAACTTGAGCAACTGGCTTTGTTTTTGTCAAAATTAAATAGGGGTTTGTTTGCCAAAAAGTTTGGCTCTCTTGTTTTTCTTGATTGTATTTTTCTGGGAGCAAGGAATATTTAAAATCTGAGAAAATCTCTTTAATGTTTTTCAAATCATTTATAACACCTTTTTTGTTCTCCAATAAATCGGGCAAAACATCAGCGTGCCGCACTGTAAAACCATACCCATATTGGCTC
>Ga0210057_1010170_pt1 | contig 10720 bp, 8 predicted proteins | sample CryGeyCG2114_010_2_FD_183968 | JGI IMG/M metagenome (GOLD analysis project Ga0210057, IMG submission 183968) | Groundwater microbial communities from aquifer - Crystal Geyser CG10_big_fil_rev_8/21/14_0.10 (SPAdes) (version 2) | ecosystem: Environmental > Aquatic > Deep subsurface > Groundwater ...
TTTCCTCCGAATCTCGAGAATGAAATTCGATGTCAGGTACGCACCCTTATTGCTGAGATGATTACTGAAGAAATCAGATCTGTCGTTGAAGACGAGGTGTCTAAAATTGGACTCAACACGACCGAGGAAGTAGTCGATTTCCTGAAAAACGCGAGTTAACGGGTTTTTGATTTTTCCAAATCGCGCCAACTTTTGCCGCGCCGTGCTTTTGGATCAAGCTGATATTTATTAACCGCTTCAATATGCTCTTTGTAGGTGCTTGTAAATTTATGAGTTCCATCATTTCGTGAAACAAAATAAAGAAAGTTAGTTTTTTCTGGAAAAAGAGCAGCTTCAATCGATTTTTTACCCGGATTTGCTATGGCTCCAATAGGCAAGCCTTTTATGACGTATGTGTTATATTGATTCTTAATCTTTTTATGGCTTAGCTTAATATTTCCATTGTACGATTCCCAAATCCCATAAATTATCGTTGGATCAGTTTGTAATCGCATTTTCTTTTTTAGCCGATTATGAAAAACAGAGCTTATTATTTTTCGTTCGCTAGCTGCACCGGTTTCCTTTTCTATGATAGACGCAAGAGTAATCACTTCATTGCGAGTCATTCCAAGGTCACTGGCTCGAGCGGCTAGGCGGTCATTCCAGACTACAGAAAAGTTTTGATAAAGGAGTTTGAGGATATCACGTTCGCGCATGGTCCTATTTAGTCGATATGTTTCGGGAAATAGATAACCTTCGAGTGACGGTGGTATGGGGGGCGCGAATCCTAGCGACTTCAAAAAAGAAGGATCACGCGCAGCTGATATAAAAGTTTCGCGTTTTACATATCCAAGATTGCTAAGTTTATCAGCGATTTGAAAAAGGTTAATACCCTCTTGAAAGGTGACGGCTCTGTCTGTACTTTTTCCCGAGCCCAAAGTCTCAAAAATTTTAATTGGAGCCATGTTGGGACTAAGTTCATAATCACCAACCTTCAAATTTTTCCAATATCCCATAATCCTGCCCAGACGATGGAATTGTACTGAGTCGCTTGTGACTCCAGTGGATTCGAGCTCACGAGCGATTGACCAAGGATTGGCGCCCGGTTCGACCAATAGAAAGGTTGATTCTTTCTTTTCAGTTTCAGCTGGCAAGGTGGAAAAGCGATAGATTGGCCAGATCTTAAAAAATGCGATCAATGCCAGGCAAAGAAGAGTAAAAACGATAACTGAGCGAAATACTTGTAATTTTGACATTTTCCGTACCGTTGGACCCTTAGGATACCATAGGGTTGGGAGTGGGCAGCATCATTTTTTCTTTGACCTAGAAATCCCTCTTTGCTAATTGTTGGTTGTTGGGGCGTTTCGATCCCGCGTTCATTCTTTCAGCACCAGCTAGAAGATTCGGCAAAGCGATTAAAAGGTAAATCAATTTTTATTTAGTTTCTTCAACTCAAACAATATCAATAATAAAGAAGGTTAGACGCTATGGCAAAGGCGAGAGAAAACGATAATAGAGAGCAAAATCGACCAAGAACTGGCGGTCGAGGAGGTCGTAGCGGTCGTGGAAACGGTAATTCGCGAGGCGGAAGACCCGGTGGCGGAAGAAAAATGAACCCACCGAACGAAGACCTCGGAGTCGACTTGACTGACGCAACTGTAATTATGCCCGAAGACTGCATGCATTTGCGAGACCTTAAAGAGACCAAAATCAATGACTTAGTAGAAATGGCCAATTCTCTCGAAATTGAGAATGCCAGCAATCTGCGCAAACAAGATATTATTTTCAGCATACTTAAGAAAAAGGCAGAACAAGACGACCATATTTTTGCGGACGGAGTATTGGAATGCCTTCCCGATGGTTTTGGGTTTCTTAGAGCTCCGGACTACAATTATTTACCGGGTCCGGACGATGTTTACGTATCTCCGTCGCAGATTCGCCGATTCGGCTTAAGGACCGGTGATACGGTTAGTGGCTCGGTAAGGGCGCCAAAAGAGGGTGAAAGGTACTTCGCACTTCTAAAAGTGGAAAAGGTAAACTTTCAGGCTCCAGAAATTAACGCAGAAAAAACGCTTTTTGATAATTTAACGCCGCTCTATCCGGACGAAAAACTCAATATGGAATTTCAACCGGATGTTTATAGCACTCGAATTATCGATTTAATGGTTCCTCTTGGTAAGGGTCAACGATGTTTGATCGTTGCGCCGCCGCGAGCGGGTAAGACGGTTTTGATGCAAGATATTGCAAATGCAATTACGACCAATCATCCAGAAATAAAGTTAATCGTCCTATTAATCGACGAGCGGCCAGAGGAAGTGACCGACATGCAGCGCTCGGTAAAGGGTGAGGTGGTCAGTTCCACGTTTGACGAGCAGGCGTCCCGACACGTGCAGGTTGCTGAAATGGTATTGGAAAAAGCTAAGCGACTTGTAGAGAATAAATACGATGTTGTAATTTTGCTAGATTCGATTACGCGCTTGGCTCGAGCATACAACGCTGTGGTTCCACCTTCTGGAAAAATTCTATCAGGTGGTGTCGATTCCAACGCCTTGCATAAACCAAAACGATTTTTTGGCGCGGCGAGAAATGTTGAAGAAGGCGGCTCGTTAACTATTATTGCCACCTCACTCGTTGATACAGGCTCCAGAATGGACGAAGTTATTTTTGAGGAATTCAAGGGAACTGGTAACTCTGAAATACATTTGGATCGAAAATTAATGGAAAAACGAATATTTCCTTGTTTGGACATCAATCGGTCTGCGACTAGAAAAGAAGAATTGCTGCTTAGTAAGGATTTTTTAAATCGTATTTGGATTTTAAGGAAAGTTTTGCACCCAATGAACTCTTTGGATGCAATGGAGTTTTTGCTAGATAAAGTTAAAGATACAAAGACGAACGACGAGTTCATTGAAAAAATGAGTGGCTAGTTCGATATTGGGAGTTTCCAGTCAATGTCGGCTAAACTAGAGAAAGTCGTACAAAAGTATAAAGAAATTGAAAGTCAACTTTCTGATCCCGAAATTGCGAGTAATCCCGACAAACTAAAGCGGCTATCGCAAGAGCATTCGGATTTGAAGCCACTTGTTGAAGAGTTTCAAAGAAATCAAAAACTGGTAATTGATTATAAAGAGAATAAAGAGTTACTCGCCGATAGCGATTCTGAAATGGTTACGCTAGCAAGGGAGGAGCTCACTCGAATAGAAGCTGAATTAGAAGATTCACGACAAAAAATTCGATTATTGCTTTTGCCGAAAGACCCAAACGACGATAAAAATATTTTGTTGGAAATTAGGGCGGGAGCCGGAGGCGATGAAGCCGGCTTGTTTGTTGCGGATTTGTTTCGAATGTATCAAAAATTTGCAGCGGACCACGGGTGGAGTGTAGATGTTTTGTCTTCGAGTCCAACCGGAATCGGTGGATTGAAAGAAATAATCGCGTCGATTAGTGGAAACCAAGTCTATAGTCAATTAAAGTGGGAAGCTGGAGTCCATCGTGTTCAGCGTGTTCCAGATACTGAGACCCAAGGGCGGGTACATACATCGACGGTAACAGTGGCAATTTTGCCGGAAGCCGAAGAAGTTGACGTAAAAATTAATCCGGCAGATTTAAGAATAGATGTATATCGTGCGAGCGGTGCTGGAGGTCAACATGTCAACACCACGGATTCGGCTGTTCGGATAACCCATATTCCCACTGGTGTGGTGGTTACCTGCCAAGACGAACGATCCCAACACAAAAATAAAGATAAAGCGATGAAGGTGTTGCGATCAAAGCTATATGAATCGGAACTGGCTCGTACAGCAAAAGAAGAATCAGACGCTCGAAAGGTAATGGTTGGAACGGGCGATCGTAGTGAGAGAATAAGAACTTATAATTTCCCCCAGGGCCGTCTGACGGATCATCGAATCGGACTTACGGTTTATGACCTACCGGTTGTAATGGAGGGAAAAATTGATGAAGTTATTGATGCTATTCAGGCCTATTATCAAACTGAAGCACTGAAGTCACAGGATATGGGACTATGAATTCGCTAATAGAAGGTCCTCAGAAAATTGAGTTTGACGAAGATTCATTACTTGGAGCGCTGTATTTGTCGACAGGGCGCCATTTTCGTCGATCAGAATTGTACTTGGATCCAAATCTTCAAAAAACAGATGATTTTAAAAAACAGCTAAATTACATAACGGAAAAAAGGTTAAGCGGTATGCCGCTATCTTATATTATCGGGAGTTCGAATTTTTTTGGCAGGGAATATTTTGTAAACCCGTCAGTGATTATTCCACGACCGGAAACCGAAATTCTCGTCGATAAAGTAGTCGAACGTTTCAGGAATAATAGATTGAAGGATGCCTCGCTTTTTGGTGCAGAAATTGGTTTGGGTTCCGGAGTAATATCCATAGAAATACTAAAACAATTGACTGCGACAAAGATGGTTGCAACGGAGGTGTGTTCTAGTGCGCGAGGCGTGTCGCGCCGGAATGCTTGCCAAATACTTGGTGATGATTGGTTTGAAAAGCTGGAGATGGTTTCGCCTGTTAGCTCTTTGGATGTAATAGATTCATTGCTAGGCCGCCTAAAATTAAATCGATCAAAGTTAGATTTTTTGGTTTCAAACCCTCCCTATATTTCTGGGATCGACGAAATCGAAATTGGGGTGTTGGAGTTCGAACCTCATAAGGCGCTTTTTCCTGCAAATTGTAGAGCAAATTATTTTTATTCTGAAATTGCAAAAATTTCGTCAGAGTATTTTCGTGAAAATGGTTTTATCGCCGTAGAAATTCCTCATCAAAGATATGAATCTATATCAGCGATTTTTCAGGAAAATGATTGGATGGTAGACATTCAGGAAGATTTAACTGGTCGGCCTCGCGTATTGATCGCCTCGAAAATAGAACGTTAGGATTGGAAAATTAATGGACAAAATAGTAATCGATGGCGGTCAGCCGTTAGCTGGAAGTGTGAAGGTTGGCGGTTCGAAAAATGCGGCATTGCCTATGCTCGCGGCTACATTATTGACGGCAGATCCATGTGAGATTAAAAATGTTCCAAACCTGAGGGATATCGATTCAACATTTCACCTTCTTTCTCATTTGGGAGTCAAAGTAGAATTCGATGCAATTAAAAATGAGTTTAGAACTGATGCACGAGATATTTTAGAACTTGAGGCTCCCTACGATCTTGTGCGGAAAATGAGGGCGTCGGTTTTGGTTTTGGGACCACTGCTGGCGCGATTCGGAGAGGTTAAGGTTTCCCTGCCTGGGGGGTGTGCAATTGGAGCGAGGCCAATAGACTTTCACTTGGACGGAATGCGAAAATTAGGCGCTGAAATAGAGCTAGAGTCTGGATATATTTTGGCAAAAGCTAAGAAACTCCACGGAGCGCATATTGTTTTAGATTTTCCTAGTGTCGGTGCAACTGAAAATTTGATGATGGCCGCATGTTTAATTCCAGAAAAAACAGTTATCGAAAATGCGGCAAAAGAACCAGAAATCGTCGCATTGGGTGAAATGCTTGTGGCGATGGGCGCGTCTCTTGTTGGTGTCGGGACCGAAAAAGTAACCATTGAGGGACGGAAGACGCTGTCGGGCGCTACCGTATCGGTTATGGGCGACAGGATCGAAGCGGGAACTTTTATGGCTGCTGCATTCATGACTCGGGGTTCAGTCGTGGTGAGTGGAGTGGATTCGGGTTCAATGGATGCCGTACTCGAGAAGCTATTGGATTCTGGAGCAAAAATCGAAATATTGGATTCTAGTTCAATCCGAGTAACCGGATCTCATAGACCTAAGTCCGTTAATTTAACTACCCAACCGTTTCCCGGATTCCCTACCGATATGCAGGCGCAGTTTATGGCGATAATGGCAATCGGTGATGGAACTTCAACTATAACTGAAAGTATTTTTGAAAATCGGTTTATGCATGTTCCGGAATTGATTCGGATGGGAGCGGATATTCAGATAAGTGGGAAAACTGCGATTATTAAGGGCGTTACTTCATTGAAAGGCGCGCCAGTAATGGCTACGGACTTGAGAGCAAGTGCGGGTTTGATTTTGGGTGGACTTGTCGCCGAGGGTGAAACGGTTGTAAGCAGGGTGTATCATCTTGATCGTGGGTATGAGCAAATCGAAAGTAAGTTGGCTAACCTTGGGGCGAAAATCCGTAGAGTTAATTCTTAGTTTAAATCGAAAATGACGGGTTCGTTCTGAGTCTTCCAATCGAGTTCACAAGTTGAATTATTTGGGAGGTTATCTTTAAGATAAATTTCGTTCACGATATTTTCGTCTGGGCAGCCATATCTCGCAAATTCGCCCGAGTACTTGTCAATTTGGCTTGTCGTGAGGTGCTCGCTTTCTTGAAAATGACTAGGTATAAAATCGTCCAAAATTTCTTGCATCATTTTAGTCCATACTGGCAGGGCTGCTCCGGCACCGCTCATAGATACCCCAGTTTCCCCTCGATCGGATCCTACCCACACGACGTTCGTAAATTGAGGTGTAAAGCCTGCAAACCAAGTGTCCCTATAATTTGAAGTTGTGCCAGTTTTTCCGGCTGCAATATGCGTGAAACCGAGCTCTTTAGATCGGCGAGCAGTTCCGGCCGTAAACACATCAGATAATATTTGGGTCATGAAATCAGCGTATTTCTCTTCGGTTTTTCTATTTTCACTTGGATGGTATTTGGCGATGAATTCTCCGTCTCCATCGGTAATTCCTCGGAGTACCGTAAATTCTCGATCAATTCCGCGATTGGCAAAAATCGAATACATTTTTAATACTTCAATTGGTGAGTGTTCGCTTATTCCCAAGACAAGTGCAGGTAGGCGAGGAAGGTCAGATGAAAATCCAAGGTCTTTAGCAGTTGAATGGATTATTCCAATTCCAATTTTTGCACCTAGGCGAGCTGTAGAGGCATTTACAGAATCAATTAATGATTCTTTGAATGTGATCCATCCCGAATATTTAGATCCATAATTTTCGGGGGACCATGTTTGGCGTCCATTGTCGTATTTGATTTTCACTTTATCATCGAGCAAAGGGTATCCTCCGCCATAGGCAATACCTTGAGCGTCGCGGCCCTTTTTTAGGGCCGAAAGATAGACCACAGGTTTGAAAATTGAACCGATTTGCCGCTTCATATTTAGAATGCGATTGAATGTTGATTCCGAGTAGTTTCTACCACCGACTAGGCTGCGAATGTATCCGGTTTTATTTTCAACAAGGGCGACAGCTCCTTCGAGAGTATTTGGCTCAAGTCCTTTAATATTTTTTTCTAAATCAGAAAGGTGGGACTGGAGCGCATTTTCAGCTTTTCGATGATGTGTGATATTTAAAGTCGTGTATACCTTAAGTCCCCCGTCGCTAATTTCAGTTTCAGTGTATCGGTCGGACAAATTTTTAATCAGTTCAGCTTTGACATAATCTACAAAATAAGGGGCATGATTTGTGCGGGTAGGCGGGGGCGTTATCCGGATTGGCATTTTTTGTGCTTCGATTGCCTCAGATTCAGAAATAAGGCGCGTCTCCACCATTTTCACCAAGACTGTTTTTTGTCTTGCGATAGCCCTGTCGAGATGTCGATACGGCGAGTAGTAGCCTGGTCCGCGAATCAACCCAACCATCATGGCGATTTCGGCTAAATTTAAGTTCCTTACATTTTTATTAAAAAAATATTTGGCGCCTTCTTCAATCCCATGAATTTCTAGATTTCCTATTTGGCCTAAGTAGACTTCATTTAAATATCGAGCGAGGATCGATTCTTTTTCAAATCGAGTTTCTAGTACGATCGATAAAAATAGTTCGCTTATTTTTTTAAATACGTTCTTATTTCGTCGCCCCATTAAATTTTTTACTAATTGTTGAGTGACTGTGCTGCCGCCCTGCTTGAATGAGAGGGAGCGTATGTTCACCAATACCGCGCGGCCCAGCCCTCTCCAATCAAATCCCCGGTGACCCAAAAAGTGTTGATCTTCAATAGCGATAACGGCCTTCCAAATAGAAGCGGGAATTTCGGAAAAATCTAAAACTGCCCGAATTTGGTTGTTGTATTCATCTGGCCTTGAAAGTGTCGCGATTAGAGCCGGCTCTAGGTAAAGGTCGGACAGTTCAAAATTTTCTGATGCGATTGACTCGAGACGCCCCGCTCCACCTTCAGAATCGAATTGAAGGTGAATCGGTTTTTCCCCTAGGGTTAAAGTGACGTGATATTCTTCTAGTAGGAATTTTGGATATTTAGGTGTGTTGAGCCGAAACGACACTCGATTTGCGCCAGGTTCGATTTGATATTGATATCCCCTGAAATCTAAATGGTCTTTAATGGTTCCCCAGGTCATGGGTGATTTAATAATTTGAACGTCAGAATAAATCTGAGTAGGTGAGAACTCTTTCTGGTAGAGGAAAGCAGACTCCAATTGGCGGTAGAGGTATCCCACATAAATTGCAAATCCAAGTGCGAAAATGACTAATAGCGCTAGTGCTGCGCGAAAAAAACGCATTTTATCTCCTTGACTCCCTTAAACACTCTCAATAAACCTTAGTATAGCATTTTGCGAGAGGAGACTTGTGTGAAATTCATTTTAAAGGCCAGCGTCGTTGTTTCGATCGCATCCATGAGCTTATATTCGGTCCCAAGTTCAGCACTAGATTTAGATTGGTCCGGTCACTTTAGAGCGGAATCCCACAATATTTTGAAATATACGATGGATAGCGGAAGCAATGATGTCGATACGCAAAAAATTGCATCGGGCGGATATTATATTCCTGGTTCAAACAATAAAAATGCTTATTTCCAAACTCTATTTTTGTCACTCAAGCCGACAGTAATCGTGAATGACAACATTTATATCAAGTCTGACTGGTGGGTTGGGGATCCCGTATACGGATTTTTCGGATCCGGAGTTCCTTATTCGGCCGATCAGCGGCAGTTTAATTCAAATCAGTCAGGTGGTTCAACCGTTGTGGCACAGCGTTATTGGGCTGAGTTTCTGAGCGAGGTTGGTACGGTACATGTCGGGCGTGCACCGCTACATTACGGTCTTGGAATTGTGTGGAATGAAGGTAATAGGCGCTCAAGTCGCTACCATTCAACTGGAGACGTCGTTCGGCTAATTTCAAAATTTGGTTCATTTAAGTTTGCGCCGGGAGTGGTTAAACATTCAATGGGCAATAGCCTAGTCGGAGCATGTCTCAATCCTGCAAGTACTGGAAGCTTGGATTCAAACACTGGAGTATGTACGGCAACCGCAGGTGGGTCTGGACATGGAAATGTGACGGACTATTCAATCATGTTTGAATACGACAATATAGAAGAGGAAATGACTCTTGGGCTGCATTACTTAAAACGAGTGGCTGGGTTTCAACAAGATTTATCAGGATATCAAACAGCAGAGGGGACCTCTGGTGGATCGAACTATCAGATTTGGGATATCTTTGCGAAAAAAGAATTCGGAAAAGTTACTATAGCGGGTGAATTACCGGTCGTAACCGGAACTGTCGGTTCGTTAAAATATACAACCTGGGCGCTCGCTTTAGAAAATAAAATTCAGTTTTCAGATCGATTTGGAACTTTGTTAAAAATAGGGAAGGCGCCAGGACAGCCGAATATTCAATCCGGTACTCCCGATTCCTTTAAGGCATTTTATTTCAATCCAGACTATCGACTCGGTATGGTGATGTTTAATTATCAGTTTAGAAATTTTACTGGACCTAACTCACTTAATAATCCGGCTGGGAACGGGTCATTGTTGGTTTCTCCTTTCGACAATCCCATTGTGAACGCATATTACGTTTCGCTTTCCGGGAATTATCAATTAGGGAAATGGGGAATTCGTGGCGGTGGCGTTTGGGCGCAAGCGATCGAAGTCGCTGAAGGCGGAACCACTTTTTTCAACACTTGGGATCGAAATTTTTATTCAGCTGCTGCTGGTGTTTCGGATCAGAAAAAATCTCTGGGTTGGGAAATGGATTATGGCGTCACTTACATTTGGGATGACTATTTCAGTTTCGATTTTGATTTAGGATTTTACTTCCCCGGCGATTATTACAAATTTGCAAACTTAGCGAATAAGGAAAATGGCACGGAAACAGTTTATACCGGTATTTTGGGTGCGACCGTAAGCTTTTAGTTGATTCGCTACATAACGATGAATTCGGTGAAATAAACATCTTGCACGAGTCGCTCGTCGGCAATTTCATTTAGCAGCTCAACGATTTGAGCCCGTAAGCGAAACCGCCCCTGAAGTGTTAACAATTCGTGGTGATTTTTATTTCCTAAAACTACCAAAAGCTGATCTAAAAAACGTGTCCTGTATTTTTCAGCTTTTTCTTTTAGTTCCGGCGAATTTAGTTGAACGTAAAACGATATCTGCGCCTGGTGAATTTGTCCTAAAATTTGAGTATCGGTTTTTTCATCACCCGGTGGTTTAGATGGGTCAGGTTTCAGGTTGGCATTAACTTGCTCAAATTTAATATAGGTTAATTCTTCGTCTGTCACCTTGTGAGAGTCTTTCATGTCTTTAAGGCGATCGCGTTCTGTAGATTCTGTGATAACTGGTCGATTGAACAAAACAAGCGTATAGTATGCGGTGCCCAATACCCCAATTGTAAGTAGTAGGTTGAGGCCCAATACTATCATTGGGAGTTTTGATGGCGCCTTTGCGTCTTTGTTTCCGGCGTCTAAGTCCGCTACTGCATCCGAGTCGAGCGGTGAATCATTGTCATCTGCCATGATCTCATTTTAGCAGGAA
>Ga0210057_1010172_pt1 | contig 10717 bp, 10 predicted proteins | sample CryGeyCG2114_010_2_FD_183968 | JGI IMG/M metagenome (GOLD analysis project Ga0210057, IMG submission 183968) | Groundwater microbial communities from aquifer - Crystal Geyser CG10_big_fil_rev_8/21/14_0.10 (SPAdes) (version 2) | ecosystem: Environmental > Aquatic > Deep subsurface > Groundwater ...
AGCTAGTTTTATGTGTGAGTTTGATGATAATGGTAATATCGGCAAAAGATACAGGCGTCAAGATGAGATTGGCACCCCTTATTGTGTGACCATTGATTTTGATACTTTAGAAGACAACACTGTGACCGTGCGTGATCGTGATAGTATGGCTCAAGAGAGAATTGAAATTGGGGATTTAAAAAGTTGGTTAAAAGAGAAATTATAAATAAATTATTTATATCATTCTAGTTTTCTGCTTTTTTAATACTTAATCCCATAACTTTTTAAATTTTAATATGAAAATAAAAATAGTTGAAGATCAAATTACTTGGTCCGAGGTTAAAAAACTAGCTAGAGAAGGTTATGGTGATATGGTTAAGGCCGTCGCCGATATTAAACTAGATATTTTAGCGATTGGCGGAGAAATGCATGCTGATGCCGAACAATTGCTTTTGGAGAATAATTCAAACCAAGAAGATTTATGGGGTTTTAATATTTATCCAGAGATGCCAGAGGATAAAAAATTGGAATATGTCTCTTTTATAAATATTCGGCCCCAAATAGGCAATCGTAGCCAAGAAATAAAAAGTGAGTCTATCAAGAATAAAATCAACTCATTGGTAAAAAAAATGATTATATGATTAAAGAAAAATGGCATAATTATAATTTATCACAGCAGTTTGGCAATATTGGCAGTGAAATACTGCGGGCTATAAATCGCGAAAAAGTTGGCGATATGGCTGGTCGACAAAAGGCCTTGGAAAGATCTTTGGAACTCATTGATTTTACTATTTCCGATTCTGGAAATAGCAGACGGTTGAAGGAAATTGTTCGTTTGCGCGAATTAGTCGCTGGCAATTACCTTAATAATGATTATTACCAAGTAAGCTTGGAAGACTTAAATAAATATTTGCTGGCTTTTGGCTTATTAGCCAAAAATTAAAATTTAAATATTATACAAAAATAATGTATCAAAAAACTATATTACCTAACCAGGTTAGATTAATTACCTCACCTTTAAAAGAAACTCAAACCGCTAGTTTGTTAGTTTTGTTTAAGGTGGGTAGTCGCCAAGAAAATAAAAAAGTCTTGGGTGGTGCTCATTTTATAGAGCATTTAATGTTCAAGGGTACCAAAAAGCGCCCAGCCACTTTGGATTTGTCCAAAGCCTTAGATGGAGTCGGAGCCGAGTTTAATGCTTTTACCAGCAAGGATTATACCGGTTATTATATTAAATCTGATAATAAAAATTTGTCACTGGCCATTGATATTTTATCTGATATGTTGCTTAATTCTAAATTTGATCCTAAAGAAATGGAAAGAGAAAAGGGTGTGATTGTCGAAGAAATCAATATGTATGAGGATAATCCCATGATGTATGTTGATGATTTATTGGAACAAATTATGTACCGTGGTCACCCCTTAGGCCTTTCCATTGCCGGTACCAAAGAATCGGTTAAGGGCATGAAAAGAAGTGATTTAATTAGTTATAAAAATAAATTTTATAGTGGTAGTAATGTGGTGATTTCTTTAGCCGGCAATTTTAATGATAATCACCTTAAAGAATTAAAGGCCAAATTTAAATTTAAGGCTACGGCTAAAAAGTTTCCACTTGATAAAATAAAAATCAAACAAAGAACTCCGCAAGTAATTATTAATTACAAAGAAACCGAACAAACGCAAATAGCTCTCGGCTTTCCGGCTTATTCATATTCGGATAAGAGAAATCCAGCTCTTAAATTGCTAGCGGTGATTTTGGGTGGCAATATGAGCTCTCGGTTGTTTTTGCAGGTGCGCGAAAGAAACGGTTTGGCTTATTTTGTTAGATCATTTTTAAGTGTTTACGAAGATACCGGCGCTTTGATTATTCAATCGGGCTTGGATAAATCACGGGTGGAGAAGGCCATTAAATTAATTATAGCGGAGTTGAAAAAAATAAAAAAAGGTGTCATCGCCGAGGAATTAAATCGAGCCAAAGAATATATTTACGGTAAGACCGCTTTAGATTTAGAAGATTCTGCCAGTATTTCTCAGTGGTATGGACAACAGGAATTAATGATTGGAAAAATTTTAACACCACAACAGAAAAACCAAAAAATTGCCGCGGTGACCAGTAAAGATATTATGGCGGTAGCTCAAGATGTTATAAATATTAGTCGAGCCAATTTAGCGGTGATTGGACCATTTAAAGATGAGGAAAAGTTTAAAAAACTTTTAAAGTAATATATGACAATAGGCATTGATTGTCGGACAATTTTAAATGTGGCTGGTGGTGAACGAGCTGGAGTTGGACATTATACTTACTATCTAGTCAAAAATCTTTTGGCCGTAGATAAAAAAAATAATTATATTTTGTTTTTTGATAGCCGTTTTAAAGATGTGGACGAATTTAAAAAATATCGTCACGTCACCATTCGCTACTTTCCTTTTTATCAGTTTAAAAAATATTTACCATTTGTTTACTCGCAAATATTTATTAGCGCCATTTTAAATCGAGCCAATTTAGATGTCTATCACGCTCCGGCTAATATTATACCTCTTTTTTATCACTATAAATCCGTGGTAACTATTCATGATTTGGGGATTTACAAATATCCGGAATTTTTTCCTAAAAAGTTTTTTAGTCAGCAATTATTGGCAAAAAAAATATTAGTTCCCAAGTCTTTGAAACGGGCGGTCAAAATTATTGCCGTTTCCAAAAATACCAAAAGTGATATTATTGAACAGTTTAAAGTTTTAGAAGATAAAATCGAAGTGGTTTATGAAGGCGTGCTAGATAATAGTGGGGCTTGTGATAATATCAATAATTTTGATGACATAGCGAAAAAATATGGTATTAGTGGCAAGTATGTTTTATTTTTAGGCACCATTGAACCTCGTAAAAATATTATTAATTTAATCAAAGCTTTTAGAACTTCTCGTTTAGTTTATAATTCACCTCTCAATGATTATCAATTAATTATCGCCGGTAATCATGGTTGGAGCGATCGACCGATTTATCAAGCCATCTCCGATGCCAATGCTAGTATTTTGGGGATTAAAGAAAAAAGAACCGGAGTGGAACGGCGCAATGGTTTTGATCATAGAATAGAATCTAAAATTGAAAGAAGGATTGGTAAAGACAGAAGACAAAATCAACCAATTAAGTATATTGGTTATGTTCCAGATAATGAGAAGATGATCTTGTTTTGTAAAACAAAATGTTTTATCTTCCCGAGTTTTTATGAAGGTTTTGGTTTACCGGTTTTGGAAGCTATGAGTCTGGGCTTGCCAGTTATTACTTCCGGGGTAAGTTCCTTGCCGGAAATTACTGGTAATGATGGAGCGATTTTAATTAATCCTCATAAGGAATCGGAAATTAGCGAGGCCCTACAAAAAGTCGTGTCTGATAAATTATTAAGAGATTCATTGGTTGTGGCCGGACATGAGCGATCTCAATATTTCAATTGGCGTAAGTGCGCCAAAGAAACTTTGGCGGTTTATAAATCAATTAAATAAAAAAATCTCCCCAATGGGGAGATTTTTGGTTTAGACTTAAACCATTAAATACATAGTCCAAATTAAACCGGTTAGAATTATTAGTTGCATAAAAACTCCGTATTGCAATGGCAAATCAAAATCAATTTTATTAACTATCAGATTATGGTTTTTATTGTGTAAATAAAAAAACCATTTAATAATTCTAAAATTTCTTAGTTTGTATATAGCCACGGTAATATCCGGGATAATACTGCCAACCATAGCCCAGATGACATTATCCGCTCTGGAAAACTCAAAGTTTCTAAACATAAACATTAATATAAAAGCCAAAACCAAACTATCAATACTGCCGTATAAAGCCATAAATTTAAGCTCGCCTTTTTCTTGTAAGAATTTGAGGCGTTGTCCCCAGAATTTTTTGCCCATTTTAGAATCACCATGGGGGATAATATCTAAAATAAAATGAGATACCACTCCGGCTAAAAAAGCTAAAAACGGATTAGGAATACTTCGACCGATAATAGCAGCGGCTGCCGCATGAACAGTAATAAACATATATTTAAAGTTAAAAATAATAAGCTAAGAATATTATAGCAGATTCAATTAAATAAAAAAATAGTTTAAATTATATAGTGCCGAAGGAGAGACTCGAACTCTCACATATTGCTATACACGATTTTGAGTCGTGCGCGTCTACCAGTTCCGCCACTTCGGCTAATTATAGAAGTTGAAAGTTATCAAGTATAAAGTAGAAAGTTATTAAATAAATACTTTATAAACTTTTAACTTTAAACTCAGTTGTGTCTAGTAGCAGGGGCGGGAACTCATCATTATGCTATGCATAATTTCTTCGCCCTGGGCAGCGCTGAATGCTCCTATTCGTCGCATCCATCGACGCTCGATTTCGCCTATCGGCTCATCTCGCTTCTGCCCGTTCAACTCCCTATTACTATTAAATGTTATGGTGATATAAATGTGCTTGTAGTGTATTCAAAATTATCTAGTAGCAGGGGCGGGAGTTGAACCCGCGACCAACGGCTTATGAGTCCGCTGCTCTACCACTGAGCTACCCTGCCATAATTATAATCTATTTTTTAAAAAATTATGTCCAAATCCAGTTTTAAAATATTTTTCTCTAGCTATTGCTTTTTCTTCTGATAAACATGCTTCATAATATATGAGAATTAATGGTCGTCTATATTTCGTGGAATCAACTAATCCCATTTGATGTTCTTTGATACGTATTTTTAAATTTTTAGAAAAACCAACATATAAGTTATTATCTTTTAAACTTTTTAAAATATATATATAAAACATATTTTAATATTAACTTATTATAGTATTAATGAGCCCTGCCCGCCATTGGCTACGCCGCAGGCGTTGGCAGGCGGGTATCCTGCCATATACTTTAGTTTAAAGCAAAAAGTTGAAAGTTAAAAGTAAACACTTTATAGACTTTCAACTTTTTAAACTTTTAACTAACTTGTTGCGGGAGTGGGATTTTCGCCTCGCTATGCTCGTTGTCCTGGGCAGCGCTGAATGCCTGCCTGCCGGTAGGCAGGCTTCTAATGGTCGCATCCATCGACGCTCGATTTCGCCTGTCGGCTCATCTCGCTTCTGCCCGTGCGAATCTATTAATTTAAAAAGTTATTTCCCTGTCTCGTGTGAATTTAAATTATATCTATATCTTGTTGCGGGAGTGGGATTCGCACCCACGACCTCCAGGTTATGGGCCTGGCGAGCTGCTACTGCTCTACCCCGCGGGGTAATTGTAACAGATATTTGTCTTTTTGGCAAGAGTTTAGATCTACATTATACTCCCCAAATTAAATAAACTTCATATTAAATATTTTTAAAATTTTAAAAATATCTTCATAATCATGAGCATATGAAAAATTCAGTTGTCAGACTGGATAGAATTAAGCGTTGGCGAGTTGTCTATGAGCCAAATTTCCGCATGTTTGAGTCATTTTCGACAAATCTAGAATAAGAGAAAATGATGAGTTCGGAAATTAGCGCAAATTCGAGACAGTCTGACCTGAATTTTCTCATCGCTCAGAGCTTTTGATTACTTTTGGCGATCCAAAAGTAATAGAAAAAATATATTATAAAAAGTAATATGAGATTATTTACAGTTTAAAAAAACATCAGATTAAAATTTGAAATAGAATTTTTTCTTTTGTCTTTTCCATAATTATTATGTTATAATAAATTTATATGGGACAAGTAATTTCTGTAGTCAACCAAAAAGGTGGGGTAGGCAAGACTACTACCGCTGTTAATCTGGCGGCTTATCTAAGTCAATTAGGTAAGTTTGTTTTATTAATTGACTTAGATCCTCAAAGTAATGCCACCTCTAATTTAGGGATCGCCAAAGATTTAGACCGCGGGGTTTATGAGGTTCTGACCGGACCCTATTCTTTTAAAGAAGTTATGGTGGATACGATTCATGAATATTACAAACTAATTCCGGCGACCGTGTCTTTGGCCGGAGCTAATGTGGAATTTGTTAATTTGGATAGGCGTGAATTTCGTCTTTATGATAATTTACTGGAAATCAGAAATGATTTTGATTATATTATTATTGATTGTCCGCCATCGCTCGGTCTTTTAACGATTAATGGACTGGTCGCTTCTGATCAAGTTCTTATTCCGGTTCAAGCGGAATATTTTGCCTTGGAGGGTTTAGGTCAATTGGTATCTACTATTAGTTTAATCCAAGAAAATGTGAAGCCGGAGTTAGATATTTTGGGAGCGGTTTTAACAATGTATGACAAGAGGTTTAAATTGGCCAATGATGTTTTAATGGAACTTTACAGATATTTTCCCAATAAAATATTTAGATCAGTTATCCCTCGAAATATTCGTTTATCAGAAGCGCCAAGTCATGGCCAGACTATTTTGACTTATGATCCAAAATCTAAGGGAGCTAAGGCCTATGAAAGACTGGCCAAAGAATTTGTTTATTATACTACTGCCAATTAAATTTTTTAAAATTACCAAAATATTATGCAAAAAACATCTGGCTTGGGTCGAGGATTAAATTCCTTAATTCCCAGTAAAAAACCGGTCAAAGAAATACTGGGCAATAAAAGTGAAATTGCCGATATTTTAGATAATGGAGAAAAAATTTCTCAGTTGCCGGTTGATCAAATTACGCCTAACCCCCATCAACCCAGAGTAAATTTTAATACTGAGGAATTACAAGAACTAATAGAATCGATTAAAGAATATGGGATTATTCAGCCATTAATTGTGACTAAATCCAATGCAGGTTGGCAATTGATTGCTGGTGAAAGACGATGGCGATCAGCTAAATTAATGGGTTTGCCTACTGTGCCGGCGATTATCAGAGAAATGAGCGAACAGAAAAAAATAGAGATCGCTTTGATTGAAAATTTACAGCGTCAAAATCTTAATGCCTTAGAAACCGCTTTTGCTTATCAAAAACTAGTGGATGAATTTAATCTTAACCAGGATCAATTAGCCAAACGGGTGGGTAAAAGTCGCAGTGCAGTGGCTAACACCTTAAGAATTTTAAATGTGATTGATGAGGTTAAAGCAGCGATTAGAGATGGTAAAATTTCCGAGGGTCACGCCCGAGTTTTAGCTGGCTTACCAGCTTCTGATCAATTAATCACCTTAAAAAAAATTATCACCGGCAGTTTAAGTGTGCGTGATACGGAAAAAGCCGGTCAGCAGGTGGTGGTCCAAAAACATATTCGTAAAGTGTCTTTTAGTCCAGAGATTAAAGCTCAAGAGGAGTTGTTGCAATCATCCCTCGGCACTAAGGTAGAAATCAAAAAATCAGGATCATCGGGTCAAATAATTATTAAATTTTTCTCCACCGAGGAACTAAATAATATAGTTAATAAATTGAAATAAAAGTTTAATTTCCATACTAAAAAACTATAGGTCTAAACCTATAGTTTTTTAGCGCTCGGAACTTTTCTTATAAGATCTAATATTTTGGATGGGGTTTCGTGATTTGTTTAGGGCGGATCTAATTTTATTTTTGGCCATAGTGGTTTTGGCACTCTCCAGCCAATCCATACCCGGTTTTTTTCTATTTTTATCTGTAATAATTTCCACAATATCACCGCTTTTTAATTTGGAATCCAGACTTACCAAATGATCATTAACTTTAGCTCCCACACATTGATTGCCAATTGAAGAGTGAACATGGTAAGCAAAATCAATCGGCGTGGATGTTTCTGGTAAATCTATCACATCGCCTTTAGGAGTAAATACAAAAATTCTATTTTGAAAAATATCCAGTTTAATATCATGTAAAAATTGCTCATTGTCTTGAATTTGCTTTTGCCATTTAACTAACTCCTCAATCCATTTAGTATTTTTTTTGTTAATAGATCCTTTATTTTCTTTGTAATTCCAATGAGCGGCAATGCCAAACTCCGCTGCCTCATGCATGTCAATGGTTCTAATTTGAAATTCCACAATTTCTCCGCTTTCGGTAAAGACCGTGGTGTGCAGTGATTGGTAACCATTAGGCTTGGGTTGGGCAATGTAATCTTTAACGCGGCCCGGCATTGGTCGATAAAGATTATGTAAGACGCCCAAAGCGGAATAGCAATCCGCTACGGTCGGGACAATTATTCTCAGGGCAATTAGATCATAAATTTTTGACAAGTCTCTATTGATGTGTGGGCGGATTAATTTTTTGTATAAACTATACAAATGTTTGGTGCGACCATGGATAGAAATATTTTCTAAAGTTATACTGCTTTCTAGTAATTTTTTAGCTACTCTTTTTTTAACTTTTTCCAAATATCTTTCTTTGGCCTTATATTTTTTAGGCAATATTTCCATAATCCATTTATAATCTGCGGGGTGAACATACTTAAATGACAAATCTTCCAATTCACCTTTAATTTTACCGATTCCTAAACGATCGGCAATGGGCGCATAAATCTCCAATGACTCGGTGGCAATTCTAAGTTGTTTTTCCGGCGGTAAATATTCCAGAGTTTTTAAATTATGAATACGATCAGCAAATTTGATAATAATAATTCTAATATCATTACTCATCGCCACAAACATGCGACGCAAGTTTTCGGCATATCTTTCTATGCCCCGATATTTTAAGGCACCCAGTTTGGTGATGCCAGCCACTAAAGTGGCTACTTCTTTGCCAAAATTCTTTTTAATATCTTCAATGGTGACCGCCGTATCCTCTGGGACGTCATGGAGTAAGCCGGCAATAATAGTGGCAATGTCCATTTTTAATTCCGCCAAAAATTTGGCGGTGATAATCGGGTGAATAATATAGTCATTGCCTGATTTACGCTTTTGACCTTGGTGGGCATTGGCGGCAAATTCATAAGCTAATTTCACCATATCTAAATCTTCATTAGGGTATTTTTCCCTCAGAATGTTTAGTAACTTTTCAAATTCTTGGTTGGCGTCTTGGTTTAGCATATTTTGAAGTATATGGTATTTTTAAGGTTTAGGCAAAATGTAAGATGATAATCTTAACTTATTGTGTGGTATAATAATATCAGCTTATTATTAACTAATAAATCTAAAAAACTATGTTTAAAACAGTAACGGCGACTAGAACCAATACACAACAAAAAATCATTATGACAGTGGTGATGGTGCTAGCCGTGGCTTTATTACCACTGTTTGGTAGCATTGCTTTTAGAGGTTTTGTGGCCATGAGTAGCAATACCAGCACTTCTATGCCATTACTCATAGCTTATTACAACTTTAATGATGCCTTCATTGATGATAAGGGAGAAACTAAAGACCTTGGAAAAGATAGTTCTGGAAATAATTTGGATGGTTGGGCTGTTGAAATGACAAAGGGCGCGTATACTCCGAATTTTTTATTTACTGAAGATGGAGTGAAAGGAAAGGCAGCAGTTTTTGGCGGTGATGGAGATAGAATTGCAACTGGATATAATAGTTTATTAGATTTATAACAGTTTACTCTGGCTGGTTGGTTTTATTTTGATGGAGATATTGGCAATGCCAGACTTATTGCCAAAGAGTTTGATAATAATAAATGGGATTATCGTTTATTAACTTTAGATGGTGGTGTATTTGAATTTCAAGATGCTTTATTGATTCAAATCAATAAAGTCGGAGGTGGAGTTTTGCAATTTCAAGCAAATGGTGCTTTGGCCAATCATAAAAATAAATGGGTGTTTTTATCGGCGACATATAATGGAACGAATTTAAAACTCTATAGAGATGGTGTTGAAATTACTGATGGCCAAGAAGTTGGCAGAACACCCGGAGCCACCGTCACTGCTATTAAAAATTCTGGTGCCGGTTTGGGAATTGGTGCAGGCGTTTCAGGCAATGCACCTTTTAAGGGAAAAATAGATGATGTTAAAATTTATAATAGGGCTTTGACTGCTGAGGAAATTCAAGGATTATATATTCTTGGACTTATACCTAATTGCGGGGATGGGATTATTAATGGGAGACTTTTTGGAGGAGAATTAGAAATTTGTGATGGTGGTTCACAAAGTTGTACAACATCTAATGGGCAACCAGGAACACAAACTTGTAATTCTCAATGTAATGGCTGGGATAGTTGTGTGGCTTCTCCTGTAAGTTGTGAGTCTGAAAGGCGGATAACTTCCGATAGTTCACCTAATACAATAATACTAACTAACAAAATTTATGGAGATAAAATTGTTTGGTCTGGTTTAAAAAGTGGGCAAAGAGAGTTCCACATTTATATGTATAATTTATCAGATGGTACTGAAACTCAGATAACTACCTCTGATGGGGATCAGACGAATCCGGCAATTTATGGTGATAAAATTGTTTGGCGCGATAATAGAAGTGGACACGTTGATATTTATATGTATAAAATATCAGATGGGAGTGAAACTAATATAACTTCTGATGATTTGTATCAGATGAATCCGGCAATTTATGGTGACAAAATTGTTTGGTCTGATGCAAAAAATATTTATATGTATGATTCAAACACAAATATTAACAATCCTAAAAGGCAGATAACTTCTTATACTGATGATAAGTATCAACCGAACCCGGTAATTTATGGGGATAAAATTGTTTATAACAATATGAGAAGTGGAGATTATGATATTTATATATATAATTTATCAATTGAAGATAATCCCGCAACTGAGGGAGATGATGCCGAAACTCGGATAGCTGATAATGATGCGAATCAGATGAGCCCGGCAATTTATGGGGATAAAATTGTTTGGCACGATAATAGAAGTGGAAGTAATAATATTTATATGTATGATCT
>Ga0210057_1010174_pt1 | contig 10717 bp, 10 predicted proteins | sample CryGeyCG2114_010_2_FD_183968 | JGI IMG/M metagenome (GOLD analysis project Ga0210057, IMG submission 183968) | Groundwater microbial communities from aquifer - Crystal Geyser CG10_big_fil_rev_8/21/14_0.10 (SPAdes) (version 2) | ecosystem: Environmental > Aquatic > Deep subsurface > Groundwater ...
CGCCGGGAACACGCGGACGGCCTGGTTGGCAATGATGGGAAACCCGCCTCCAATGGCCGCACTCCCCAAAACGAACGCCTCCGCCCTTCGTTCCTGCTTCGTAACCATTACTTTGCTTATTTAGAATGCCTCTCTTCCTTGAGCTTCACAGCAACGCGCTTCTTGAGGGACGGGCAGTACTTCTTCAGCTTGGCTGCATGCTCCTTGAACGACTTCCCCAGTTTGTCCTGCCTGTGCAGGCGGATGGTGCCGAGCCGGATACCCGTCTCAGGACAGAACATGCCGTAGACTGTGCGCTTTCCTCGTGGCATAACGGACGCAGGATACGGATTTTCCGTCCAGGCGCAAGAAAAAGCCCGATGAAGGCCGGAGATAGGGTTAGGGTTAGGGTTCGGAAGAAGAATTGAGCATTTGTTCCTTAGAGCATTCAGCAAGTTCAAATTCCCAAGGGACAAAAGACAAATTCCAAGTATCTTTCCTAACCCTAGCCCTAACCCTAACCCAAGCTTCAGTCACCGTTCACACTGTGAGAAGCACCATCCCCACAAACACCACACAGAAGCTCGCAAGCTTCACGCGCACAGACTGCCAGTCGAGCAGTTCCCGGGAAGCGTACAGCGGAGCGATTCGAAAAAGCACCCAGGCAAGGAAGAGCACGAGAAACGGCTGGACATTCCCGACCACCCCGATGAGCGAAATGGGCCCCGCAGCATACGCATGCACGGCAAAGAACACGCCCAGGAAATACGTCGCCACGACAAACCCGGTAATCCACACGAATGTGAAATCTACTTTGACGATGAAGTGCGCAATGAGTCTCCGGAAACGCGGCATGCACCAGGGGAACGTGAATGACGTGCACTCCCGGAAGAGGAGGAACCAGAACATCACCGTGAGGAGGGGCACTCCCCCATTGAGCGCCATCTTCTGCACCACATTTCCCGGAGCATAGAGGAACGCGAGGAGCACCAGCAGACCGAAAGCGGCAGGAGTGATGTGGCGGTGCCAGTAGGAGAGAATAATGATGCCGGCCAGAATGCAGAGGGCAGCCAGAGCCTGGGTGAGCGTCCACGATTCGCCGAAGAGGAAGAACCCTGCAATGCTGAGGAGAACAGCGAGAATTGCCCATGCGATGTTGAAGACAGAAGCATCCATACGGTCGATAGCCAGGAAGAACACCAGATCCCCGAAGTACGCAATCACCGCGCCGACCGCGAGCAGCGGCATCCACGCGGGTTCGAGCACCACGAGCGGAGAGAGATACACAAGGAAGAGCATGCTGAAGCAGCTCTGCGTCCACATGAGGATGAACGGATTTTTTTCGTAGTGCCGGACAAGGAGCGAATCAAAGACGATCGCCAGCGACCACCCGAGGACCATGAGGAGCGCGTAGAGCAGCCACATAGCGCACCAGTCTACACCCCATATCTCAAGAAAGAGAATACGCTTTACCTCTCTCTTACTCTCTTTCCTCCGTCCTCCTTCTCGTACGGAGCGTCGGACTGCAGGTAGCTGAACACACTGTTCGCAGCAATCGATCCCTCCCCTGCCGCGGTTGCGAACTGTGCGAAATAATTGCTGCCGCTCGTCACGTCACCCGCACCGAAGACGCCGGGAATGTTGGTGCTCATGTCTGCACCAACCTTCAGGTACTTCTTCTCGTCGAGCGCACACCCCATCTTCTCCGGAAGCGCTGTGGCCGGCGTGGTACCGACCTCGATGAAGATACCGTCCAGTTTCAGTTCAAGAGATCCGTTGAACGGCTTCTCCAGCTTCACGGCAGTCACGCGTGCATCGCCCAAGATCTCCGCGACATTGTTGGAGAGCACAAACTCCACGTTGTCTCTCTTGTTCACCTGCTCCACCCAAAAGGGCTCCGCGCGGAATGCGTCCCGACGGTGAATGAGGTAGACCTTCGCCGCAACCTGGGCAACGATGGCGGCACCCTCCACCGCGCTGTCTCCCCCTCCCACCACTGCAACGGTCTTGCCGCGGTAGAAGAACGCATCGCAGGTGGCACAGTACGAAACACCCTTCCCCGTCAACTCCTTCTCTCCGGGCAAACCGAGGTGCCGCTTGTTCGAACCGGTGGCAAAGATGACTGTCTTCGCTTCGGCGGTCTCGCCGCTCTGGAACGTGAGACGGAAACCTCCGCTGATCTTCTCAACCTTCTCCACCCGCGCAACCTTGTGCTCCACCGCATCGAAACTCGTTGCATGCTTTTTAAACCTCTCCATGAGATCCGGCCCGCGGACCTCCGGATCCCCCGGCCAGTTCCCCACTTCCGCAGCCGTCATGCCCATGCCACCCTCCTCCTCGCCGATGATGAGCGTGGAAAGCTTGTACCGCGCCGTGTAGATGGCAGCAGTGTAGGCAGCGCATCCAAGACCAATGATCGCAACATCCTTCATGATGAATAGGGTAGAGAGTGAACGAGAGAGAGTCAAAACTTGAAAGGAGTAAGAAGAAACAGAGGAAACAGAAGAATCAGAGGATTTTTTTCTCCTCTATTTCTTCTTACTCTTCTGTTTCCTCTGTTTCTTCACCATCATAGCCAGCCCCGTGCATGCATCGCATCCACCATGCGCCGGATGCCGACGGCGAACGCCGCCTGCCTGTACGTCATATTCCCGCGGTGCGCTTCCCTCTGAACAGACTTATATGCATCCAGCATGATGCGCCGAAGTTCGCTGTCCACCCGTTCGGCAGTCCACAGCTCCCCGCTGCGCCCCTGCACCCACTCAAAGTAGCTTACGGTCACGCCGCCGGCATTCGCGAGCACATCGGGAACGATCTTCACGCCTTTCTTCTCTAAAATCGTGTCCGCTTCCGGCGAGGTGGGCCCGTTGGCGATCTCGAGGATGTACTTCGCATGGATCTTCCGTGCATTCTTCGCCGTGATGACATTGTCGAGTGCAGCCGGGATGAGGATATCGCACGGAAGCTCCAATAATTGTTCGTTCGTCACGTGGCGCACACCATCGAGCTTCATGTGCTTGATGTCACAGACCGATCCCTTGCAGTACTCCCCTGCCACCTGTCCCGTCTTGTGCTTGTACTTCTCTATGCGGACCGGATCGACACCCTCCGGCGAGTACACGCCCCCCTGCGAATCGGAGACGGCCACCACGGTGTAGCCGGCGTTGTGGAGGAAATGCGCCATAGTGGCCCCGGCATTGCCGAACCCCTGGATGGCCACCTTCAGCTCCTGAGGATCCTGCGCTTCGCGGTCCATCATCTCCTGCAGGATGAAGAAAGCACCCCGTGCCGTCGCCGTATCACGCCCCAGGGACCCCCCGTAGGAGAGCGGTTTGCCCGTGATCATGGCAGGACTGTAGGTGTGCGTCAGTTTCTCATACTCATCGCGCATCCACGCCATGATGGCCGGATTGGTATTCACATCCGGCGCGGGGCAGTCGATATCGGCGCCGATGTGACGGATCATTGCCCGCACGTACGCCCGGGAGACCGCCTCCAGTTCCTTCCTGCTCAGTTCCTTCGGATTGCACTGCACTCCCCCTTTCCCCCCGCCGAATGGGATGTTTACCACGGCAGTTTTGATGGACATGAGCGCTGCAAGCGCCTTCACCTCCTCTTCGTTCGCCTCGGGATGGTAGCGGATTCCCCCTTTAAAGGGACCGCGCGCGTTATTGAACTGTATGCGAAAAGCCGGGAACACCTGCTCCTTCCCGCTATCGCGTTTGATGCGGATCTCCGTCTTATAGGTGTTCTGCGGTTTTGCGAAGAACGCCCGCTCCTTCGGAGTGAGCTTGAGCTTCTGCATAACTTCCTCGAGAGTCTTCTGGAAACGTGTGTAGGGTGTGGATACAGGCATAGAGAAAAAATAGAATTGCACAGAGCATACACCATCAGCAATCAATGAACATGCCATGGTTCGAGGGCCGACTGTCATCCCTTCGACGGAGCTCAGGACAAGCCTGAGGTGCGAGCGGAGCCGGAGGCGGAGCGAGCCTCGAAGGATCAGTCGGCCACCTCACCATGACATACTCTTTTCTCGTTGGAGCAACGAGCTAACGAGGAACATCTATGCGCATTCCACACACATCGCAAACTGCATCCAAGACCGCATTCTGATGCTGCATCGATCGTTCGATGGCACCTCCCACCTCCTCTGAAACATCCACAGCGAGCCAGACACTAAGGTGCTTTGCTTCCTGGAGGTGCTCGTCGAAGTAGATATGCGCATCTTCGCTCTTAAGACCATAGAACCGGGCAAGTCCCTCCTTCTTCGTTTGGGAGATCTCCGGGAGTTCGCGCTCGAGCGCGTACATGGTTGCGACGGCTTCCTCGAACGTTCCTTCCGCGCCCTGCACCAGACCTTCCACTGCATCAAGCACCTCTGCCGACGGCTCGTAGGAGAGGAGTTCTTCCTCTGGAATCCCGAGGCTCCTTGCAAACCGCTTCCAGAGTTCTGTATGTTCCCTCTCCTCCTGCAAGTTGTGCTCTATGGCATCCACCAGCGCGGGTTCCCGTTCAAGCGCCCGCTCACGAACCCGCTCCACAATGGCGGGAACTCGGCGGGCAAGCTGGAAGTACTCCTTCGCGTAGACTCTCAGATCATCCAGCGTGAGTTCCCCCCTGCTCCATGCAACGTAGAACGGATGCCTGAGGAGACTTCTGGAAGCAATGAGATCATCAAATTGCGAGAGGGATGCCATCGTGCAAAGAGGATGAGAAGTAGATGATGGCACGACAGTACGAATACAACCATAGCTCTGCAATGAAGCGAGGGAGAGACTGTGATCTCGGTTACACAAAAAGACATAACCCTGTTTTTGCATACACATCCCTACTCGGGAAGCTGCATTCCCTCTCCCTTGGGGAGAGGGTGAGGGAGAGGGGGAACGTACCCCCTCCCCTCAATCCCCTCCCGTCGGGAGGGGAAGCGCCAAACGAGTAATAAAAAAACATCAGTGCAGCATCTCAAACGCCCATGCGTAGATGCGCTGCGCACCATCCACCAGCCTCGGCCCGGGACGGTTGAGCAGTGAATCATCGAGCACGCGTACATGGCGCTCCTGCACCGCACGCAAATCCCCCCATCCCTCCCGCCCCGTGAGAAGCGAAGGATCGGCAATCGCACCGGCCCCGCACCAGCTGATCACGATCATGTCCGGGTCGAAAGCAAGAACCTCCTCCAGTGCCACTGCCCTGCTCAGTGCTCCCGCTGCAATGGGAAAAGGATCACAACCAGCGATGCGAACCACCTCCGGCACCCAGTTGCCGGAAACCATGGGAGGGCGGAGCCTGCCCGACTGAGCATCCGCAAAGGCGGGCCACTCCTCCACGTACACTCTTGGCCGGGAAGGCAGCAGCGCCGACTTCTTCTTCACGGCATTGAACCCCTGCTGCATGGAAAGCACGAGCTTCTCCGCTGCTCTGTCCGCACGGAGCAGCATCCCGATCTGCCGGATGCTCTCGTAGATGGCATGAACGGTGCGCGGATCGAGATGGATGCAGCTGACGTCCGCCGCCTTGAGTTCTTTGGAAAGCCCTTCCTGGATGACCGTGCTCGTGAACACGAGTTCCGGCTTCTGCTGCAGGAGTTCTTCTATGGAAGTCTTCTGATGGCCACGCAGGTGCGGGAGGTGCTTCGCCTCCTCCGGGAAATCGCTGAACTGGTCGGTGCAGACAATCCGCTTCTGGAGCCCCAAGGAAAAGAAGATCTCCGTCACCGCCGGTGAGAGGCTCGCAACGCGCATGGGAGGACACTAGCAATGTGATGCGGAAGCAGCAATACCGCAAGATGCGCCTACATCATGCGTCATAGAGTTTCTGCATGAAAGAAACCTTAAACAACTGTAGGCGCAGTTCGGCGTACTTCCAGGATTGACTGGAGAAAGCTGCCATCTCTAACATACTTTCTTCATTTTTTTACAACCTCCACTATGAAAATCGGCATCCTGCAGGGCGGCGGCACCTGCCCCGGCGCGAACGACACGCACCGCGGATTCATAGAGACTGCCTGGAAGCACGGGCACCAGGTCGTCGTCATTCCCTACGGATACGAGGGGCTGCTTACTGAGCAGGACTTTAAGGATGTCACAACCCTGGAACCTGTGAGAAGCCAGGGGCTTGCAGGATTGTACCGGGAACGCGGATGCTTCATCGGAACCTCACGGACAAAACCACTCCCCATCGAAGACGATGGGAGGATCCTCGAAGAGAACCTCCAACTCTTCGAGGAGAACCGGGACAAAATCCGGGCAAACCTGGAACGCAACGAGATCGACATGCTCGCCGTCTCAGGGGGAGACGATACACTGGGACGCGGCCTGCGGAACCTGCACATCCACGGCATTCTGGATCTGCCGGGAAGCAGGAAAAAACATGTCCGCACGACTGGCACCCCCAAGACCATCGACAACGACTTCGAAGGCATGGAACTCTCCTACGGGGCCATGAGCGCCGCAGCCCGCGGCAGGCGCCTCTTGGATGAACTATTCCAAGCAGAGACCTGCAACAACAAGAAACCGATGGTACTGGAAGCGATGGGGAGAGGCTGCGGGTGGCTCGCGGCTATGATCGCACAGGGGGACCCACGCGCGCTCCTGCTGATCCCGGAGTATGAAATCCCGAAAGAGGATTTCGTCAGGACTGCCAAGCCGCTCATTGAGGAAGCACGCAGAAAACTGGTCATCGTCGTCTCCGAGAGCTACCGGATCGACGGCAAGAAAACATACCAGAGCGGGGACCCGGATTCCTACGGACACAACCGGCCCGGCGGCGTGCGCATGAAGATAGCGGAATGGCTGGAGAAAGCAGGAATATCTACACAGCAGCAGTGCCCCCAGTACCTCTTCCGGAGCTGCCGTCCAACGAGAAAAGACGCTGATTTTGCATACCAGCTCGGCGTCACCGCCATGGAAGCGGCGCTGGAGGGAACCGGCGACGGGAAAGTCTCCTTCCTTCCTCCCGGCAGGAAGCGCGGCGACCGTGTCGAATTGATGGATATGGCAGATGTGCGCGGCGGCAAGACGCTGAGTGCGAAGAACTACAACCCGTCGCAGCTGCGTTTCACAGGAAGAGTAGAATAGGGAGACGTGGACACCGTGCTCCCCTTCCCGGACCGCACTGTGGCAGGCACCCAGCTCGCCAAAGAGCTTGGGAAGTACGGTAAGCAGAAAAACACCATCATCCTCTCCCTCGTCCGCGGCGGCGTGGTGACAGGCCGTGCGCTGGCAGACGAGCTCAATCTCCCCCTCTATCCCTACATCGTCCGCAAGCTCGGCCACCCGGAGGACCGCGAGTACGCCATGGGAGCACTCGCCGAAGGCGGGGCGACGTACATGGACGATGCCACCATGCAAATGTGCGGCATCGGGTGGGAAGACATGCAGCCGATCATTAAAGAAGAAACAGAGGAGCTCAGGCGGCGCAAGAAGGCATACCTCGTGGAAGCACGCCCGCCCCTCGAAGGAAAAACCGTCATCCTGACTGATGACGGAGCCGCCACAGGCGCCACGCTCTTCGCAGGAATCGAAGACCTGAAAAAAGCCAAGGTGAAGAAGATCATCGTGGCACTCCCCGTCTGCCCGCCGGATACCGCCGCGAAGCTTAGGAAACAGGCGAATGAAACCGTCTTCCTCGCCACTCCCACCCCGTTCCACGCCGTGGGGCTCTGGTACCGGGACTTCCCGCAGGTCGATGACTCCAAAGTGTTGCAACTCCTGAGCAAGTAACTAATGTCATGGTGAGCCTGACGAACCATGACATCCGTGCCATCCTTCGTCAGGCTCAGGATGACACGGCGGTGCCTCGAAGGACGACATGCTCACCACAACACCTTTCTTCCGCTATACTTGAGACCATGAAGAAGCTCCTCCTCCCCCTCCTCGCGCTTGCGCTCCTTGCCGGCTGCGGCAGCCCCGTGGAGAAGAACGCAAAGACATCCATCAAGGCACTCAAAGAGAAAGATATGGATACGCTCGCGAGCCTCGTGCACCCCGTGAAAGGCGTGACTTTCACTCCGTACACCTACGTGGACAAAGGGAGGAACATCTTCTTCTACGCCAAGGACATAGAAGACGCCATGGGAGATTCCACCCTGCACCGGTGGGGCGATCACGACGGCTCCGGCTCCCCCATCTACCTCACCTTCGCCGATTACTACGACCAGTTTGTCTACGACCACGACTACGCCAAGGCAAAAGAAGTGACGTGGAACCGGAAGATGGAGCACGGGAGCTCCATAGATAACGCGTCTGATGCGTACCCGAACAGCCAGATCGTGGAGTACTACTTCCCGGGATTCGAAGAGCAGTACGGAGGGATGGACTGGGTGAGCCTGCGGCTTGTATGGGAAGAGTTCGACGGAGGCTGGTACCTCGTCGGGATTATTCACGATCAGTGGGGACCATAGCTATGAAATCTTATTTAAATATGCTGCTAAATAAAATATCCAATCTTGTTAAAGAATGGTTCACATTCTTGGAATGGATGACAATTACTGGGCTTCTCCAATTTCTACAAGTGAGATATTCTAAAGACCTAAACATCTACATGAGCTCCTCAATAAAAATTGCAACAGTGTTGTCCTACTGTGCACTTGCATCCTGTGCACAGAACTACGCACTTAAGATATGCGATATGATTGGAAAAGTTAATATCAAGAACAATGTTGCTAGATGGATTCTTCTCGTAATCTCATTCATATTGCTTCTAGGTTTGTTTTATCTTTTGATTCATTCAATAGTTACTACTATTGCCATTTCACACAAATAAATCCTCCGACTTAATCTTTTGCGCAAAAGATTAAGTAAGATCTCACTAAGAATCGCAAGACGTTTGCGCGGCGGTACTACAACCTTGTTTTTATTTGATAGAGCGGTACTACAACCTTGTTTGTTTGATCGTCGGGTTTTGACGCGCTCTCATCATTTTTAATTAATTTGATTCTATAGCTATTTCCGTCAGACGATTGACACCTGAGCAATCCACCGATCACTGATATCGTTTCCCCATTGCAGCTCACAAGAAATGAGGGCTTCTCACATTTGATGGCCATCGAGTCGTCACTGGGGAAAATATCAATTCCCTTTTCACATGATAATTTGTTTGTAGATGTACATCCAGTCAGGACTACGGAAATAAGGGATACTACGACCAATCTCTTCATGCAAAACATGCTATACCCCCTAGAAATTTGTGTCCATGACAACACCCTCAAAGGATTTGGCGGTGTCTTAGAGTTTACTTCCACTCTCCTCGTATCAATTTTTCTTTCTTCTCTCTTGTCCAGCCTTTGATCTGTATCTCATGTTCGTGAGCTGAGCATTCAGTATACCATCGCTAGGCAACACTTCTCGCCCTTCGACACTTCGGCTCTGCTCAGTGCAAGCTTGACCTCTGTGAACAGGGAATGGCTTGCCATGAGGAAGCACGCTTCGTGTGCTGACGAATGGTGCCGGGGGAGAGACTTGAACTCTCACGGGATTGCTCCCACACGATTTTGAGTCGTGCGCGTCTACCAGTTCCGCCACCTCGGCTTAGGAATATCATACCGAAATAGAAGGTTCCCGCACACATTACATTCTATTCCAACATGCTATCTCAAGCGATAATAAGCACGTCATCCCGAGCACGGTCGAAGGATGGCATCGATGTCATGGTTCCTGCCTGACGCCTGCCTGCCGGTAGGCAGGGCAGGCAGGCGTCAGAGTTCACCATGACATTTTGGTTCTACTATGCATCAGGGGATAGTCGCCTAATTTTATTACCCAAACGTCAGCACCTTGTCCGATTCCTCGACAAGTCGCAGGAGATCGGCCATGGTCGAAACGGGACAGGCTGCGCTTTCGGGCTGCGATCGGCTCTTGAGGCAGCTCCCGCAGGCAAGGAGCTGACCTCCGAGATCAGTAAACTCCCTTACCTTCCGGGAGATATCGAAATGCTCGGAGTCGGGAATGCGCTCAAGCTCCACCCCCTCGCTCAGGAGGAAAATACGCACGTCGTGCTTTGCCTTCCGCGCCGCAATCGCGAGCCGCAGCGCGTTCCACACGTGCTCCGGCGTATTTGATTGGAGGATGACACCGAGTTTCATAGACATTTCAGGTGAGGTTTTTCTTCCGCTCTTCAAACTCTTTCTTGCCGATCTCCCCCTTCGCGTAACGTTCTTGCAGGCCTCCACTGAAAGCGGAAACACACGAAGCTCTGCTCGGACTTCCAAGGAGTGATGTGGGTCTCTTGGTGAACCTCGTGGAGCTGAAACTCCGCGCCAAGCTCAGCGACGATGGACTGCTCATCCCAACGCATGACGTCGAGTCCGCTGCATTTCGGTGGTCCATTCGTCGCAAATGTGGATAGGATGGCTGTGCCGCCAGGCTGCAGAGTTTTCCGCAGCGTCGCGACGTATCTGCGGCGGTCATCGTCGGTCGTAAGAAAGTGAAATACCGCACGGTCGTGCCAAAGGTCGAAACGGTGCGGTGGCACGAACGAGATCACATCTTCCTCAAACCACTCGACTGAGCCAGCTCGTGCGCCGAGGCGCAAGCGGCTGTGGTTCAGCGCAACGCCGGATACATCGAGCACGGCAAGACGCTTGTAGCCCGCATCGAGCAAGAAGTCCACAAGCGTGGATTCTCCGCCGCCGACATCAAGGATGCGGGCATCCTTGTCCAAGCCGGATGCGCTGATACATGTCAGCGACATGTCGGGGCGGCGCTGGTACCAACTTACATCCTGCGGCCCCTTGGAC
>Ga0210057_1010175_pt1 | contig 10716 bp, 7 predicted proteins | sample CryGeyCG2114_010_2_FD_183968 | JGI IMG/M metagenome (GOLD analysis project Ga0210057, IMG submission 183968) | Groundwater microbial communities from aquifer - Crystal Geyser CG10_big_fil_rev_8/21/14_0.10 (SPAdes) (version 2) | ecosystem: Environmental > Aquatic > Deep subsurface > Groundwater ...
TAATAGCGGTAGTTTTAATCGTTGCCGGAGGGACGGGATATTATTTTTACAAAACCTCACAAGAGCAGAAAGAGGTCAGCAGAAAGCCAGAAGAGCCAGGAAAGATATCAGAAATAAAACCATTGGATGAAACTTGGAATACCTATATCAATCACGAGTTGGGATTTTCAATTAAAGTTCCGAAAGAAATGATGCATTATGATGGGTCTTGTAAATGGGTAGAAAAAGAACATTCCTACAGGCCAAAAGCAGCGCCGGTTTCGGTTCAAGTTTTTGAGGATATAGATAACAATATCGTTTATATTTCTAGTGAGTATTTCTATGAATTAGCTGGAAAAATAGAAGAAGTAAGTGGAAACCGTTTTACAAAATGTAATAAAATAATCAACTCATTAGAGCTACTCAAAAAAGGCAGTGGTGGATCAAACTGGGAAATTGTTATGAGAAAGGTAGCTAACGATAGCGAATTAGAGCAATTTATTAAAGAACGTTACGGGGCCGGCTGTGGTCTTGGCAAAAAAGTACCCACCGAGGGAGCCATTAAACAAGAGGGGGTTTATAGTGTTGGGATAGATACAGGAGGGGCTCGGGACATTGACGAAGCGATGGAAATAGGATGCGTTGTCAATTATATAACGGTCTTAAAATATTTTCCGGCCAGAAATAGAGTAATTTCCTGGGATATGGGTCAGGCCTTTACATTTTCTGGACTTAAGGATGTTGTGTATGATAGTGAAATGTTTAATAGCTTTAGATTTCTTGAGATGGACGAAACTGATAACTGGAATGTTTATCAAAATGAGGAATACGGATACGAGATAAAATATCCACAAGATTGGAAAATAGTTAATGTGGATTGGACCGTCGGAAGAGAATATGTACAATTTTTCTCCCCTTTAATAAATAATAAATATTATTTTGTATTGAATTTCGGCGCAAGAAATAAAGGGGATGATACCCAAATTTCTTATCAGCCAAACGAAGATTGGGAATTACTCAAAAGTCTTATGCGTCTGGGGGATAAAGTTGAAATCGGGAATGTTGATGTTTTAACAACCGAAATTGTTGAAAAAGGAAAAGTTCATAGTATTTTGTATTCTAATAGATTGGGAGCAGGCAGGGTTGAAATTTCTGGTTTAGAAATACAAGCGAATTCAGGTTTTATTGAAGGCCCTCAACATCTTTCTGCGAGTGATGTCGAAAGTATTGATTTAAAAAATCTTCCTGAATTAAAACTTGCCAATCAAATCCTTTCCACTTTTGAATTTATTGAGACCAAAGTCCTCCAGGAAGAGAATGAAGAAAGAGGAGAAATAGAAATTTATCCGGGTGCTTTGGAAATCGAACTCCCTCCAAATTTGGCTGAAGAAATTCGGAGTGATTTATCTCCAGATGCCAAGGCAATGGTTTATAGCTCCAAAGATTCGATTGAGAAAATTAAAAATTGGTATGAGTCCTATTTTGCTAAAAGGGGTTGGAAGAAAATATGGGAGAAAATAATAGAGGAACATGGGTTTTCACTGCTATGGGAAAAGGACGGAATTGGCTTTTTGGTGAATTTAATTCCCAGCGGTGAAGAAAAGACCACAATTCTTCTGGTAACGGATAAATTTGGGGAATTTGGGGCTTGGGGGAAGATTGGCCAATAATCACACTCCCCCTTAATCCATAAATTATCGTAAAGTTATAGCACTATGGCTAAAAAAAATTTAATCATTTTGATTGTTGCTATTGTAGTTTTAATTGCCGCCGGAGGAGCAGGATATTATTTTTATAAAACTTTGCAAGAACAGAAGGAAGCTGAAAGAGTTATACCAATCCAAACCGCCACTGCAAGTGATTGTGAAAAAGTAACTGACAGTCGTAGAAAGGGTTGGTGTTACTTTCAGGTTGCAATAGAAACTAAGGACGGTAGCCTGTGTGAAAAATCTTACTGGCCGGATAAGTGTTATCTTGGGGTTGCACCAGAAATTAAAGATAGCGACTTATGTGAAAAAATAATTAGTGGCGTTGACAAGGACACATGTCACCGCGAGATTGCAATGAATGCCAAAGATACTAACTTGTGTGAAAAAATAACTGATAGTGACAGCGTACCCCTTGGTATAAGTGATAGCCCTAGAAAGGACCAGTGTTATCGGGATATTGCATCAATAACTAAAAATAGTAGCTTGTGTGAAAAGATAACTAACAGAACTCATGAAAAAGATGAGTGTTATATTAGCATTGCACAACAAACTAATGATAGTACTTTATGTGAAAAAATCATTTACAGTAGTAATAAAGATACGTGTTATGTTAGGGTTGTAGTAAAAACTAAAGACAGTGGTCTTTGTGAAAAAATAGCTGGCAATATATACAAGCATGTATGTTATGCCATTGTAACAAACGATGCTAACAAGTGTGAAAAGCTAACCGATAATCATTCGAAGGACAATTGTTACTATTATCTTGCACTAGAAACTGAAAATGGCAGCCTGTGTGAAAAAATGATTAACGGTCTCGGTTTTGAAAAACACGCGTGTTATAAACGCGTTGCCCAACAAACTAGAGATGGTAGCCTATGCGAAAAAGTAAACATCCAGCGAGAGAGGGATGAGTGTTATCTTTGGATTGGGCAACAAACTAAAGATAGCAGTCTGTGTGAAAAAATAACCCCCGGTCTTGCGGATTGGTGTTACGCTGATGTTGCAATAAAGACTAAAAATGCTAGCCTCTGTGAAAAAATATTTACTGGCAGTGGAAAGGATTCGTGCTACCGTGACCTTGCAATAGAAACCAAAGACGATAGCTTGTGTAAAAAAACGACCAACGAGGAAAATTGTTATGATCAACTCTTCCTAAAAATAAAATGACCCTACTTAAAAAACAATTAGGTTTTGCTTTACCGTTAACTATTCTGGTAGCGGTCACTATTCTTACGAGGCATCTTACGAGGCTTAGCCTCGTGAATTCGTGAAACCCGAGAGTTGTTTTCTCGGGTTTTTGTTTGTGGTAAAATGGAAGTGAAATGTCAATTTATAAAATCTAATAAAAATTAACAATTTAAATTTATGAAAAAATTAATATTACCAATAATTATTTTGTCACTTTTATTTGGGACAATAAGCCCCATAGGAATACCTTCGGTATCCTACGGGGTAAATTTTGCTCAGGAAGTTGAACTTCCAAACCCTGGACTTACTCCTGACAGCCCGTTCTATTTTCTTGATACTTTGGGCGAAAAAATTAATCTTTTCTTTACTTTTGATCCCGCGAAAAAAGCCGAAAAGGCTTTTCAATATGTTGGAGAGAAATTAGCTGAAATAAAGGGGATGGCCGAGGCAAATAAAATCGAGGCCTTAAAGAAAGCTGGCCAGAAATATCAAGAATACCTAGCTTTATTTTTCAAAAAAGGCGAAGAAGCTTATGGGGCAGGTAGGGACCTAACCGAGCTCGAAAAGAAAGCAAAACTGAAAAGTCTAGATTACTTAGTGATTTTATCAGATACCTATGAAAGAATTTCAGAAGAAAAAGCTAGGACCGAGATTGATAACCTTCGTAAGGTTAGCCGAAAACTTTTTGGAGAAACAATTTGGAGCATGCACGAAGAAAGAATGAGAGAATTGCGGGAAGAAAGAATGAAAGAGAAAATACAAAAACAAATTGAAATACTTGAAAAAGAGGGGATAAAGACAGAAGCAAAGAAAAACGTAGTAGCAATAGTTAATGGTGTGGAAATTACCGAGAATGATTTTTTTCAAAAACTCAGGGCTTATATCCAAAGTAACAAATCCCAAATGAGGACAGGGGGCATAGAGCAGGGAGCTGATGAAACAGAAGATGAGTTTGTTCAGAGAGTTATACCCCTTATTATGCCGCCTATTGGCAAAGGCGTCCTTGAATATATGATCACCGAAATTATCATCGAGCAAAAAGCAAAAGAACAAAATATAGCGGTTAAGCCGGGAGAAATTGACAAAAAAATAGATGAACTTAAAGTCACTGCGCAAAAGCTTTCTGAAAGCGGTATGACTATTGAGGAGTTAAGGCGGCAAGTTGAGAGTCAAATTTTAATGGAAAAAATTGTTGCTAAAGGAGTAATAGTTACCGAAGAAGAAATCAGGCATTATTTTGTAAACTACAAGGCCAATTTTGCCAAACCGGAAGAGATAAGGGCATCTCATATTTTACTTAGAACAGAAGAAGAAGCCAAAGAAGTTTTAAGTCAATTGAAAGCCGGAGCAGACTTTGCCGAGCTGGCCAGGAAGGAATCAACCGATTCTGTTACAAAGGATAAAGGTGGAGACCTTGGCTTTTTTTCCCTGGGCAGAATGACCCCTACTTTTGAACAAGCTGCTTTTGCTCTTAAAGCAGGAGAGCTCAGCGAAGTAGTGAAAACGCCTTATGGTTATCACATTATTAAAGTTACAGAGAAAAAACCGGCCCAGGAAGCCAATCTTGAATTAGTAAGAGAAGAAATTAGAAAGACCCTTACTGAACAGAAGACATGGACTGCGAGGTCTAATTTGCTCCAAAACTTAAAAAAAGAAGCTAAAATTGAGATATGGCTGCCTGAACTTAGAGATTAAAAAAGATGATTATACCCAAAAAACAATTAGGTTTTACTTTACCAATAGCTATTTTGATAGTGATAGTTTTAATTGCCGCCGGAGGAGCAGGATATTATTTTTACAAAAGTCCTAAGGGGCTAACTAAAGAGGCAGAAAAAATTGAACAGCAACTCGATGAATGTTTTACTGAAATGCGTACAAAACCTACTAAAGAAACTCAGGAAAAATGCCAGTCAGCTCAAGCAAAATTCAAAGATTTCACAAAAGATTTAAAAGATCCCCAAATATGTGAACAATTTGAGCAGCAGTTTGGAACGAGAAACAGCTGTTTATCAAGTGTTGCTAAAAATTTAAAAGACCCTTCAATATGCGAAAAAATCAGTCCCAAGGGCCCAAAATTTCCAGGACCTCAAAGTGACTGTTATACAGGAGTTGCAGTAGCCCTAAAAGATTACTCAATATGTAGAAAAATCATTAGCCCGGCAAGTCCCGAACTCACAAGCTCATGCTATACAGAGGTTGCAGTAGCTCTCGGCGATCCTTCAGGATGTGAAAAGATTTCTGAAGCAATGTCAGTATATGAAATATCATTTGAGGAAAGAATAGTTTGGGTTGAGGATGCTTGCTATAGAAAACTTGCTCTAAATCTGGGAGATTTTTCGCTCTGCGAGAAAATTAAAACAGAAGGGCCAGTAACCGGTAAACAAGGTTGTTATCAAGAGCTCATCGGTAAAATCAAAATCAAGGACCCTTCAATATGTAAAGGAGTGCAAGATTATGCAATAAAAACCCAGTGTTACAATAGTGTTATTGAGGAAGCGGAAAATGTAGATATTTGCGAGGAAATAGAGCCAGATTTTAGAGACGAGTGTTATTGGCGCTTTGTTAGTATTAGAGGAATCCGCGATGAAAGTCTTTGTCAGAAAATACAAGACCCGATAATTAACGATAGATGTAGATTAGACCTCAGGCACAATAGCATACCGACACTTGGATATTACGATGCTTCTTTTTGCCAAGGACTACAAACACAAAAGATTAAAGATGAATGTTATAAACGTCTTGCCTGCGACCTTTTGAGAGGCCAAGTTTTCTGTCAGGAAATAAAAGATTCAATAACTAAAGACGAATGCTACAAAACTTATGCTTGGATGACCGCGGACGTATCTGCCTGCGGAAAAATAAAAGAGCAATTCATGAAAGATAATTGTTATTTTATTCTCGCAGCCGGGCGTTCGAGTTCGCCGCTTGAGTCTCAACAGGAGCGGCAAGAACTTTGCCAATATATCCAAGATAAAAATCTGAAACAACAATGCGAAGGGTTGTTTGAAGAACCTTAATCAAAAATTACTTATGAATCCATTCAAAAGACAATCAGGTTTTGTATTACCAATAGCTATTCTGATAGCGGTGATTTTAATTGCCGCCGGAGGAGCGGGATATTATTTTTACAAAACTTCTGGCGCAGGAAAATATTCTAGTCCAGAAAAAACCTTTTCCCTTCTTATTAAGACAGCGGAGGAGGGAGATATCGACGCCTGGCGGGAATGTTTCACTGAAGATTCACAAAAGATACTAATACCCGCTAGTCTCGGAGAGTTTAAAACAGACCTTAAGTTTTATAAAGAAGCAGGGTTTAAAGTAACTGAAAAAACATCTGATAGAGCTGTGATGACTTCTTTAATACCAACGCCAGGTGGAATTTTGGTTTTCAAGAAAGAAAAAGGGGGCTGGAAAATAGACTCCAAGGAAACAATAACCGAAATTAAGAAAATTAAGAAAGAACTTATCGAGGAAAAGGAACTTAGTGAGGAAGAAAAAAAAGAAGAAGCCAAGAAACTCATTAATGAAGCCCTATTAAAAATTGAGAGGGCAAAATCTGAGGAAGGTTTAGAAAAGCTTCAACCTCTTGTCAGCCAAGCGGTCGGATCTGCTGTAAAAGCTACTGAGCTCGACCCGGAAAATGCAGAAATTTGGTTTCAGAGAGGGAATATTTATTTCGAAATAGAAAAACTAGGAACGATGGGGGCCAGAGAATGGGCTATAAGTTGTTATAAGAAAGCCCTGGAACTCGAACCAGACAATTCTCTTTACCAAGAAAAATTAAGAGAAACCCAATCACAAAAATGATTAAACTCAAAAAACAATTAGGTTTTGCCTTGCCAATAGCTATTTTGATAGCGGTGGTTTTAATCGTTGCCGGAGGGACGGGATATTATTTTTACAAAACTTCTAAGGGCCCGGTTAAAGAGGCAGAAAAAATTGAACAGCAACTCGAGGAGAGTCTTAAAGAACATAGCGAAAATCCTAGTAAAGAGAGCTGGGAAAAACTTGAGTTGGCTAAATCAGAATTAGAGGGCTTCCTAAAAGAATTGAAAGATCCTCGGGCATGTGAAAAATTTGGGCCATCTGGGGAAAGAGAGCATTGTTTGGTAAACGTTACTAAAAATTTAAAAGATCCTTCAGTGTGTGAAAAAATTAGCCTGGAGAGTCCAGATATTGTGGGGAGGACCCAAAGTGAATGTTATAAAGGAGTGGCAGTAGTCCTTAAAGACTATTCAATATGCGAAAAGATTACTAGAGGGCTCCCAGGCGAATGCTATGTAGAAGTTGCAGTGACTATTGGCGATCCTTCGGAATGCGGAAAGATTCCTCCGGCTAATAAAGATAATTGTTACCGAATGATGGCTGTAGGTCAACTCGATTTTTCAATATGTGAGAGAATGAGCGTGGAAGAATATCAAGGGCCCCCTGAACATAAATACCTTTGGGCGTCTAATAAAGACTACTGTTATTTAGACATTATTAACAAAATTGAAGATCCTTCAAAATGTAAAGAAATAGGACCCCGAGACACAAAAGACATTTGTTATTTTCAAATTGCCATAAAGATACAGAATTCAGATCTTTGTGAAGAAATAAAATCCAAATTCATGAGAGATGAATGTTTGAAACAGATTAAATAAATGAACCAATTCAAAAAACAATCAGGTTTTGTATTACCAATAGCTATTCTGATAGCGGTGATTTTAATTGCCGCCGGAGGAGCGGGATATTATTTTTACAAAACCTCACAAGAGCAGAAAGAGGTCAGCAGAAAGCCAGAAGAGCCAGGAAAGATATCAGAAATAAAACCATTGGATGAAACCTGGAATACCTATATCAATCACGAGTTGGGATTTTCAATCAAAGTTCCAAAAGAGATAATGCATTCTTATGGCTCTTGTAGATGGGTGGACAGCGAGAAATCTTACAGACCAAAGGAAGCATCGGTTCCGGTTAAAATTTTTGAGGACGAGGATAATAAGATTGTTTATGTTACCAGTGAATATTTTTATGTATTGGGAGGCGAAACAAGAAAGGACTATGTATCTTATTTTTCAGAATGCAATAAGACATTTAATTCGATAGAACTACTTGAACTACCCAAAGATGGCTGTGAACAAAGCCACTACCAACACTGTTGGAAAATTGTAACAAGGGATATTACCGATGATAAGGAATTAGAGGAATTTATCAAAGAATATTATGGATTTGGCTGTAGTCTCGGCGAGAAAAGGCTCACCCGACAAGAAGGAGTTTATGATGTCGGGATTGAGGGAGACGGTAAAGACCTCGAATTTACTGAGTGTCCTATGACCTACGGAGTGGTTTTAAAGTACTATCCTGAGAAAAATAAAGTTATATCTTGGCGTTTTGGTATTCAATCTCCTACCTTTTATAAGGATTATAATCTTGGGGGCGAGTATGATACCGAAATGATTAAGAGTCTTAGAATAGAAAAAGAGATTAAAGAACTTGAAGAGTCAGAAGAAGCTTCAAAAGTTAAAGAAAGGCCATCTATTACTGTTCTTTCTCCGAATGGAGGAGAAAAGTGGGAGATTAGGAAAGATTATAATATTACTTGGGCCTCAAAAGGCATTGATACTGTCGAGGTTGATCTTTATAAAGCAGGTAAATTATTTGATTCATTAATCATTACTTCAGCGGATCTCGGGAAGTGCTCCTGGAATGTTTATATAAAAACAATTTCTGAGCTTCCCGGAGATAAGTACAAAATAAGAGTTTTTGACTATAGTAATCCCGAAACTTATGACGAAAGCGATGATTTTTTTAGTATTAAAATAGCATGTCCTTTGCCTGAGACTCCCATTTTAACAGACCCTGGAATTTCGGTAAATTCAGGCGAGTCTTTTGCTTTGAATTGGACAGGTCCCATTGGAGGAACTCTTCAAAGAGATATTGATCCAACTTTTCCCAATCCCATTGGAATCTATACCGCACAATCTCTTTCGCTGTCTCTTTCGCCGGCAAAAACTACCACCTATTATTATCGATTTAACGCCTGTAATAATTGCGGATGTATCCACAGTAATATAGTAGATATCCAGGTTATCGTTGTTCCACCAACAATCGCTATCATTTCTCCTAACGGAGGAGAATCAATAAATCAAGAAAGTTGTAAGATTCAGTGGGATAGTAAGGATGTAGAATTAATAGATATTTTACTGCTTGTTTACGATGAAAATAAGAATCAACTCTTATGTTATCACAATCCTCTCGGAACAGGATTCGTCGTTATTTCAGAGGTGCCCATTGCAGCATTTAAACAGGGAGCCAAAGCTGAAGACGGATATTATTTAGCGTCTTTTAAGCAGGAATTAGAAGAAAACTGTTCTTTTGTGATACCTCCTTCATATTATAAAATTAAGCTTCGAGAATCGTACGCCAATGAAACAGTTGACACCAGTGACGGATATTTTACTATTTCGCCTGCTCCTATGTTTAAAATTATTTCAGTTAATGACGAAGTTCAACTGAGAGGGGAGATTAATCCATTAAATTGGGAAAATCATACATTTACTATAGGGGATGATATTATTTTAACTGATAATTCTACAAAGTTTTATCTTGATGGAAAAGAAACTACTTTTGAAGAATTAAAACAACTTTATGATGAAATGGGAAAAAATAAATATTGTCCATTTGGTTCTTGCCCATTCAATTCGTTAAATGGAGATATTAAAGCAATATCTTCGCAGGGGCAAATAACTATAATAGCAAAAGAGATGTTTTTTTCCGGCGGTCAATAGAAATTTTAAATTTATAAAATGACTATACTCAAAAAACTCTGGTCCGACTGGACGGGTCTAGGACAACTAGGTTTTGCCTTGCCAATAGCTATTTTGACAGCGGTGATTTTAATTGCCGCCGGAGGAGCGGGGTATTATTTTTATAAAACTTCTAGCGCAGGAAAATATTCTAGTCCGGAAAAAACCCTTTCTCTTTTCATTAAAGCAATAGAAGAAGGGAATGTCGACGCTTATCTGGAATGCGTTACCGAAGAATCACAGGAGTTCTTAAAGCCGCGGTATGCTCAAGAGAGATTAGCATCCGAAAGATTTTATTATAAAGAAGCAGGGTTTAAAGTAACTGAAAAAACATCTAATAGAGCCGTGATGATTTCGTCAATACCAACGCCAATCGGAATTTTTGTTTTTAAGAAAGAAAAAGGGGGCTGGAAAATAGACTTCAAGGAAACAATAACCGAAATTAAGAAAATTAAGAAAGAACTTATCGAGGAAGAAAAAGTAGCGCCAGCTGAAGAGGAAATAACCGAAGAAGTTGAGAAAGCCCCCAAAAATATTTTCCAGAAAATCTGGGAAGCAATCATAAATTTCTTCAAGCGGATTTTTAGAATAAAATGAAAATTAAAATTTCAATCATTTATGCACATCAAAGTAAGTATTAGCACATAATTAAAAGATGGCGCGCCAACTTCGTTGGCACGAAAAATTGCGGCGGCGAAAAAGCGAGGGCGGGGCGGGAATTCCTTTCCCCCTTGCCCCCTTTCCTTCCCGCCCCGCCTGAGCGGTCAAATTTTGCGCCCGTCAGGGCGCAAGCGTCCGTTCAAAAAAGGTTCGCACTTCGTTCAGTAATTGCGACCAATAAAAACTTTATGAAAGCGGCTGGCAGCTAAGGATGATTTAATTTATAAAAATTCTCAAAAATTTTCGCGACTAAAATCGGGCCGGTACCGCCGGGGGTAGACGTGTAATGAATTATGAATTTTGAATTATGAATTATGGGATTAAAATCGCCAGAGATTTTGTCGTCCGACATATCATAGCCGAAGTCAATTACCGCAGTGTTTTCACTTAAA
>Ga0210057_1010176_pt1 | contig 10716 bp, 11 predicted proteins | sample CryGeyCG2114_010_2_FD_183968 | JGI IMG/M metagenome (GOLD analysis project Ga0210057, IMG submission 183968) | Groundwater microbial communities from aquifer - Crystal Geyser CG10_big_fil_rev_8/21/14_0.10 (SPAdes) (version 2) | ecosystem: Environmental > Aquatic > Deep subsurface > Groundwater ...
TGATCATGATGATGATACCAATTGCTGCCAGCATACCATGAATAACAGAATTGGGAAATGACAGTGCCAGAGAGCCGAGTTTGAGTGCACCAAAAATAATTTCCAATAATCCGGCCAGACAAATTGCGACTAGAGTCATTTGGAAACCAAGTGCGGCATTGCCGTGGCCAAAAGCCTCAACAGCGCCAAGAATGACAACAATGAGTCCGGCCGCTGGGCCATTGATTGTTACTTGTGAGCCACCAATCAGCGAGCCTAGCATGCCTCCCAATATGGCGGCGACAATTCCTGCTGATGCCGGTGCACCTGATGCCAGGGCAATTCCGACTGAAAGTGGTAGGGCTATTAAAAATAAGGTGAAACCTGCAGATAGATCTGCTTTCCAATCCGGGCCTAACAATTTATTCATTTCTAACTCCTAATTAATTTTTGTAAAGAAAATGTAATGAATACAAAGATTACTTAGGTCAAAGAAGGTGGAGGGAGGGCCAAGGAGAAATAGGAAACCTGTAAAAAACGCCATAGCCCAATTTTGCGATTGAGCAATGGCGGTAGACTAAATTCATTGAAAAATCCATCGATTTGGTAAGTGACAAAACTAATGCCCGGCCAGTTTTCAAAATTCAGATTATAAGGCAGGTCCCTTGTTCCGTATTTTTCAAATTGGGAAAGCTCAAGGTATTGCTCGTCAGAGGAACCTGATGGATCTATCGCCGAGGAAAAATTTAAACTAGCAAGCGAAAGAAAAAGGCAAATGCTAACAAGCAAAAACTTTTTTGCGAATGAAAAATCATCCTTTAAATTTCCACTTCTTTGTGGTCTTACTTTTTTAAACTTGCTCATTGCTTAAATTTTCCTTGCCGGGGGATGGTTTTTTCCCACGGCCGGTTTAATACCGTCCTATCGGAAAATATGACCGCTTCTTTAACGCTTTAAGCACACTTTTTTGGCAAAATTGAATAGGCGATTAAATAGGGATGATGATAACGGGCAATAATTCTCATTTTTTGAATTATTTTAAAATGTTGCCAGCATTAAGTAGAATATATGAATGAGAGTAAAAGAAATTTGTTGTATTTTTCCACTTTGGGTGAGTTTGCTCTATTCCTTTCCTCTTTTTTCCAAAGATAGCAATCAAGCACTAGACGTCAAGGATATGGGCCATGCCTCCAATGAACTTGTTTCTCAAGTTCAATTGTCACTAAAAAATCTAAGTAGTGAAATTGAAAAATTAACGACTGAGGCGCAAGACATCCCTGAGCGCTCGCAACAAATACTGGCGTTTAAAATTCGTATTAGCTCTCTTATGAATGAACTTAATGTCCTGCCTCAGATGGGTGATAGAACAAACTTTACTCGCATAGAATCAGAGTTGGATAAAATTGAGAAAACTAGTCGCCTATGGCAAGAGCAGGTTGCCATTTCTTTGCAAAAAATTAATGAATTGTCATTGTTGATTAATCAGACCTTTGAAGTTCTGGCCAATCCCAGTGTCAGTACTTCAGGGCTCAAAGGGTTTGAGAACATTCCTGTTTATCGTTCAAAGGCGCAAGTCATAAAATCAGAATTGGATGATCTGTTGAAAGTATTTGAGGCCAATAAGCAGCATTTGAAAAGTCTTATAGATGAAATTTCTTTGTGTCGTCGCAATTTAGAAAGCAAACTGCAAGCTTCTTTAAGCCAATCATTATTGCGTTTTGAGCCTGCTGCAATTTTTACATCTCCTTTGATTTCAGGACGAGAACTTGCAAAAGATATTCAAAGAATTATATTTGAAATTAAAGGCTATCCTTATGAGGAATTTTTTGTCGCCGCAATTGGTAAGCTTATTTCCTTGTTTCTCATCTTTAGTATATTACTCTTGGCATTTCTAAAGTTAATGCAAAAACTTGAGTCATGGCATAGTAAGTTGGCACAAAAGATTGAAAATGAAGGTATCGCCAAGGCGGGAGCTCTTTTTTTTAGTAAGAAATATTTCTTGGCGGCGGTCGGCTTTATTATCTTATTTAATTTTTTCATGCATAAGACCAGCGGCACCTATCCCCAGATATTTTTATATGTCGGATACGTCATTCCTCTTGCTCTTTTTTGGTGGCATTTTGGGGTCCGGATTATCAATTTTTTCATTGATCATTTGCGGCTACATTCATCTTCAGGCAAGCACCTTTTTAAAGTCCAATTTACTCCCTTGTTTATTTTTATATTAATTAAGTCTCTAGAGCTGTGTTTTGACATTCATAATGGTGTTCTCAATTTCTTTTCATCAGTAATTATTGGAATCGTTTCATTTAAATTATTTCTTCTGGTTATTAATTTTAAATTTTCACCTCAAGTAAGCGAGAAACAGGCCAAAAATATTATAATATTCATGCGCTCAGTTCGTGCTTTCTTGGTCTTTTTTCTGGCAGCAATTTTTCTTTCTGTCCTGATAGAAATATTGGGGCTACCAAATCTTGGACGCTCTTTACAAGAAGTTCTTGTTGCCAATTTGTTAATGCTTGCCTTTTGTTATCTGTTATATCACCTGGCGCTTGGAATATTAGATTATGCTCTTCGATCAATTAAACAATCACCGGGATCAATTTATAAGAAGGAGTTCTTGTTATTTTTACAAAAGGGTCTAAGTTTTATTTTTTTGCTTTCCCTGCTTATGCTTTTTGGCCAAAGCTGGGCCAGTCAGTTTTTTATAACCAAAAGTTTTTCGCAGCTTAAATTATTATCGATCGGAGACTGGAATCTTACAGTGGGTATGCCTATCCGATTCTTATTTTTTTATTACAGCATAAAAGGGGTTTTTATCCTTTTAACATATCTATTTGACGTCTATTTATTGGATCAATTAAATATTGAGCGCCGTTATTTTCCAAATTTCATATCGGCACTACGCTATGTTTTCTTTTTTGCTTTTATCTCAATTGGCATTGGGATTTTAGGCTTTACCTACAAAAACCTTATTATCTTTGCCTCTGCCTTAGGCGTTGGGATTGGTTTTGGCCTGCAAAATATCGTCAATAATTTTATTTCTGGAATTATTCTTCTATTTGAAAGACCAGTTAGGGTGGGTGATGTGATCGAAGTCGATGGGATTTTTGCTATTGTCAGACACATTGGTATTCGATCCACTATTGTTGAGGGCATGGACAACTCAAATATAGTCATCCCGAATTCCGATATCATAAGTACCAAACTTACGAATTGGACGCTTAATAACAATACTGTCGGGGTAAAATGTGAAGTTGGGGTTGCGTACGGAACAGATACTGAGCTTGTTGAAAAGTTGCTGCTTGAGATTGCGGTTGAAGAGCCTGAGGTTATGAAATTCCCTAAACCGCAAGTATGGTTTTATGAGTTTGGAGATTCTAGTCTCAATTTTGTAATTAAATTATGGATTGATAGGCCAATGGAAAAGTACATGATAAAGGGGCGTATTCTCCACCGTATCAATCAGGCCTTTAAACAGCATAATATCACCATTCCTTTTCCCCAGCGCGACGTCCATTTATTTGATGAATCAAAAACTTAACAAAAAAAAGGCCACCTTCGTGACCTTTTTAATAAAGCAATTTGAAGACAAGGACTACAGGTCGCCTTCATCATCCATATTATCATCAGAGGCAGGATACTGAGGCTGCTCATCCATAGGCTCTGGGGCCTGGGTCGGAACCGCAGCGGCACTGGAATCGTCTTCATATGATGGAGCGTTACCTTCATCTTGAGCGAAGACTTTGTGTGGAAGACTTTGAGAAATTAACAAAACTGCAAAAATCCAAAGAATAACTTTCATATCCCTAAACTCCTTAAAGAGGACACGTTTAATCGATTGTATAGCAAAATCAATACTTCGCAAATAGCTATTGTAAATCGCCCTGAAAATCATACACGGTCAAGCTTGTCTTCATTTTTGGATGGCATGAATTTGCCCAAAATGTGTCACTTTCCATACCCTTGCATTGTTCGCACTCTCTAATTTACCTCCTTTTGTTTAAACCTTATTTGCTTTGGACGGTTAGTACCGCATAAAATTTTTGCCATAAAATAATGGCGCATATACTATAACAATCAATAATTCATACTTCCTGAAGGGATAAAGGGTCTTACTGGATAAAAGTATGATTGAATATCTAGTTACTCAAAATCCTGATAATCGTATTTTAGGCCGGGTTGCCAAGTCTCTTGCTGATGGGCAACTTATCTGCTTTCCTAGCGATACTAGCTGGCTTATGGCCTGCGACCCATTTAATGCCAAGGCGGTTGAGCGCATGTACCGGATAAAAAATGAAGGGCAAGATCATCCTTTTAGCCTGCTTTGTAGTGGTATTAAGCAGTCAACCCAGGTCGCCATGGTTGATGATTATGCTTTTAACTATATGCGAACTCGCGTTCCCGGCCACTTTACTTTCATTTTGCCAGCTTTGAAGCGTACCGCTAAAGCGCTTAAGGCCTCACGGCGAGAACATCAAGTTGGGATACGAATCCCACCCTGTCCTATTTTTATACATTTATCTAAGGTTTTTGAGGGGCCACTTTTGTCAACTAACATTACCACGGACCTATTAGGTTTGGAGGAAGAGGCCTTTATTTATCCTATTTTGATCGAGGAAGAATTGGGGCGCGAATTTGCAACCATACTTGATCCAGGTGAGTACGAATTTTGCGGACCCAGTACTATAGTTGATCTTTCTGCTCCAGGTGAGTCCATGGTTTTGCGCCAAGGGGCAGGAAAGGTCAACTGACACCCATCTCAAGCTTTGATAAAATCGTAAAAGGAAAGTGATGGGAGATCTATGATAGAACCATTAGATAATTCATTTTGTATCAGCTACGGCCTTGGACGCAAGGTGAATTTACCTTCTCTGCTAGAGGAATTATCCATTTCTTTTCCTGTTACTCGTTATCGTGATGTCTACCATCTCAACTATCATGCCACAGACATTTTTATCTTCGACTATGGGGTTATTGTTTGTTGGGGAGGTGAGAGGAAGAATCATCGTGATTTTGTAGATAGCGTTGCCAACTTCATCTATTCTCCTATTGAGGTCCCGACAAAAGATGAATTTACTTACAGTAAAGGTGAGGGACTTAAAATTCAAAATGATCACATTGTGCTGTCAAGTGTAGATACAATGGACATGCTATCCATTTCCCACGCCGTCGCCCAAAGTAGCAAGTTATCCTATTTTGAAGAAAGCGCAGAAACAACTGTTGCAACTACCAGGCACATTCCCGAAACACTGGCGCAAAATGGTAAAATTAAGATGGGTAAAGTTGCCTTAAGTAAAATGCGTGGTCGCCTTTTTTTGGTTAAAGCAGAAATTAACTTGCAGCACGGGCTATTAGATACGCCTGAATTTTTTTGGGAATATCCCGAACTTGAGCCTACTTACATGGCAATGAATCGTTATCTCGATATCCATCCACGCATCGAAGTTCTCAATCGAAAAATGGAAGTTATTCATGAATTATTTTCCATGTTGGCAGATGAGCAAAATCATTATCACTCGTCCAAGCTGGAATGGATCATCATTGTTTTGATCACTCTGGAAATCTGTGTTTTCTTTTTACATGATGTCTTGAAGCTATTTTAGATTTCTGGCAAATAGGGAGGACCTAGGGTTTCCCCTCTTTGCTTGGCCAAATAATACTTGCGGCAAAGTTTCATGGCCTCTTTTTCACAGGTCATCTCGGAGTAATCATAGCCGTACTTGGCACGTAAAATTGGCCTTAAACTACCCATAAATTTTTCCCGCATGCCTTCTTTCGCCGCTTGCATCCAAAAGTCTTCCAGTTGCTGTTTTAGCACGGCTGCGTCACATTCGCTTTCGGGTAGGGCAGGGGTCGTGGGAAGAGGAGGTAGTGAATCGCTCAGTTCGCCCTGATTTTGTTCCGATTCAATAGTAAAAATCAGAGATTTCCCATCAGTTCGAACTTTTAAAAGAGACTCTTCTGTTAGCTCCAACAGGTCCATGATGGCCTGGTCAATTTTTAAATAGTGGTTTTGATTAATTTTTTCTAGGCGAATTTTCATGACTATATTACTCCTCATATTGTATGTATATTTTAAAATACTTAGGCAGGAATGCAAGGGCCCTTGCGGGAACTTCAATAGGGCGTTAGAAATAGTACTTAAAATATTTTAGGAGTTGACACGTGCTTACCGTAAATTCTTTTGTTCGCCTCTTATGCTGCATAATTATATTTTATTCAAGTTCACTTTTGGCCAGTGGTGAGATAGGCAAAGTGGTCTTTTTAAAAGGCAAGGCCAGTTTAGTTTTAAATGGAAGCATTAAGGAAATAGCACTGGAAAATAATCATTCGATAAGTTCTGGTGATACCTTACAAACGGATAATGCTTCATTTGTAAAAGTTATTTTGGTCGATGGCAGTCTTTTAACTTTTGGACCAAAAACGCGTTTTCTCTTTAAGTCTTACGTTTACGCCCAAAATAAGAAGCGTGAAGGAGAGTTTGAGCTGCTCTATGGTCAAGTTCGTGCGAAATTTCAAAAAGTTGTAGAACATAAAGATATGAAAAATAAGATTAAGATTGATACCAGGGCAGTTAGTTTAGGTATTCGCGGTACGGAAGTGCTTTTTAACTACGGCCAACAGGCCGGACAAAAGGGCGTAACACAAGTGGCCTTGCTTGAGGGAAAGGCGCAAGTTCGCTACAAGCAAAGTGGCAAAAAATTTAATCTCAGGATCGGTAAGGTCTTAGTCGCAATGACCGAGCCAAGCGGAAATATGTCGCCCTATGGCACCTATAATTTACCCGGAACGACTTATCAGGCCCTGGCCTCTGCTGGTAGAACTAGCATGCCAGATGGCATGGCGCTGGGTAGTTCTCGCTCGGGCGACAATGAGGATATTGAAAATTCTTTTTTGCCCTATGAGACCAATCTTGATGTGCTAAAAAAGGTGAGTCATAAAATGCCTAAACGTAAGTCGCGTAAAAAGTAATTTGGTAAGTTGGCCTCATCCTAGTTAAGAGCAATCTCTTGTAAAAATTCGATCTTTTTTTCTTTCCAGTGCTTAGGAAAAGGGCGAAAGTTTGGTAGGTTTTGCCAATATTGTAAAATCAGCCGCGCCTTATTTTCAGTTATGGCATCTTCATCTTTAGTCAGATCTTCTAATCCCAGAAATTTTCCTTGTTGGCCGACCACAATCTTAAACTGCATGCGTATGGGGTGTCTCATTCGCCTCTTACCTTGGGCCAGGTCGGAATTCTCAATCACCGTTTGTAAATGTTTTGCCAGACTTTGATAATATTGAATTCTTTCCTGCTGCAATTTCAGATCATCAAGGACATTTTCCTGCTTTGGCGTGACAGGGCGATTGGCGACTTGGCCACTGGCCTTTTTGCGCTTTTTGAGTCTGGGCCTTATATCCCTAGACGTTTGAGTTATACGTAGCGTTAGTCTCTTTTCTATTTGTCTAGTATTTTGCGTATTTAATTTGTATTGCTGGAGTGATTGTCCCGGAAAAAGGATAACTAAGTGAAATACTATAGAAACGGTAAGGGACAATATTTTATAAGTCATTGGCCTTATTATTAGCATATTTGATCGCATTTTGACAGGCCTTGGCCTCTTGCCAGGCAAATAATCCCACATGCCAAAAAAGTAAGAATTGGCCTCAGATTGCAAGCGCGCCCTCCCGATATAGGGAGCGGAGGATGTGGAGCATGAGCGAAGCTGAAAATAAATTTCAATGGGAGACCACCTATCGAGGCCCGCTGTGGACGGGGGTTTTTTGGTTAGTTTGGTCTGCTGCCGGCCTTTTTTACTTCCTACTTTCAGGCGAAAAAGGTCATGAGTTCTACCAAATTGTATATTTTCTTTCTGGTGTCATGGCAATCATGGCCTTAAACAACCGCCACTACGGGACTAATCATCGTATTGCCTTTGCCCAAGATCACTTAGTTTTGCCAAAACCTCTCAATATTTGGCATTGGGGAGAGTTTCATTTGCCTTATAATCTGATTCACGAAATAACCGTCAAAGAGGTTTCACTGTCTCAGAAAATACTTATGGATATTGAAATTAAGGGAGACGAATTTACCTATACCATTGATACAAAAAAATTGCCCGAGAACGAAGAGAAGAACATTCTCTTTTGGTTGCAAAAACAAACAGGTCTAACAGCTCAAAGGCTTGTCATCCCCATCTCAAGTGAGGCAATGACCCACGGGAAGCTTGAAACCTGGCAAAAAAGATTATTATTGATGGCACTTTTCGTCTCGCTATGGGCCCTGGCAGCACTTGCTCTATCTGAAGGCTACCAAGGGATGATTGGTGGTGCACTTATATTCTTGTTTAGTTTCGGTTTTATCGCATGCCTTTGCTATTTTCTTGCAAAACGGGTTGGTGGGCCAAAAGACGGCGTGAAAAAATGGCAAAGACGCTTTCTGCTTTTTTATATTACCTTTTATGGCGCAATTGCCATGGGATTTAGCATGGTCTTTCTCAATGGCGTATTGGATAATTCAATTGCTCGTAGCTACACGTTTAAGGTTACGACCTTAAGCTTTGAAGATGAGGCCAAGGGTCACTGTGTCGAGGCGATGGTGCCTAATAATATGCTGCCAGTCGCTGCTGACGAACAAGGTCCTGTGCGGGCCCTTATTCTTCTATGTGACAAAAGTTTTAAAAATTTGGTACCGGGAGACACCTTGCAGGTTTTTGCCAAGCGAGGCGCGCTGCTTACTCCATGGATTACAAGGGTAGAGCGGGCGCCACAAGACTTACAAGAAAAAGCCTCAACTACTCTCAGGTTACCTGCTTCACAAGATACTGGGGAATTAACAAAATAAATCATTTTTTGTAAGGCCGGTGCAATTTCAAGCGTAGACCAAAACCTGGCCATCTTTTATAATCATGACATGCTAAATCTCTATCATTATGTTCATTGCCCTTACTGTCTTCGCGTCAGAATGTCTCTTGGATTTTTGGGGATTGCCTTTAACAGTCGCGTGCTCTCCTATGATGATGAAAAAACACCGCTCAACCTAACTGGCAAAAAAATGCTGCCTATCGCAGAGTTTATCAATGATAGCGGGCAACCCAGTTTAAGTATGAATGAAAGTCTGGATATTATCGCTAAGCTGGACCAAGACAATCAGCTCAGGGTAAATGAGACCGATAGGCCAAAGATGGAAGGCCTTCTGACTGCTCTGGGAGAGAATATTCACAGTCTATGTATGCCTTACTGGATTTGGACGCCAGAGTTTTCACCTGCTTCGCGCCAATATTTCTGCCAAAAAAAAGAAATGAAACGCGGCCCTTTGCGGCAACTATTGAAACATAAAGTCACTTTTTTAAATAGGTTAGAGTTAGATTTAGAAGATCTAGAACCTCAGCTTTGTCCTTATTACCAGTCAGCAAAATTAAGTATCGCTGATATAATGCTGGCCGCTCACCTATGGGGCCTTTATATTGTGCCTGAATTTAGATTTTCAGCGAAGATGCATACCTATTTGCAGACAATAAAAAAAGAATGTCATTTTGACTATCATCGTGACTTCTGGGAAAATTCTGATCTGCCAAGTGGATGGCAATAACATAAGAGGTAAGGGATGAAAAAAGTTTTAATTGTTCTTATGGCAGTATTATTGGGCGTTGGCCTCTTTTTTTATCTGAGGGGACGTTCTACTAGCGACAGCGTTACTGGGGATAATACTGAAAAGCACAATGTCATCTCATCTACTCCTGATGAAAATAAGAATAGTTCTGAAAATAAACAAGAAAAGGGTATCGCCCTGCCTATGCCTACTCCATCCAAACCAGTGGCGACTAACCTTGAGGAATTTACTAAAGAGTTAGATGTCACAATCGAAAATGGCCGCAAAGAATTAGAAGAGTGTGAGAATAATTTTGATCGCCTTTTTGGCAATGCCTTAGAAGAAGAGAATCCTCAGATTTATAATGAAGACCAGTTAAGTGAGATCCTGGATGAGTTTGACCGCATGTCGCTTAATCCCAAGAGTTCTTCACGATTATTGGAACTGTTAGCGCAAGACCAGGTGGCACAGCTTAAGACTGAGGAGCTCGGTAACAAGCTTAAGGACATGCGCCCTTGCCGTCCCTATAAAAAAATGAGTTTCATCCACGGTCTGATGTCTGAATATTTAAAAAAGCGATGGAGTGAGAGCATGCGCCAAAGGGCCTTGGCCACGGCCTTTAATTACTTTGAGAGGGAATTGGCCGATCATACCACCATTACTAATTTGAATATGCAGGCCTCCTTATTGCAAACTTTGGTTAGCGAAGGTATGCTGAATAAGAAGTGCGAAGAAAAGGTGATGGACTTCAAAGATAGTCTTGAAGATGCCTATGATGATTTACTTGATCAGGCAGATGAAAAGCGCGAGGCGAAAGAGGAAAAAGGCGAGCAGCAAGAGGCCTTGCCGTTGGATATAATTAAGAGTGAATTTAAACTTTCAAATAAATACCGTCAGGATATGCGATCACTGTTACATGAAGTTAAAGGTGGGTGCCAGCCCTAGGGCTGTGCGCAGATAACAGAGGATAAAATAGCAAAAAATTTTGGAAGCTTTAAATGCCTTTGTAGCGGGAAATTCTTCGACGCGAAAATTCATAAATGGAATAATACATTCGCTCTTCTTCCTGATCGAGCGGCACTTGTTTGATTGTGCGTTTGTGATCAAAGAACTCATCAAATGTAAGAATCTTATCTGTAATCCCGACTGCCATGGCCGGAGAT
>Ga0210057_1010177_pt1 | contig 10715 bp, 14 predicted proteins | sample CryGeyCG2114_010_2_FD_183968 | JGI IMG/M metagenome (GOLD analysis project Ga0210057, IMG submission 183968) | Groundwater microbial communities from aquifer - Crystal Geyser CG10_big_fil_rev_8/21/14_0.10 (SPAdes) (version 2) | ecosystem: Environmental > Aquatic > Deep subsurface > Groundwater ...
AAAACCGCTCCCAGAGGAGCGGTTTTGTGTTCTTGTGGCTTATACAGTAGCCGTACACTCTACTGTGGCATTACAGCAATCGCTCCTAGATGTGCTTCATTATTGAGGTTCTTATACCCCCAAGTACCCTGCTGGGTAAATGAAAGTGAGAAGCTTTCGCCACGAGCAACAGACCTGAGGGAGATAGAGAGTTGCAAAAAATCATTAGTATGAAGAGGCACAAGTAGCAGTAGTTTTTTGATGATGCTACCCTGCACGTATGCAGAAAAAAGCTGATTTTTTGACCATACAGAATATTCTATTTTTTGGACTCTTAATCGGGGTAACTGGACTGTTTGTGTGGCTTGTGTCTGACTACCTGTCGGCTATTTTTTGGGCCGTAGTCTTTGCGATTGTCTTCTTCCCTCTCTATGAGCGATGGGAGAAAAAACTACGATATAAATCGCTTGCCTCTTTGATTACCATCCTCACTGTAGTAGTAATTATCATTGCTCCTCTCTCTATCCTAGGCCCCTTGGTTGTACAAGAAGGGATCTCTCTTTTTGAAGCAATAGGTTCAGCAGACAATAGCCAGGCGCTTCCCGCCCTAGTAGAAGCAATTAATCAGATTCCTAGTCTTTCTGTTACTGAGGAAGATATATTGGGACGTCTACAGTCTGCGGGAACATCGCTCCTTACCTGGTTTTCGGGACAAGCGCTTTCAATTGGGCAAGCAACCTTCAGTGCCATCATTCAATTCTTTGTAATGATTTACTTGTTGTTCTTCCTCCTGCGAGGAGGTCGCGCACTTACCCAAAAGCTTATGGCGGCATTTCCCCTCGGCGATGAACGGGAGCGTTTTCTTTTTCAGCGCTTTTGCGCGATTACGCGTGCCATCTTTCGAGGCACCCTTGTCATTGCCGCGATACAGGGGGCAATTGGTGGAATACTATTTTTAATCGTTGGTATAGAGGGGGCGCTTGTATGGGGAGTACTGATGGCTCTGCTATCGGTTATCCCTGCGGTCGGACCAGGAGTTATTTGGCTTCCTGCCGCAATACTACTCTATATCTCTGGTGATATTGTCGGTGGCACAATCCTGCTCTTTGGAGGCGGAGTTGTTATTAGCCTTACAGATAACTTCCTAAGGCCAGTTCTTGTTGGAAAAGGGGCTCACATGCCGGACGCCCTTGTATTACTTGCTACCCTTGGCGGCCTTGCTGTTTTTGGCATTGCTGGCTTTGTAGTTGGCCCAATAATTGCGGGCTTTTTCTTGGCTCTCTGGGAAATCTTTACCGTAGACTACCAGACGGAGCTTGAGCATCTTGGATAATTGACCAGGCACTTTTTGCGTGGTACACTCCGCAAGTTACCAAAATAGTCATTTTGAAGAACGATACTGTACGAATTAATGAACACATTCGCGCGAAAGAACTTCGCGTGGTTGGTGCGGACGGGACTAATTTGGGAGTTATTTCAAAAGAAGAAGCGCTGAAACATGCCCAGGAGGCGGGTCTGGATCTAATCGAGATCTCTCCAGGTGCTAAACCACCCGTTGCAAAGATAATGGACTATGGTAAGTTTCAGTACGAGCAGAAGAAAAAGGAGCGAGACGCGCGCGCTAAAGCGCACTCGACCGAAACCAAATCTGTACAAGTAAAAATTGGTACCGGGGAGCATGACCTAAACCTCAAGGCCAAGAGAGCTGCAGAGTGGCTTTCAGAAGGACACCGAGTGAAGGTAGACCTATTCCTCTGGGGACGCTACAAATACATGGAATTCACATTCCTTAAAGAGCGCCTTGAGAGGTTTTTAGCTCTTATTCCTTTTGATTTTAAGATTGCGGATGAGATAAAGAAAAGTCCAAAAGGACTTACTACTGTCATCGAACGCGAAACAAAAAAGAAGAAGGATTCTGAAGAATCACCGAAAAATGAAAACGAATAAATCATTCACAAAAAGATTGAGGACGACCCGCAACGGGAAGATTCTTGCTCGTAAGCCAGGGCAAAATCATTTCCGGGCAAAGAAGTCCCGTGCAAAAAAGCTTGAGCTTAAGCAACCTAATGAACTTACTTTTTCACAGAGAATAAAGCGCCGTTTTTTACCAGGCGTCTAAAGAATATATATGGCACGAGTAAAAGGAGGAAAAACTACATCAAAGAGGCGCCGCAATGTACTTGCGCGTGTTAAGGGATATCGGGCCGGCCGTTCAACAAAAGAGCGCCAAGCAACAGAGGCAATTATGCATGCGGGACAAACTGCTTTTGACCATAGACGCGACAAGAAAAATGATTTCCGACGTCTCTGGATTGCGCGCATGAATGCAGCCCTTCGCCCAGACATGTCATACAGCACATTTGTGCACGCATTAAAGAGTAAGAATATCGGCTTAGACCGCAAGGTTCTTGCAACTATTGCTAAAGACTCACCGGAGTCGTTCGCTCGGATAGTATCTCGGGTAAAAAACTAAAGAATCACCTCTCCTTTCTTCCCACTGAAACCGTCGTGGTTTGCATAGACAAGCCCGGCGGTTTCTTTATCTTTTTTAACTAAAGTCATGATGCGCTCTACAAGCGCTTTGGGATCATTATCAAAAACAACTTTTTTATTCTCCCTATGTCCTGCCTGAATAATATGTTCAATAACCTCGTCTGTTGCCCACGACCCCTCTAAAATGCCAATCGGCTTTCGATCCTCAAATGCAATAGTGAATTCATTAATAGTTCCGATACGGCCACATCCAACAATCACAGCATCTGCAGAACGAGTTAAAAGCAAATTTCTACCAGAAAAACCGAAACCCGTATAGACGATAACGTCCATACAATCCACAGGAAGTTTATATACATCAACGTGCTCTCTCTGACTAGCAGCTGGAGAAAAACCTACAGAAAAACCACCTTCTTCCTTAGCGCCCATGGCAGCCCACAAGGGAAAACCCGTAGTGGCGCCAGAAGTGATTACCGCGCCTTGGCGCACAATTTCTCTTCCTACTTCTTTTGCCTGGATATGCGCATCAATGCCGCAATGCCCTGTTTCTGCAGCTCCGGAAACACAGATCTTAACCTTCGGTGCGAAAGTAGTATCAATCCTCATATGTACCTTTAGTGTAGCACGCTAAGAAAAGTTGAGTTCCGCATGCTCGCCTTCTGTGGGCACAACAGCAGACACATCCAGGAAGTCATGAATGCGCTGAGCTAAAAACTGTGAGGCCGCTGGTTCACCCATCGCCACAAAAACCTCTTTAAGTGTATCTTTTGCTGTTCCAATAAATTCAAGTAAGTTATCGCCGTCCTTGTGGGCAGAATAGCCAGAAACTTTTCGTATTTCTGCTTTGACAGATACTGTTTCTCCCATAATCTTGATGCGCTTTTCTCCCTCTGCGATGCGCCTCCCTAGTGTGCCGATACCCTGATACCCCACAAGTAGGAGGATGCTGTTCTTATCTTCAAGGAGATTCTTCTCATGGCGCACAATGCGACCGCCCATAGACATACCAGAGCCTGCAATAATTATTTTTGGATTAGGTGCATTATCGAGCGCCTTAGACTCCTTTGCAGAATCTACAAACGTAAACCCAGGAAATGAGAAAATGTCGTCTCCATCTTGTATTTCTTTTTGAACCGACTCCTTAAACAACTCACTATTGTTCCCGTAAATCTCAGTTGCAGCAATTGCTAACGGGGAATCTAGATATACCGGCACTTGCGGTACTTCATTATCTTCAAAGAAGTTATTTAATTCGTATAAAAGTACTTGCGTGCGCTCTACAGAAAAAGCTGGAATCAAAAGCGTGCCGCCTCGCTTTTTTATATCAAGTACCGCCTGTTTGAGTTTCTCACGGCGCAAATCACGCTCTTCATGGTTGCGATCGCCGTACACACTTTCTGTAAGCAAATACTGAGTGCCTTGTATTGTTTCAGTGTCTGGCAAAAGTGGCGCAGGAGAATTACCCAAATCTCCAGTAGCAATAAACGTAGTGGTTCCGTGAGTAAATGAAACCATTGCAGAACCTAGAATGTGACCGGCGTCCTTAAATGTTACGGCAAATGGTTCGCAATTAAATTCTTTATGATACGGCTCAGTCCTCCACTGTGAAAGAGCTTGATCTACGTCTGCATTCTCATACAGTGGTTCTTTGTCAGCACGTTTTGCTTCTTCAGCTAAAATTTTGACACTATCACGAAGCAGAATATGAGCTAACTCCTTTGTCTGAGGAGTGCTGATAATCTCTCCTTGATATCCTTCTTTAACAAGACGGGGAATGCGCCCAATATGATCAATATGGGCATGCGTTGCTAGTAACTTTGTAATCTGTTTTGGATCATACGGAAATGGAGCATAATTGCAGTCATCACAGAAGCGAGACCCTTGTACAAGACCGCAGTCAATAAGATATTTCTTGCCCTCTGCTTCAAGTTCAAAGTTGGAACCAGTTACCCTCCCTACTCCGCTATGAAATTTCAGTACGGCTTTCATGATGTTTTTTGTATGTTACGAGTAAGAAAGTATGCGAACACTGCTCCCAACATGTCCATGCCTAAATCAATTGTAGTATCAAGTAGAAAACCGGCCTCTCTTGGAATACCTGCCCAAAGCTCAAACAATTCCCATATAATACCTACTCCAAATGCAAAGATTAGCAGATGGGAGAAGGGTGGCTCATATCCCTTGTATTTGCCAAACACAGCAAGAGAAAGTGCTAACACGACGCCACCAAGAAAATGCGTGAGCAGATCATACCAGGCAAAAACCCAGTAGAGGGTATAGGTGATGCCTGCCCAGTGAAAAAAGAGAAGGAGTCCAGAGACAAGAAGGAGTATTAGTAATAATCGCATCCGCATGCACATGCAGTATACCCATAGGCCGCTTTTAAAACAAAAACACCCTCATAAGAGAGGGGGTCTTTGAGAGGGCCACCCGAGCATCCCGCCCAGAGTAACCCAGGTGGGTCTCCGCAGCTACAAGGACAAGTCATACCTTGTGCGATTTGGAATCCCTAAGCGAGCAATAAGTGGACGATGCCTGAATGACCCACTTTTATCTTAACTTATTAGCGACGTAGAGCAAGAGAAATGACGAAACGAAGTTTCGGCATTTCCAAGCCGAGGAGCTACTATGGCGTAATGCCTTATTCAAGAAGCCCGTCTAGGTTAACAGAGCCTGTAAGTCTTACTCATCTACTCCAAACCGCTTGTACGAGTGAACGGGAGATGCACCAAACCAGTGTTCTATTTCGTGCGCAGCTTCTTCAGGGGTCTCCGAAGCATGAATAATGTTCATAACTGGACGCTTCTCAACGTTTGCAACAGCTGGTGAATCTGCTGAAAAATCGCCTCGAATAGTTCCCATGTCCGCCACATACGGCATCGTCGGACCTGCAATTTTGCGCACCATGTCAACGGCGTGTACGCCTTCTACCACCATGCGCACCATTGGCGCCGAGGTCATGTAATCAACCAACCATCCCCTTACCATATCTCCAATTTCAAGCGTATCCTCGGTGCCCAGAGACTCTTTGGGATCCAGTTTGTACTTCCCGTACGTAGTGAGCGTTTTCTCACCCAGACGGGAACGCCACGCTTCGTCTTTCGGATAGTGATTATCGATTTGTTCGCGAGTTGGCAGAAACATCTCGAGAGCGACAATTTTGAGATCACGTTGCTCAAAACGCCGAATGATCTCACCAATGAGGCCTTTTTGGACTCCATCGGGCTTTACTAGAACAAATGTTTTCTCCTCTCTAAATTTCTGCATGTGTATGTAATTATATGTAACGACTGCCATTAAAACGCGAGGGAGCGGGTCCCGTCAACTGCTTCACAGCGTGCGCCAACATTTGAGCATTCCCGTGTGAAAGAAGACCAATATACGATTGCACCACTTTTTCCTCGTGACGGCTATTTTTCAGCCGACGCATCATGCGTCGCTTCGTTGCGGTCCGCAGAACGCAGTTGCCAGGAAAGTGTACCCAGCCGAGAAAATCCACACCGGATACGAATGATTTGATGTAAACCTTGTCGGGATGAAGCGTGAGTGCAAGTTTTGCATCAAGAAATTCTGCGATCATCGGGACAAGCGACTCAAGCCACTCCTTGTCTCGGGATAGAAATACAAAATCGTCAGCATACCGAATATAATGTTTTGCCTTGAGCTCGTGTTTTGCGAACTGATCAAATTCGTTCATGTATATGTTCACCAAAAGTTGCGAGGTAAGATTGCCAAGAGGGAGTCCTTTGCCATTCTTGCCGGAATTGAAACTGCTAACGATTTGGTTGATAAGCCACATCGTGTCGAAATCATGCATATGTCGAGCCACAATGTCCATTAGGATTTTTTGATCAACCGACGCGAAGAACTTTCTAATATCGCATTTCAATACCCAAACCGTGCGGGTATGATTCTTGCTTACGCGATATGCATACGAACGAAAACAATCTAGCGCCTTGTGTGTACCTTTCCCAACACGACAGGAATACGAGTCGCTGATGAATTTTTTATCGAAATATGGATAGAGTTTTCGATGTATTGCGTGGTGGAGTAAACGATCGCGTACGCTTGCTTTGTGAATGTTGCGCGGCTTCGGGTCGGATATGTTGAACGCATGGTATGGGCCGTGGGTGTACGTTTTGTTTTTCAATTCGCGAGACAACGTGAGCAGGTTGTCCATCAGGTTGTGTCCGAATTCTTGCACGTCGTACTTTTTGCGTTTGCCGCGTAAAAATCCTTGCCACGCGGCAAGCAAGTTTTCAACAGAAATGATATCCTCGTACGTATGAGTGGAAACGGACACCGAGTCGCCCCCCCCCGCAAAAACTTGCTCCCTGTCTTGGAGCGAATCAAACAAGCTTATCTGCTCTGGCATACGTACCACGCTGAACTGCCAAAACTCCACCGATATTCACTTGGCGCAAGAATCGACGCACTGTTTATTGAAACCATAGAGGCAACGTCGGCAGCCGCGTTTCTTTCGCGTGCAGAAAAACTGCCATATGTACGGCTCGCAACACGGAAAGTTGATGCTTTGAAGTTGCTTAGCATGATCCTTTGGGAAACGAAATCGCTCGACACGAAAAAGTATATCGCACTCTCGGAAGTGTTGGACGAAGTCGGCAAGATGCTTGGCGGCTGGAACGGACAGCTCTCTAAAAACTCAACCCCGCGTGATGCGGGGTGAGAAATGAAAAGAGTTTCGGACACCGGCGAACCGGTAGTTGCGATTCCAGCGGTTGTCGTTGCGGTTGACATTCACGTTCCGCTCGTCGTTCCAGCGGTTGAAGGCGAACAGTATTGTACGAAACATCATCCGTGCCACCACCCCTTGAAGGCAGAACCGATCTCAGGGCTGTATTTTATTCGGCATCTATAATGCCCCAATGCTTCGCACCAAGTATCTTCATTTTTTGAAGTTGATATATACCACGCTATCCCAAACCGTGATTGGAGATATTCTGGGTTATATACGCAACTGGATTCGGTAGCGAGAAGCCCTGCCTGCCGGCAGGCAGGCGTGACCGCCCGCGTATTCACCTAGTACCACACTTCAGTGTATCAAAAGTTTTGTATGAAAAGGCCCCGCACCTGTTGGTGCGAGGCTCCCGTTAAACGCATGTCGGGAAAGCGTTTGCCAAGAATTTGGCGCGACTGCCTTCGGCAGTCAAGAACCTAGGGCAAAGGCACAAGTGCCAGTGCTAAGGTTCAAAGGACTACTTGCGGACACCGGCGAACCGGTAGTAGCGACCCCAGCGGTGGGCGCTGCGGATGACACGCACGCACCGCTCGTCGCGCCAGCGGTGGAAGGCGACGTAAGAAGCCCTGCCGTCCTCACTGAGGTCCCACTGGCAGGCCACGGGACGCTCGTCGGCGAACGCCGGATCGTCCTCCATGTGCTTCGAGAGGGCGAACGGATCGGCCTTGAGGCCACGACGCTCGTACTCGACGTCGAGCTCCCTGGTGGTGGGGCCGTAGTCGAGCTCGAAGAACTGGAGCTCGGCGTTCTCACCCTCACCACGCGGCATCGCGTCCACGGCCGACTGGGTCATGTACTGCTTCCGGCCGGTGGCGTCGAGCGCCTCCTGCGGGGTCTGGTCTCGGTTGATGCCCGAAACGTTGCTGGTGAACATGTCGCTCACCATTTCGACGAGCTCACGGAATGGGGTGAAAAGCACCATTCCGAGGTTGTCAGTTCCGAGAACTTGCTGAACAGGTTCGGAGCTGAGCTCGTCGCGATGCTTGCGCAACGCGTCGCGAAGATTCGCGATCACCTTGTCGATCTGTCCGTCGGTCATGTTCTGGGATGGGGTCATGATCTTGGTCATGGCGTCATCCTCCTTTTGATTGCTGTAGCCTTCCCGGAATTGGGTACGCCGCAGCAGAAAAAGCCCAACGCTTAGACACTTTCTGCTACGGCAGACGCGCGCTCTTTACAAAGATCCTATAAATCTATTTTACGATACTTCTATCTATCCGTCAATATCTCCGGCTCTCCTTCAGTAATCACGAGCGTGTGCTCGAAGTGCGCAGAGAGAGAGCCGTCCTTTGTACGCACCGTATACCCATCATCTTCAAAGACAACTTCTTCGCTTCCGATGTTCAGCATCGGTTCAATTGCAATCACCATCCCGGGGACAAGCTTCGCTCCTCTTCCTGATTTGCCATAATTAGGAACCTGCGGCTCTTCATGGACCGCCTTTCCAACTCCATGACCGCACAACTCTTTCACAATGCCGTAGCCATACGGCTTCACAAAAGTTTCAATCGCATGACCAATGTCCCCCACCCTATTGCCCGCCCGCGCGGCTTTAATCCCTTCGTGGAGCGCTTTCTCTGTCACCTTCAAAAGCTGCTCGGCCTCGGCACTAATCTTTCCTACAGGGACAGTAATACCCGAGTCAACAACAAACCCCTCGTGCCATAAGCCGGTATCAAGGCCGATGATGTCGCCCTCGATAAGCTCAATCGGGTCTTCGGTTGGAATCCCATGCACCACCGTTTCATTATGGGCGATGCACAGTGTCGCGGGATACGGCCGTGGCGCTCCATGCGGAGTGTAATGTAGAAATGCCGGAGTATCACCGAAACTTTCTATTGTTTTTTGAGCCACTTCATTTAGCTCAAGCGTACTTACCCCAGGTCGTACTTTTTCTGCAGTCACCTCCAAAACCTCGCGCAGATGCTTGCCCGCTTCTCTGAGAAACTTCTTCTCTTCCTCTGTCTTAATAATCATACGCCCAGAATCTCTAACACTTCTTTGTGTACCGCCTCCTCATCTCTAGCTCCATCAATGGTATGTACATCAAATTTTCCTTCATCCTTAAAGAAAGCTATCGCTGGTGTTACATTCTCTTCGTACCACTTTAAACGCTCTTTGATGTTCTCATCTGAATCATCGTAGCGAGCACGAGAGCGCAAGCGCTCAAAGGCGACTTCCTCTGCTATATCAAGCACAATGACTTTAGTATTCGGTCGCTCCATATACAGGAGAGCGTTTTCAAGCACAGGCGATTCATATGCCCTGCGAGAGAGACCGTCGAGGATAATGTGCTCATCACCACTGTAGCGATTGATAAATTCTCGTGACCATAGGTAGATTGGGAGAAATGAGGGCATCAGCTCGCCATTACCGAGACCTTGCTTTACTTTTTGAGGAATAAACTCTGGGCGCTCCATAAGCTCCCTCAAAAGCTTCCCGGTTTGTAGGTAGATAATCTCCCGAGCAGAATCATCTTTAGTAAGGTAGTCAACGAGCAAATTCGCCTGAGTGCCCTTACCCGCCCCAGACTTGCCATAGAAAACGACTGAAATTGGTTCCATCTCAGTCAGTGTAAATTAATATTCGCGAATTGAAAGCTGTGCATCGATTCTCTTTACCAAATCGAGCACAACAGAGACTGCAATCAAGAGCGCGGTTCCGCCAATCGTAAGTGCTGTAATACCCGTGATTGCCTGCATCACAATCGGAAGAACCGCAATAAAGCCCAAGAAGAGTGCGCCAAAGAGTGTGACGCGAGTAAGAATCTTTCCTAAATATTCAGACGTGGTCTTTCCTGGTCGTACACCAGGCACAAATGCACCGCTTTTCTGAAGATTCTTTGAGATGGTGTCAGGATCAAAGGTTACTGCAGTGTAGAAATAGGTAAATGCAAAAACAAGAATGAAGTAGAGTGTACCGTAAATGAAGTTGTTCGAAAGGCCATTGATGAGCGCATTTCCCACAGTGGTAAATACTCCCCCAAAGCTAACTAGGAATGAGCCGATTACTTGTGGGAAGAGGAGAAGGGCAAGTGCAAAGATAATCGGAATAACTCCAGCTTGGTTTACTCGTAGTGGTAAATAGGTAGACACGCCACCGTACACTTTCATTCCACGCACACGCCTAGCATACGTTATGGGAATAGGTCTTTCTGCTTCAGTGATTATAACGACTGCCGCAGTAATAATGACTCCGATGATAACGAAGCCGAGATAGAGCGGAATTTGTGCTGGATCGAAAGTAAAGATGAGCTGACTAATTGTGGTTGGAAGCACTGCCACGATACCGGCAAAAATGATGAGAGAAACTCCATTCCCAATACCAAATTCAGTCACTAACTCACCAATCCACATAAGAAGCATGGAACCTGCGGTAATCACAGCAACGTTGGTGATGAACGAAAAGAGCGTCAAATCAGGTAAAATCCCCTGCCTTTCGAGCAAAAACAGCAAGCTGGTACCCTGCACGATCGCAAGAGGAA
>Ga0210057_1010178_pt1 | contig 10715 bp, 8 predicted proteins | sample CryGeyCG2114_010_2_FD_183968 | JGI IMG/M metagenome (GOLD analysis project Ga0210057, IMG submission 183968) | Groundwater microbial communities from aquifer - Crystal Geyser CG10_big_fil_rev_8/21/14_0.10 (SPAdes) (version 2) | ecosystem: Environmental > Aquatic > Deep subsurface > Groundwater ...
GACATCGCCGGTTGGCTGTTATTGATCTAAGCAAGCATGCGTCTCAACCAATGAACTATCTCAAGAGATACTGGATAGTATTTAACGGCGAGATCTACAATTATAAGGAAGAAAAAAAACTACTCGAAAAAAGAGGATATTGCTTTACATCGGAATCTGATACCGAGGTTATTGTGGCGCTGTATGATTGCTTTGGCAAAAAATTTCTCCAGCACTTGCGTGGAATGTTTGCCTTTGCCATTTATGATACACACACAACAACTCTTTTTTGTGCGCGGGATAGAATTGGGAAAAAACCGTTTAAATACTACGCCGATGGATCAGTCTTTATGTTTGCATCCGAACTCAAAGCGATACTGACACAAAAAGAGTATCGTAGAGAACCTGATTATTTGGCGATTCATCACTTTCTGACATACCAGTATTGTCCCGGGGAACTTACAGGATTCGTCGGTATTAAAAAATTAGAACCAGCGCATTATCTATTTCTTGATATACACACACAAAAAATTGAGATTCGGAGATATTGGTTTTTGGACAATTCCCAAAAAGAAGAACATACGGAAGATGAATGGAGTACACTTATCGTGAATAAATTACGCGAGTCGGTGCAGATGCGTATAATGGCAGATGTTCCTGTAGGCGCTTTTTTGTCTGGTGGGGTGGATTCAAGCGCTGTTGTGGCATATATGAGCCAGCTAAGTAAAACGCCGATACGCACTTTTTCTATCGGTTTTGACGAAAAAAAATATGATGAACGATCATACGCGACGTTAGTCGCAGATACTTACTCAACACATCATACTGAATATCGTATGAAAGCAAATACGATAGAGAGAGTTCCCGAAGTTGTGAAGTGTTACGAGGAGCCATTTGCCGATTCAAGTGCATTGCCAACATACTTACTAAGCGAACTCACTCGTAAGCATGTGACAGTCGCCTTAAATGGCGATGGGGGAGATGAAAACTTTGCTGGCTACAATCGATACAGTGTATACAAGACGCACATGCGATATCACCGGCTTATCAAAGTTTTGTGCACGGGTCTTCCCGTTATGTCTGCAATTGATAGAGTTATGCAAAATGTGTATAGTCATAAAGTTATACGTAGACTCCAGTCTTTAAATCAAGATCCTCGCTTGTTTTATACGCAGATGATGAGTTTTTTTACCCAAGAAGAAAAAGAAAAACTCTATACAAAAACATTTTATCGTTTAGTCGGTCCGCACGATAGCACGCGTCCTTTTGCAGATTTATTTGATACATCAAAAAGTACCGACCTCATCGACCAAGTGCTATATGTTGATATGATGAGTTATTTGCCCAGTGACCTGCTGGTAAAAGTTGATATGGCAAGTATGGCGCATGCGCTTGAATGCCGTTCGCCGCTCCTTGATCATGAATTTGTAGAACTCGTCGCTCGTATACCATCGGGGCTCAAGCTCAAAGGATTGGCACGGGGAAAATATATATTTAAAAAAGCACTGACTGATATGCTTCCGCATGAAATTCTCTCACGAAAAAAAATGGGCTTTAGCGTCCCAATTGATAGTTGGCTCCGGGTAGAATCAGCGGGATACATACAATCGATACTACTATCAAAAAAAGCGATCGCTCGGGATTTATTCAATGAAGAATATGTGCGCAAACTTATTTCCGACCATACATCAAAAATACGTGATAACGCCAGTTTGCTTTGGATGCTCGTCACTCTTGAGCTTTGGTTTGAAATATATTTTGATTAAGTGTTGATTAAATCAGATGAATCGCATAGAGTAGGCACTAATGAATTACGACCTAATTTGGGAGCTTGCAAAAACAGATTTTAAAATTCGTTACAACGGATCTATTTTGGGCTATCTATGGGCGTTACTCAAACCATTGCTTATTTTTCTTATCTTAAACTTTATTTTTTCTCGAGTATTTAGCACAGGGGTGCAAAACTATTCACTCAACCTTCTTACGGGGTTAATTATCTGGGGGTATTTTACTGATAGCACAAAAATGGGTTTGACATCGATATTTACAAAAAGTAGTTTGATAGCAAAGATAAATATCCCCTTATCAGCGATAGTTATTGCGTCAACCGTCCATACGACTATAACGTTTATCATAAACCTATCCATACTCGCATCATTCTTTATTTGGTTCCATGTCTATCCCTCTGTGTGGTCGGTAGGCATTTTTATCGTGTATATGCTTTTGCTCTATATACTTATTCTTGGTTTTACTTTTCTCACTGCGCCATTATATATCCGGTATCGTGATCTCGATCAAATTTGGGAAGTGCTTTTAACTCTTGGGTTCTATGCTGCGCCAATTATCTACCCATTGTCGTTCATACCAGAAAAATTTCGACATTGGCTGTGGTTAAATCCGACGGGTTACATTATTCATTATAGTAAACTCGCATTAATAGATAATGAATTGATAACTTTGAGTAATCTCATCCCCGTTATATTCTCGATTCTATTATTTTTAATAATCAGTATATATATATTTAACCGTTACAAGAATCATATTGCGGAGATGCTATGAAACAAAACGACAGAATCCCTATGATAGAGGTTGCCCATGTATCAAAGTATTTTTATCTACCTCATGAGAGAATAACATCGTTTAAAGAAAGTGCAGCTCGTTTATTCAAGCCTACTGATACAAAAAAGTTGACTGCGCTTTGCGATGTTTCTTTTTCTATTTCTCGAGGGGAGTGCATTGGTATTATCGGTCATAATGGGTCTGGAAAATCGACTCTTTTAAAAATACTTGCAAAAATATATTATCCAAATTCGGGGAATATACGTGTAAACGGTAGTATCTCTCCGTTTCTCGAACTTGGAGTTGGTTTTAACCCAGAACTGACTGCACGAGAAAATATATATTTAAATGGAATTGTGCTTGGCATATCTCGAAAAGAGATTACCCGTGTGTTCCCACAGATAGTTGCATTTTCACAACTGGAAAAATTTATGGATACTAAGTTAAAAAACTTTTCATCGGGGATGCAAGTGCGGCTTGCTTTTTCTGTCGCTATACAACCGAATGCCGATATCTACCTTATGGACGAAGTATTGGCTGTAGGAGATATCGACTTTCAGAAGAAATGTTCTGATGTTATCCATCATTTTAAGAAAACAGGAAAAACGGTTGTTATTGTCAGCCATGATTTAAAAAGCATCAAAGCATTTTGCAATAGAACACTCTGGGTTGATGATGGTATAATCAAACACAGTGGAGTTACTACAGATATTGTAAAAAAATATGTTGAGCATTCAAAAAGAGTTTCGTCACATTCTCAGAGATAATAATTGAGGCGCGGTTACGACAGAAAATTGTTGACAACGATTAAATGTGATACGATACAATAATACAATCGAATTTGTAGAGATAAAAAGGAGGGGTGATGGGAGTAAACGACAGTAGTTCTGGTTTTAGTTTTCAAGAAAATCAGAACAATATGAAAACGTATATTAAACCCGTAGTAGATAGAATTTGGTTTGTTGTTCTCTTTACGATTATTTTTGTGGTGGGATCATATTTTATATTTTCAAATAAAAAACCGGTCTACCAGTCAACTGCAACAGTTATGGTTGCCCAAAATACGCCCAATCAAACGCTCAATACCGATTCGATTCGTGTAACTCAACAATTTGCAGAGACTTTTGTACGGGTTGCAAAATCGGAAAGCTTAATTACACAAGTTGCAGAAAAACTTGCACTCGATTCGATAGATAAGGATACTCTAAGTGTCCTTGTTGTTCCGAGGACTCAACTTATTAAAATCTCTGTCGAAGACTTTTCTCCCCATCAAGCAGCTTTAATAGCGAACACACTTGTTGATGTATTGTCCCAGAAGATAGATGAATTGCAAAGACCGATTAGCCCAAATAGTAGAACAGTTCTTGAGGTTGTTGAATTAGCTACTCCTAATGCAGTCCCTATTTTTCCAAGAATGAATGTGGTTGTAATCATTTCACTCTTTGTGAGTATTGTTTTAACACTTTCGATAGTGTATCTTCTCGAACTTTTCAATACGACTATTCGCAATGAAGAAGATATCGAAAAAATACTTCACGATGTTCCCGTGCTCGCAACATTTCCCGTTATCCACAGCAATACCGATAAAGATGGTATCGACCAGATGCGGGTGTTGCGCAACAATGTGCTGTTTCGCAAAAGCACACTCACCCACAGTCTCACCATGGTATCATTTCATAGTAAAGAAGGGCGCACCTACATCACTGCACGCCTTGGTATGTTTTTAGCAAAATCAGGCAAGCGAGTGTTGCTTATCGATGCTGATTTCGAACGGTCAGGGCTCACCCAGATGGCAAATTGCGCCAAAAGTTCCGGTCTATCGGATCTCCTCGCGCAGTCAGAATCTGAGCTGACGAGTATCCCGGTCACCCATTGGTTTACCAGCGATAACAACGGGTGTGTTGATATTCTCCCTATCGGCACCGTGAGTGCAAAACAGCGTGAGGCGCTTGCATCGACCAAGATAGATGATATCCTCCGCTATGTGCACGACAAGGACACGTATAGTTTTGTGCTTATCGATACACCGCCACTTTCCGAATCAGCAGATGCGCTTATGATTGCGCCAAAAACGCACGGTGTTTTGTGTATCATAGAGGCATCGCGTGTTAAAAACCATCAGCTCAATAATCTCAAAGAAGAAGCAGAGTTAGAAAACTTTGCCATTGTCGGGGTTATACTCAATAAGACGAAAGAAAAACGAATATAGCGCGCGTGTCGCAATCATGATATACTACATATGTTTCGGGGCTCTCGCCTTGAGGCATACAAACTGTTCGTGGTTTTGCGAACTTGCTACCGAGTATTTATTTTAGTAGGCGCTACCTTCTTAGGTTCGACCATACTACATTTCTCAGGCGAGTCGACGATAAACCACCAACACAGAGAATATCCTGTCATATGACGGGATATTCTTATTTTCTTACCAACTGTCCACCGCCGCGGTGGACAGTTGGTGCATCTGATTCTTTATTTTTATTTGTGTGTCTGCTACTATCAGACTATGTCAAAAACACCACTCCACCTCGTTATTCTTGCCGCAGGCAAAGGCACACGTATGAACGCCGTGGATAAACCTAAAGTTATGTTCCCTTTACATGGTCAACCGATGATCGGTCTTTTTGTTCCTACTATCGCCGAGCTCAAACCAGATACGTGTATTTTTGTCGTCGGGTTTCATGGTCAACAAGTCATCGATTATATGTCTGCACTTGGTGAATATGATTATGTCTGGCAACGCGAACAACTGGGCACGGGTCATGCGCTTATGCAAGCGCGCGCGATTCTTCATAATAAAACTGGGATAACTTTGGTATGTAACGGTGATAACCCTCTTTTTAGCGTTGCGACAATGAAGAAAATGATGCACTCTTTGGTCGATGAGCATGCCGTTGTTGCAATCGCAAGCTCACGGCTTGACCCAGAAAAATTTCCCTTTGGGCGCATCGTTTGCGATGCAACAGGACATGTTATCAAAGTAGTAGAAGTCAAAAACTGCACGCCAGAAGAACTCACGATACCCGATCTCAATTCTGGTTTATATGCATTTGATAATACATGGTTGTGGAACAATATCGATACTATTACACGAAACAGTGTGAGCAATGAATTTTACATTACCGATCTCATCGAGATAGCAAACAACGATGGAAAACGGGTGATCGCGGTCCCGGTAGCGCGAGACAGTGAGGCGATCGGCATTAATACACTTGATAATCTGGCGCAGGCAGAAGATGCGCTTGCAAAGTAAACCTAGATGAACTCATTGCCCAACTCCACATTTGGTCTTTTGTTTGCTCTTTTGGCTGCAAGAGTCTCATCGCTCGTCACCGTAATATCTATTACGCTTCCTCACGCTTCGTCCCTTTCGCCTAAAATATCAACCAAAATCCTACAAAAGCGAGTTATGCAATGAGTTCGATGTCTGTAATCGCCACGCGCGGCATTATTGTAAAGCGTAGGAACTATAAAGAGGCAGATCGTATCGTCACCATTTTTACGCGTTCGCTTGGCGTTATCACCGCACAGATTCGCGGGGTGCGAAAGACAACATCAAAACTTGCGGGGCACAGTGAACCGTTTATGATTATCGACCTTCGGCTTGCAGAAGGACATTCGTGGTATACGGTTACCCATGCGGATACCATCACGTCGTTTGATACACTGCGCACTAATCTTCACCAGACAAGTTCCGCATACTATCTGGCAGAACTTATCTGTGTCCTTTTTCAAAATAACGATCCGCACCCTCAACTCTATGATCTTTTTGAGGAGATGTTAGGGTTGCTTAATAAAGGGAAAAATGGATTATTACTCCCCTCATTTTTATGGCACGTGATGGCAGAGATAGGGTATAGTCCGGAACTTTTTACCTGTTGTTCATGCCATGAGCGTTTGACAGAAAAAAATCTATTTTTTTCTCACGACTTAGGCGGTTTTCTTGATGAAGAGCATAAATATGCAGACGCGAAAGCACGAAGCGTATCGCCCGATGTCGTTAAACTCCTTCGCGTTGCGCGCAGAAATGTTCATCTTATACCGCGCGTAGAGGTTACTCAAAAAATAGCCGATGATTTTCGGTTGATCGTCGCCGACTTTAGCACAAAAGTGTTAGAGCGCGAGCCAAAATCATCGGCATTTATCAAGGATCTTCATGCGCACTTGGGTTGAGATTAATGCTGATTCTCTACGTGCAAACATTGACGCGTTATCGCGCCTTGCATGTGTGCCAATCTGGGCGATGGTCAAAAGTAACGCATACGGGCACGGAGCCGAAACTGTCGTTTCGGAGATGCTAAAATCTAAAATCTATAATCTAAAATCTATCTGTGGATACGGGGTTTCGAGTGGGGAGGAAGCGCTTCTACTACGTAAAATACTCCCTAAAGGTCGCATCGCCGTTTTTGCCGATAGTAGCGATGCGTCGCTTGAAGAATTGGCAAAAAATAATATCGAAATATCACTCACGGGATGGGATATGATGGAAAAAATAAAAATCTATCGCGGAAAGCAAAAAATTAAGGTGCATATAAAAATAGAAACAGGTCTTAATCGCTACGGGTTTGAAATTAAAGATATTTCTAAAATATCTTCAGCACTTCCAGCACTTCCTATTACTGCTGCGGGCATCTATTCCCATTTTTCCGCAGTTGAGGAAGGATACTATAGGTCTGCCCAAAGCCAACTGGATGCGTTTTTATGGGGAGCGCATGCCCTTGACCCCCAGCATATATATGAATGGCATATGGCGGCGACCGCTGCAGCGATAGAACTCCCGGAAAGTCGGCTCGACTCTGTGCGTCTGGGGATCGGTATCTATGGGCTTTCTCCATCACCACGACTGGCAAAAAACGGATCATTAATCGATTTTAAACCAGTGCTCACATGGAAGACAACAATCAGCGACATCCGCCATGTGCGCGTGGGCGACACCATCGGCTATGGGAATACCTATAAAGTGCTTGAACCAATGACCATCGCAGTGTTACCTGTCGGTTATGCAGACGGATACGATCGGCGATTATCAAATAAGGGTGAAGTGCTTATCGGTGGTGCACGCTATCCAATCGTCGGTCGCGTATTTATGAACACCATCATCGTTGATATAACCAAATACCCTGACCTACGAGGTCAGGGTGGTGGGAGCAAAATTGGAGACGAGGTCGTATTGATCGGCATGCAGGGGAAGGAAGAAATAACTGCAGATGAAATAGCAAAGACGATGGGCACTATCAACTACGAGGTTGTTACAAGAATTAACTGGCTGATTCCTCGAATTGTCATATGAAAATAAATACTATCACCGTAGATAGAAACTCTCCAATCGGTTTATTTGATTCGGGTATTGGGGGCTGGGGATTGCCAAAGAAATTCACACTCTTTTGCCTCATGAAAATTTGGTCTATTTGGCTGATACTGATAACTGTCCTTACGGAACAAAAACTACTACAGAAGTAATACGTATATCTCAGAATAATACGAAGCGATTGATAGAAGACTATGCGTGTAAATTGATCGTCGTTGCGTGTAATACCGCAACATCACTGGCGATCGAGCGTCTTCGAATAAAATTTCCATTAGTTCCCATCATCGGGGTAGTGCCGGTTATTAAAACTGCAGTTAAATATACAAAAATCGGTTCAATCGCGGTGATGTCGACACCAAATACCATCCATAGTCGAATATATAAAGAGTTAATCGATACGTTTGCAAGCAATATCACTGTTATTTCAATCCCGTGTAAAGGGCTAGCGCATGCGATTGAGAATGGTGAAAACGCGTCAAAAATAGAAAAAATGGTGCGTGGATACATGCATCCATTTCTAAATAGCAAATTTGATGTTGTTGCCCTTGGATGCACGCATTACACGCTTATCAAACCAATTATTCAAAAAGTGGTCGGGGATGATATTCTTCTACTCGATAGTAATAAAGCAGTCGCTCGACATGTGCAACGAGTATTACAAACAGAAAGAATGCAATCGATAAGAGGAAACGGGAAAGTTACCTATCTTGGCATTGATATTTCGAAAAAGCACTTTTATCGATAAGATAGTTTACCTGTAGACTATCATCACATCGATACTACATTTTTGTATCTAATACTATCTATCCGCTAGCGGATAGATAGTATTATGAGATACATAGTGTAAAATAAATAGTAAGGAGGAATACATGGAACTAAAAGTCAAATCAAAGGCAGGTAAAGGGGAATATCACTGGGATTACCGAGAGTTTTGTTACCTTGTGTATGTTTTACAAGAGATGAAGTCGTTTAAAGAGAGCTTGAACATATTTATCGATTTGCATACACATCAGGAAATAAGCGAAATTATCAGAAGGGTGATTATTGCTTCAATGCTCTATGATGGCATGACATATGATCAAATTCAAATTGCATCAGGAGCAAGCACAAATACAATCGCTAAAATTCAAAATAAATTTTATCGGCAAAAATCTGTTCTCAAAGATGCATTTAAAAAGGCAGGAAGCTATCATTCATTTGTCGAAAAATCAATCGATAAACGGGATAGCCTGACTAAAATGTTAGATAATACAATTGCAAAACATTCTCTGTTCCATCAGATATTCAAAGATAGACAAAAGTGATAGATCAACTGGTTGAATACTATCTATCCGCTAGCGGATAGATAGTGCTACATGTGTAATAATCAAAGTAACGTCATGGTTTCTAAGTCTGAATAAATATTCTTAATGTAACAGGAAGGAGTTGAATGTTTCTCATTTGCTTTACTTCTTGAATATATATTTGATATAGTAATAATATGGTAAAACTCTCAATGGAACACATTGTCTCTTTAGCCAAACGTCGCGGATTTATCTACCAACACGATGAGTTGTATGGTGGCATGGGGAGCGTGTGGGATTACGGTCCGTATGGCAGTTTAATGAAAGAAAATATAAAACGGGCGTTTATCAAGCGATTTGTGCAAGATCGTGATGATGTGGTTTTAGTTGATACAGGAATTTTGACAAAGCCCGATGTGTTTAAAGCAAGCGGACACATTGATAATTTTATCGATCCATTAGTTGAATGTAAAAAATGCAATCAACGGTTTAGGGCAGACCACGTAGCAGAAGTCAAAAGTCAAATGTCAAAAGTCAAAAGTACAGATCAAAATTCAAAAATTGAATTAACAAAAGAAGAATCAGAGCTACTATATTGCTCGGATGAAAAAGAGCATGAATTTACAAAACAGAAGAATTTTAATTTGATGTTTTCAACGGCTTTAGGAGCCGTTGAAAATCCTGAGCAAAGTCGAACGGATACAACCGATCTCGCTTACCTTCGCCCTGAAACAGCGCAGGGGATGTTCACAAACTTTGCCAATGTTTTGGATTCAACTCGTAGGAAATTACCTTTTGGTATTGCTCAAATCGGGCGTAGTTTTAGAAACGAAATAACGACTGGAAATTTTAATTTTCGTGCTCGGGAGTTTGAAATTGCTGAAATTGAGTATTTTGTCAAAGCTGGGGAAGACGAAAAATGGTATTCAGAGTGGATATCGCTTTGGGAACAATTTTTATATTCCCTAGGAATCAAAGAAGGGAGTCTGCATCACAGAGAACACGAAAAAGATAAATTAGCCCATTATTCAAAGGGGACAACCGATATAGAGTATGATTTTCCTTTTGGCAGAGGCGAGATTGCGGGAATTGCTAACCGCACCGATTTTGACCTTAAAGCACACCAAAAAGCGAGCGGTAAATCACTGGAAGTATTTGATGAGCAAAGTGGGGAAAAATATTTGCCGTATGTCATTGAACCGACATTGGGGGTTGATAGGATATTATTGGCGCTTTTATGCGATGCAATTGAGTTTTTTCCGCTAGGGCGAAAAAAACAAATTAAGAATTCAGAATTCATAATTAAGAATCAAGTTCAAAATTTAAAATTAGAAGAAGCAGAAGGAGAAGGACAGCAGGAAATAGTTTTACATCTGGATCCTAAAATCGCACCGATACAAGTTGCGGTTTTACCGCTTTCTAAAAAAGTTGAGCTAACCGAGCCGGCAAAAAAAATTGCCCAAGAATTAAAAAAAGAATTTATGGTGGAATACGACGAGACTGGTTCAATTGGCAAGCGTTATCGCCGCCAAGACGAAATCGGCACACCTCTATGCGTAACTTATGATTTTGATTCAGTCAATGATAAA